>Ga0115000_10001066_pt1 | contig 24848 bp, 28 predicted proteins | sample ArcticOcean_MG_C_6_FD_89690 | JGI IMG/M metagenome (GOLD analysis project Ga0115000, IMG submission 89690) | Marine microbial communities from western Arctic Ocean - ArcticOcean_MG_CB8_128 | ecosystem: Environmental > Aquatic > Marine > Oceanic | place: Arctic Ocean: Canada Basin | collected... | reverse complement strand
AGTAAAATCATACTATAATTTAAATTAAATTACATTAAGAATTATAATAAATTAACTGTTTAATATAATTTATTTATGTATTTAATGTAAATAAATTATATTATGCTTCAACTATTAGATGGGTATCGTTTAGTGTACCGATTATCGCCAACGGATTACCTCCTGTAACAATTGTAGCTGAACAAGAAAGTATTAGGTATGCACACAAGACAGGGTATTTGACGACAGGGGGGTGTGCAGTTCAGATCAACAACTACTAATTCCTCAGATACTGCATCAACAGGTGATGTATATTAATAAACCCGCAGCGACGTATTAGTAAAGCCGTAAGCACTTCCAATAATAGGGAGATTTGAAATAATCATTTTAAACACCTCCGCCTGATAACCATGCCATGACAGCGTCCAATAATGTTTTCCAAAAGTTCGACGTTCTAGGTAATACCGTATATTATAATTCCCTTTATAGAATATTTATTCAGCTTTCTAGAATTAATAATAATCATTATTAATTCTAGAAAGTTTTTACTTCTTAGTAACGCTCACCCTCTGGCTTTTCTGTAGCGTATGGTGAAAGTGTATAACGAATGAAACGTCCTTGTGTTTCTTGACGTTCTAGTCTGAAACCTGGTTCGTTTGCTGGTCGTTGTGCAATAAACGCCATAGCACAACTTTCTGTACCAATTGTGTTATCGAAACCACTAATTTTAACATATACATTAGGCTTTGCCTTTCGACAAGAAGCTAATTCATACATCGCTGCGGCTGGGTCTTTAACATCAAATAAAGGTAATCCCCACATATCCCAGTAAGAGTTACGTGGATGTGGATCATCCGTGTATTCAATACCGATTGCATAGCCTTTCGAGATTGCATACTCGACTTGCTTTTTGATTTGTTCATCAGTTAGGTCAGGAAGAAAAGAAAATGCTCCTTGTGTTAATCTCACGTTGAAAACTCCTTATAAAATATTTTTTTAAACTTAAACGTTAGCTGTAGTTGTTTCAACAAAGTCAGCCGTATCGGTTGAAGTGTAATTGAAAGAAATATCTTTCCAAAGATCTAAAGCAGTCTGTAAAGGACCACAAGTTTTAGCTGCATCTCTTAAGATTTGTGGACCTTCTTCGATGTAGTTACGACCTTCGTTTCGTGCCATTAGCATAGATTCTAGAGCTACACGGTTTGCCGTAGCACCAGCTTGAATACCATCTGGATGTCCAATTGTACCACCACCAAACTGTAAAACTACGTCGTCACCTAAGTAATTTACAAGTTGATGCATTTGACCACAATGGATACCACCAGAAGCTACTGGTAAACACTTACGTAAAGATGCCCAATCTTGAGCAAAGAATAAACCTTGTGGTAAATTAATTTCTGTTTTAACATCTAATAAAGTGTTATAGAAACCTTTTACCATTAGAGGATCACCCTCTAGCTTACCTACAACAGTACCAGAGTGAATGTGGTCAACACCTGCCATACGCATCCACTTACAGATTACACGGAAGTTAATTCCATGATTCTTCTGTCTTGCGTACGTTGAGTTTCCTGCTCTGTGTAAATGCATGATTTGGTCATTTTTACGTGCCCATTTCGAGATTGTTTGAATAGCTGTGTAACCGATAACTAGGTCAATCATTGAAATGATACTACCTACTTCTTTCGAGTACTCTGCACGTTCATACATATCTTCCATAGTAGAAGCAGTTACATTTAAGTAATGTCCTTTTACTTCACCTGAACTAGCTTGTGCACGGTTTACACCTTCCATTGCGTAAAGGAATCTTTCACGCCAACGCATGAAAGGCTGTGAATTAATGTTTTCATCATCTTTTAAGAAATCAAGACCACCTTTTAAACCTTCGTATAACACACGACCATAGTTACGTCCAGATAAACCTAACTTTGGCTTAACTGTAGCACCTAATAATGGACGACCAAAACAGTTTAAACGCTCTCTTTCAACAACAACACCCGTTGCTGGGCCTTGGAAAGTCTTTAAGAATGCTACTGGCATACGCATATCTTCTAAACGTAAAGCTTTTACAGCTTTAAATCCGAAAACGTTACCAATAATTGAAGCTGTTAAGTTAGCTAGAGAACCTTCTTCAAAAAGGTCTAGCTCATATGCGATATATGCAAAGTACTGATCACTGCTTCCAGGTACTGGATCAACACGATAAGCTTTTGCACGGTAGATATCACATGCTGTTAATAAATCTGTCCAAACTACTGTCCAAGTAGCTGTTGATGATTCACCTGCTACTGCAGCAGCTGCTTCAACAGGGTCAACACCTGGTTGAGGCGTGATTCTAAATAAAGCTAAAACATCTGTGTCTTTAACTACGTAATCAGCGTCCCAGTAACCCATTTTAGCATAAGGAATAACACCAGACTCATAACGTTCACTCTTGATTCTGGTCCGTTCTTCTACGGATTGAGACATGCTTTATCCTCCATGATTTTTCTAATAAAAACTACTTTCAAGCTTCTTAAGCTCTACATCTAAAAAAATTAACTTTTTAGTTTAATCTTTCCGTAGCTAAGAATTAATAAAAGTTTTAATTCAGTAACCTTAACATCAACTTAGCATTTTAATTCAAACTCCCATACACGTTTTTATTTATAATCATTATAAGTTTTATTAATATTAAAGTAAAAAAGAATTCTAGCTTCGTTTCCAAACGTGCTTTTTAAAAGTTGTTATGAAATTTCATACAAGATCTAATGCATTAACTTTTTTCTGTTTTATTTCTATTATTCTTAACTTTTCTACTAACGACTTGAATATTACTTTGTAACGCAACAAAACTTAAATAACAATTATCTAAATTTCTTTCTATTAATTGAACTATATCTAGATTAAACTTCAGTTTATTGAAGTTTAATCTAGATATAGTTCAATTACTAAAATTTTCTAAAAGGGAGTCTTGGTCGTTACCAATTAGAATAATATTTTTTAATCCTACTAATTTAATATAGATTATTGAAAATATACTTCCGTAATTTTCGGCGCGAACCAAAATTTTGCTATATTTTATATTTTATTGAAATAACCTACTCTTTTTTATGTCCTCCGCTTCTATTGTAACTAAATCTGCTTTTGTTAATATTTGTTCACCACTATTAAACATCCTATTTGCTTGTCTCATTCGTGCTCTATCTAAAGCATTTCGTACACTTCTTGCATTTGCAAAAAGTGGTTGCTGCTTTCTAAGAGTAATGTAATCTAATAAAACTTTTTCAGCTTCTTCTGTAAATCTATATTGTTGCTCTTGAAGCATTAACTTTGCTATTGAAAGTAGCTCTTCACTTGTATAATCTGGAAAATCAACATGATTTGTTACACGAGAAGATAATCCTGGGTTTGATTGATAAAAACCGTTCATTCTATCTCTGTAACCAGCAAAAATTACTACTAAATCTTCTCGCTGATTTTCCATTACTTGTAATAAAATTTCTATAGCTTCCGAACCGTAGTCTCTCTCATTATCTGGTTTATATAGATAGTATGCCTCATCTATAAATAAAACCCCACCCATCGCTTGCTTAAGAACTTCTTTCGTTTTCGGCGCTGTATGACCTATGTATTGTCCTACTAAATCATCCCGTGTTACTGTTATTAGTTGTCCTTTTCTTATATAACCTAGTCGATATAAAATATCTGCCATTTTTAAAGCAACTGTTGTTTTTCCAGTTCCTGGGCTTCCTGTAAATGACATATGTAAACCAGGACTTGATGAAGTTAAGTCTAAACTTTTTCTAAGTCGATGTATTAAAAGTAGAGCCGCAATTTCTTTAATCCTAGTTTTTACTGGGACTAAACCTACTAAATCCATCTCTAATTTATTAAGTATATCTTCAATTTGTGTTTTTTTATACTCTTCTTGTAGATTAACTTTATTCATTTGTTCTACCATAATCTTTGTAATATTATATTCGTTATTATACCATGGATTTTTCTGTGTCCTATTATTCAGCCTTTAATGAGGTTTGAACTCATGATCTTTCCCTTACCAAAGGAATGCTTTACCGCTAAGCTATAAAGGCTTTTCACTGGGCCGAGTTGGATTTGAACCAACGTAGGCTACGCCAATGGATTTACAATCCATCCCCTTTAACCACTCGGGCATCGACCCTCTATTAAAAGCAGTTATTTAAACTGCACATTTAGTCACTGTTACTATGCTTTTTTTCTCTCTTAAAAAAGACAGAACTTTTTTATTCATATACATAATATATTAGTTTCGAGTAATTTTGTCAATCGCTAAATTTTAATTTAATTTTCTTAAGTTTTTCTTTTTGGGTCTCAATCGACTACTTCAATCGCTCTAAAACTAGTCTACAGTTTCTGCTTTTAATAGTAGTTATACTTGAAAACGGCACCAGAAGGACAAAACCTTACCCTTGAAAGTAAAAGTATTTCAAACATGATATGATTCCGAATTTTGTTATTTCTCTATAATATCTCATTAATTCATTATTATAAAATTCATTATTACAAATTAACTTCTTACAACATTTTAGTTTATTTTCCTTTGAGATGCTCAGTCTTATGAAGAAATTCACTAGTAACGGCGTCATAATTACGCCGATTTGACTCAAGCTTTCCGTTATATTTAATCGAATACCAGACAAATACTATTAGACTTTTTCCCCCTCTATCGGCTGATTTTTTGCCTTTTTTTGTATCCTTTTGTACCCTATCCCCCTGTTTATATATGATTAGAGACCAAACTATTTGCAGTTTCAACTGAACGTTCTTGTCTTTAGTACCTCTTAAATTAGGCTTGCTTGGCTCATGCAAAATTGTTCTTTGTCTCCAATCTCAAATTAATATGGGTCACCCGGGATTCGAACCCGGAACAAATCGGTTAAAAGCCGAGTACTCTACCGTTGAGTTAGCGACCCTATTTAAAGTACATCATTTTTTCTGATTATAGTTTATAACTTATTATTTTTAAATCCTTCTATTATTTCGATCAGTTATTTTATTTAGACTTATTTTTTTAAGGTCCTGTCTAGTGCTAGCAGAACCTTAAATATTCTGTTCCTTAATACTAAACCTTCAACTTTTTTTTTGTAGTTAAAAGTTCATTTCTGCCGCTTGTACTTTCTCAAATTGTTTTTTCTTTAGTACGAAAAAGATTTGTCCTATTATTATTGTTAGGAAAAATACAAGCATACCTATAATTCGAGTCGGGTTTTGTAAGACAATTTCTGTTTCTGTTTGACCAAACCCACCCACATTAGGGTCTGGCGTTAATGGTTGGTCCACCTGAACAAAATCATTTTCTTTTACTATTAATTCTAAGCCTGCTGGGATTATCTGTGTTACAGTTTGATTATCTACTAGTTTGATTTGTAAGTTATATCCACCTTTTTCAGCCGCTTCTATCTTTGTTATCTGTCCATTATTTGTGGAAGTATACATTACGTTATTACTTTTATCACCACTTGGATAGACTTGACCTCTCCCACGATTACCACCAACAAAGACTGGATATGTCAGATATTTAGCGTCTTTATCCTGTCGCGGGTCTGGAGAAAGAATCGGAAAAGTTATTTCTTGGTATTTTTCTCCTGGTATTGGTCCTATAACAAGTATATTCTTTGTCTTTTTACTATAAGGTTGTATATATATCCCTTTCATTTTTGTTTTAAGTTCTGCCGACAAACGATCTTTTGGTGCTAACTTAAACCCTTCTGGTAAAATCATTACCGCTCCTACATTCAGGCCACCCTTTTCACCATTTGCTAATACTTGTCTACTTTTACTGTCGTAGGGTATTCTTACCACGGCTTCAAACACTGTATCTGGTAGTACTGCTTGTGGTACTTCTAATTCTACTGGCTTTTGTGCTAAATGGCAATTAGCACAAACTATTCTTCCAGTTGCTTCTCGAGGACTTTCGTACGCTTGTTGAGCAAATATAGGGTACGCTATAGCTTTATTCGGTATACTAATTAAGCATAGCATTAAGCCTATTATGTTTAATAATATATTTTTGAATTTTTCAGTATTTTCTTTTTGCTTATAAAGTTTCATTTATATTTGTTCTTTTTTTATCTATCTTTTCAGTGTAACAAAAAATGTCGTTACTAAAAAATTATATTTTTGCTTCCCATTAACATTATACATATGTAAACTTCTTTTTACTCGTTTTTAATTAATGTTTTATTGTTCTCTATGAAGATAACAAGGCTAGCTCCTGCTAGATAGAGTGAAATAAATGCAAAAGACAAAAGGCTTTGTGTTATTGGGTCTGTCGATGGTGTTAATATTGCGCTAACTATGGTAGATAAAACAATCACATATTTCCATAATCCTAGCATTTGCTTACCGGTAAACAACCCAAAGAAGCCAAGTAAATACTGGATTATTGGTATTTGAAAAACAAAACCTGTACTTACTAATATTACTAAAATAAACTCAAAATATTGCTCAAAAGACCATAAAGGCTCTACTATATCTGTTCCATATTCAATAAAGAATTTTAAAGCTGCTGGTACCAATATACAGTAACCAAAGCTTATGCCTGTGATGAACAATATCAATGAACTTATTGTTATCGGTAATATTGTCTTTTTTTCAGTATTAGTCATTCCTGGTAAGATGAAGAGGAATAATTGATATAAAATAAATGGACTGCTGATTACAAGACTTAAGTACAATATAATTTTAATGCTTACGAAAAAGTATTCGCCTGGTGCGAACTGTAAAAACTTAACACCCATAGCTGGTGCTTGTAATATTTTAATTAATGGTTTTACGACTGAGAAGCAACTAATGCAAATTATGGTAAAAAATCCCATTGAAAAGAGGCTTCGTTGTTTTAATTCATCTAAATGCTCGGTTAACGGCATTTCGATATCTTCTATATTATTGTTTTTCCAGTTAATTACATTATTGAAACTTTTTTGATTATCGTTATTTACCATAAATTACCTACTTAGATATTCTGTTATTTTTTATGTTAATATCACTCTATATTATCTAATGTATCATTTCCCTTTTATTTTATTTTTTATGACATCAAAATCTTTTTCACAATTAGAGTTCAGTCCATTTTTAAAAAACCAAAATTTTAAACAATCTCTTACACCTATCGATGTTGGTGACAGTATTCGATTTTCAATCAAGATTAAGGAAGGTAACAAAGAACGTATTCAGATTTCTGAAGGTTTAGTTATTGCAAAAAAAACTGCTGGTATTAATTCGACCGTTACTGTTCGACGTATTGTTCAGGGTATTGGTTTAGAACGTACATATTTGCTACACTCCCCCTTGATTACTAATATTAATATTCTACGAAAATCGAAAGTTCGTCGTTCTAAACTTTATTATCTACGATCTCGATTTGGTAAAGCAAGCCGTTTAAAGCAGAGTTTTAAAAAACGATAAGATGTACTTTTTTATTTGTGACTTACGTTTTATTCGTAAAATTAACCTTACTTTACAGCCTTACCTTCGCTTTTTAGTAAAAAAAAACAAATGAAATACGTGTCGTTAGGTACTTTTTTTTCGAGATTAAATGTGTAATGATTCTCTTTGAAGATTTCAAACTATTCGCTTTAGTTTAGTTTATGAACTTTAAGATTGTGAAAAGAAACAAAATTTTCTTTTCGACTGATTCTTTATTTTTATAATAAAAACAAAAAATATAAAGTATAATCTAATTATTAGTTTTAAGTCTTTGAGGTAAAATATGAATTTAAATTGGCAAGTAATTGGGCAACTTTTATCAATTGGTGCTGTTTTATTAGCGGGTCCAGCGGTTATTGTGTTAGTTACTATCCGTCGTGGTAATTTGTAATTATTATTCGTTAATTTTATTGAGGTTATTTTTATGACAGCAGCTTATTTACCTTCGATTCTAGTTCCATTAATTGGTATAGTATTTCCTGCTTTAGCTATGGGTTTCTTTTTTGTTTATATTGAGCAAGACGATATTAATTAAAGTTTCTATTAGAAATGCCACTTTCAACTAAAAAAATTATATTCTGTCGTTGAAAGTGGCTTCCTTTATACTATATTGATGACCCTAAACCAGAATATGATCCATAAAGAAATATAGTCAATACACCTAATGCACCAAATCCACCAACTAAAGCAACTAGCCAAAGAGGGACTCTTCCAGTACCTACCATTAGACCATCTCCTTTGTAATATTTATATATACGTATTAAAAGTGCTGTTTTCTACCTTTCTTTAATTAAAGAAATAACTAGAGAATAAAACGCCCAAAACAAAAATTAATAATAGCCCCCAAAAAAGGGACGTACGATTTAACTCTACTGTCTGTTTATTCGGGTTTGGACCACTCATTTTTAACTAACTCCTATCTTTGAATGAATTGCATTGATGTAATCGACCCTATAAAAAATATTGTCGGTACTGCTAAACCATGTACAACTAACCATCTAAATGTAAAAATAGGGTACGATATTGGTTGATTACTATTTGTCACAATATTCTCCTAATTTTTGATTATAAACCTTTAGTTAAATCCTCTAATTCTTGCTTTGCACTGAATCTATCATTTACTAAAGGTACCTGTTGCCGATCCTGTGTAAAATATTCGTTTGGGCGGGGTGTCCCGAAAACATCATAAACTAGACCAGTAGCAACAAAAAGCCAGCCCGCTACAAAAAGTGACGGAATTGTTATACTGTGTATTATCCAGTAACGAATACTAGTTATTATATCAGAAAAAGGACGTTCACCAGTAGATCCTCCTGACATTCGCTATACCTCCTACAATTAATGAATTAGTAGTTTTAATGTTTTAATTTATATTTTTAGATTCTTGCATTTATTATAACCGTAATCCTGAGAAAAGTATTTTTATAAATCTTTTTTTTACTTTTTAAGCGGGTAGTGGGAATCGAACCCACATTATTAGCTTGGAAGGCTAAAGTTTTACCACTAAACTATACTCGCTATATTTATTTCCTATATTATCAGTTTTTCTCGTTATATAAAAAATTTTTACTAAACTTTTCAGTAAGACGTAGCCAAAAGGGTAATGGTCACTCAAACTTTCCACAATTTAGTATGTTTATTGAACATTAAGAAAGTACACAAAAGCAGTAGAATTTAAAGTAGATATTTCACACTTTTAACTTTTATTCGTTCTTTAACATTCTAGTGATTTAGGATTTCTTTCATCAAATCATCTCTTATTACTTCTTTTATTCTGTGATAGAATCGGTCTTTATTTTGTTGAAGGGTGCTATCGTAACCCTTCACTTAGATTTGTTCGTTTTTTCTTTTAGAAGCTCTCCCCAGAATTAATTTACAATTGGGTTTATTTTTATCCTCTTAGGTAATGTAACCACCGTAACCTGCAATCAGTGCAATTTGAAGGTATTATTGAGTTTTGCTTTTTTAAGGAGAAGAAAGATTTTTTCAAAACGTCTTGTATTTCGACGTTTATGGAAAACACGTTTTTCTGTTACTTGATTCTGTTTGCTAAAGAGTTAAGTAACCTCTCTAATCAGCAACATAGCGGCACACGGTTTTACGTTATATGGGTGATGGGTTTAAAAGTAACCTCACAGCAAAGTAGTTAACTTCTAATTTATTTTTATAAACCTTCTACTTTCACTCCAATAAATTGTGATAATTCAAGTGCTCGTTCTTCTAGTTCTGATAAAATCATCGGTGCACCAATAGGTGTTATAGGTATATATTTTTGGTCTTTTGTTCTTAAATATAATTCGCGTTTGGGGTTTAATCCTTCTTTTATATTTACTTGTAAAGCCTGTATCTGATCCATTTTGTATTGAATAAGTATTTTTCTATATTTACCTGGAAAACCAAAACGAAATAATGTTATCTGTTCTTCCTCTTTATTATACTCGTTGTACCCTCCACCGATATCCCAGATAATAGTTACAAGTAAGAACGAACCTAGTAATATTGCTGTGGTGCCATAAAAAATCATCACAATCCCTTGTGGTATAAATTTTATATTTTCTAAATTTATAAACCATAATGGGTTTAGATTAAAGAAACTACTGACGCCTGTTATAAAAAACCCAAATCCGCCTATTATAAGTAGGATAGAAAACCCATAATTACTGAATCTTTTTGCTCCTGGAATGTTTTCTTTTAAAATTACCCGTTGAAAACTTTTTTTTATCTCCATATTTAGATTTAATGCGATGTTAATACTTTTTATTTTATTTCGTAATTTTTCTTGCAGATAAGGCTTTCTTTAAACTAGTTTTATTGCTTTTAAACCTAAATAAAGTCCTGCAGCTAAAGCAAAAGCAAATGCTAATAGTAAAATATATGATACAAGTACTGTCATTTTTTTTTGTTATTATTATTCAATTAGTATATATTAAAAATAAGAGCTTGGTAGATTTATAAAATCTAATTAATTTAATATTTAGTTACTTCTTTATGAAATACTTTTTTATTTAACAAGTTTTAACTTTACTTTATTTATAAAAATTTATGGCTGAATTTATAAAACCTTATAATGAAGATCCGTTTGTTGGTAATTTATCAACACCAATAAATAGTTCAAATGTTACTAAAATTTTTCTTATTAACTTACCTGCCTATCGTATCGGGTTATCTTCTCTTCTAAGAGGTTTAGAGGTTGGCATGGCACATGGTTATTTCTTATTAGGTCCGTTTTATATTTTAGGCCCACTACGAAATTCTGAAGTTGCCTTACTTTCTGGTTTTTTATCTGTTGTTGGTCTAATCTTGATTTTAACTGCGGCACTTTCCATTTACAGTTTAGTTTTTTCAGATACTACAACAGATTCAAATTCTTTACAAACTGCGGAAGGTTGGCGACGTTTCACAAGTGGTTTTTTAGTTGGTGCGATAGGTGGAGCTGGATTCGCCTATTTATTATTACTTAATTTTGGATAATTTTAAGTTTCTAAGTTTATTTAAAATAAACTTAGAAACCTATGTTTTATTATTCTAAATCTTTTCTGTTTGGGTTTCTCGATGGGTCATTTGATAGAAATCCAAAAGTGAATAAAGATATAAAGAAAATTACAGTACTATAGACTAAGATTTTTAAACCAAGCATATTTTTTTATTTTTGTTAATTTATATTAGTTTTATTTTGTAAATTCTATACTATTTAATTCTATCTTGTTTATTAATTTTTTTCTTTCAGGCTTTTATTGTTTATTTTACTATTAATCAATGTTTTTATGTTTTAGTTTTTAGGAGGTTTATGGTTAATTGGTCAAATTTAGAGACTTTTTTAGAATTAGTAGCATTTTTTACTCTGCTTTCCTCATTATTTATTCATTGGAAAAATATAGCTTTTTCTAATAACTTTAATTTTTCAATAGTTGGAAGATGGCTTCTTAGTATTTCCAATATTTCTATTTTTATTATTTTGGCAAATCGTTGGTTTTCATTTCATTATTTCCCTATCAGTAATTTATATGAATCTCTGTTGTTTTTAACTTGGAGCTTAACAGCTGTAAGTTTATTTCTTGAGTACCAGACTCGTTTTCAAATTCTTACTGCTATAGCGCTTCCTATTAGTATTTTTATACTTGCATTTGCTAGTTTATCTCTTCCTGAAGAATTACAACGCGCTTCATCTCTTGTGCCTGCATTACAGTCTAATTGGTTAATGTTACATGTTAGTGTTATGATGATTAGCTATGCTACTTTAATGCTTGGTTCTTTAATGTCTATTTTATTCTTGGTACTTACTAATTTAGACGGGTCCAATTTAATCTCTACAGGTCTCAATCAGAATACTTTCAATAAATTTAAACGGCAAAAATTTTTAACCAATTTTCAAAACGTCACCCTTACTAATAGTTTTGAATCCGTTACTCTTGAAAACGAAGCTAATTCACAGCCATCCGAATTTTTTTCTAGTAATAGAACAAATTTATTAGAGAGTTTAGACAATTTAAGTTATCGGACAATTGGCTTCGGGTTCCCATTGTTAACTATTGGCATAATTTCTGGTGCTGTGTGGGCTAATGAAGCGTGGGGATCTTACTGGAGTTGGGATCCAAAAGAAACGTGGGCTCTTGTCACATGGTTAATTTTTGCGTCTTACCTACACGCCCGTATTACAAAATCGTGGCAAGGAAGAAAACCAGCAATCTTGGCTTCTATTGGTTTTGCAGTCGTTTGGGTTTGTTATCTTGGAGTAAATTTTCTTGGTAAAGGGTTACACAGTTATGGTTGGGTTTCGTAAATTTTTAAACCAGTAGAAAAATGAGAGTTACTGTATTATAATATTAATTGTTATGGCGATCGTGGCCAAGGGGTTAAGGCAATGGGTTGTGGTTCCATCATTCGCGGGTTCAAATCCCGTCGTTCGCCCTATTTTTTCCTTTTTACAGCCTAATTGTGAAAAATTATTTATTATCTTTTTTATGGGTAAAGTATATGATTGGTTCGAAGAACGATTAGAAGTTCAGGCAATTGCAGATGATGTTACAAGTAAATATGTTCCACCACACGTGAATATTTTTTATTGTCTTGGTGGTATTACTTTTGTTTGTTTCATCATTCAAGTAGCAACAGGGTTTGCTATGACTTTCTACTATCGGCCAACTGTTACAGAAGCTTTTTCTTCTGTTGAATATTTAATGACCGATGTTAATTTAGGTTGGTTAATAAGATCAATTCACCGTTGGTCGGCTAGTATGATGGTTTTAATGATGATTCTTCATATTTTCCGTGTTTATCTTACGGGTGGGTTTAAAAAACCTCGCGAATTAACATGGATGACTGGTGTTATTTTAGCATCGTTAACTGTTTCGTTTGGTGTTACTGGTTATTCTCTACCATGGGACCAAGTAGGTTATTGGGCTGTTAAAATTGTAACTGGTGTTCCAGATGCTATTCCTGTTGTTGGTGGTACTATTGTGGAATTACTTCGTGGTAGTGTGAGTGTTGGGCAGAGTACATTAACTCGATTTTATAGTTTACATACTTTTGTTTTGCCTGTCTTAACCGCAGTAGTTATGCTAGCGCATTTTCTAATGATTCGAAAACAGGGTATTTCAGGTCCACTATAATTTTACTTATTTAAACAAACGTTAAAAGAAAATGTCAATTCTTAAGAAACCGGATCTTACTGATCCTAAATTACGTGCAAAATTAGCAAAAGGAATGGGCCATAATTATTATGGTGAGCCCGCTTGGCCTAATGATTTACTTTACATTTTCCCTGTATGTATTCTTGGTACTTTCGCTTGTGTTATAGGTTTAGCTGTTTTACAGCCAACAGCATTAGGTGAACCTGCTGATCCTTTTGCTACACCGTTAGAAATCTTGCCTGAGTGGTACTTCTTTCCGACTTTTAATTTATTACGGGTTATACCAAATAAATTACTTGGTGTTTTAAGTATGGCTGCTGTTCCTGCGGGCCTTTTAACTGTTCCTTTTATAGAAAATGTTAACAAGTTCCAGAACCCCTTCCGTCGCCCATTAGCAAGTGCTGTTTTTCTTTTTAGTATAGTTGTTGCTATTTGGCTAGGTATTGGTGCAACACTTCCACTAAATCAAGCTTTGACTTTAGGGTTCTTTTAAGCTTCAATAACGTTTCAATTTAGACGTTGTTACTTATCTAGTTTTTCTCTAGTTTTTGTAAACGAATACCCTTTATTTTTTACTGGGTATTCGTGTGAGTTTATTTTATCGTTACCTTTGCTCCAACGGCTTCGAAATCCTTCTTTGCAGTTTCAACATCGTCTTTTCCAATTCCCTCTTTTATCAGTTTTGGTGCTGATTCTACTAAATCCTTCGCTTCCTTTAAACCTAAGCCAGTCATAGTTCTTACGATTTTTAGTATTGCTATTTTCTTATCTGCCGGTACATCCTCTAATATAAGAGAAAATTCGGTTTGTTCTTCTGTTTGCTCCGCTTCACCACCACTTGCTGATCCTGTCATTATTACTGGTCCTGATGCGGCTGATGCATCTACCTCAAAAACTTCTTCTATTGTCTTTACTAGTTCTGTTGCTTCTAATAAGCTTAACTCTTTTAGTTGTGTTATAATATTTTCTATTTTCTCACTCATTGTTGTCTTTCCTTCTGTTTTTGTTTTTACTTTAAACCTTTCATGAGATATTATAATAAAACAGATGCTATTTAATCAAATATCTTATCCCGGAATGCTGATACTTCCATCTGTATTGATGGGCTCATTGTCGTTGTTATGTAGAAACTTTTCCAATAATTACCTTTAACACCTGGTGGCTTGTTTTTATCTATAGATTCTTGTATTGCCTCTAAATTTATTAATAAATCTTCCTCTGGAAAATTTAATTTTCCAAATGGTACATGGACAATTCCTGTTCGATCTGCTCGATATTCTAATTTACCGCTTTTAAATTCTGTGATAGCTTCTTTAATATTTACTGTTACGGTCCCAGCTTTCGGTGATGGCATTAATCCACGGGGCCCTAATACACGGCCTAATTTCGCTATCAATGGCATCATATCAGGCGTTGTAATTAATTGGTCAAACTCAAACTTCCCTGTTTTTAAGATCTCTGTAACTAATTCGTCATCACCGACAATATCAGCACCCATCGCTAGGACTTCACTAGGTTCTTGTCGAGTAATGACAGCGATTTTAACTTCTTTTCCATTACCTTTTGGTAACATGACAGTAGCTCTTAATTTTTGGTCATTATATTTGGGGTCAATCCGTAAAGCTATATGTGCTTCTGCTGTTTCATTAAATTTAGCTGTTGAAATTAACTTTAATACTTGTAATGCTTCATTAGCTTTGTATAATTTTTTTTCTATTTTTGTCTGAGTTTCTTTAATTCGCTTTGATATTTTGCTCATTTTTTATTTTAGTCTTTATTAATTTTTTATCTCTATCCCCATATTTTTTGCCGTCCCTTCGATAATTTTGACTGCCTGTTCTAAGGTTTTAGTATTTAAATCGGATATTTTAATTTTCGCTATTTCTTCTAATTGTGTCGTAGTTACACTACCAACTATTTTCGTTTTAGCCTCACCAGATCCTTTACTTATTTTGGCAGCCTTCGTTAATAATACCGAAGCTGGGGGCGTTTTTAATATAAAGCTAAAGCTTCTATCTTCATAAACAGAAATTTCAACAGGTATTACTAACCCTATTTTGTCACCTGTTCGTGCATTATACTCTTTGCAGAACATCACTAGGTTTACACCATGTTGTCCTAATGCTGGACCGACAGGAGGTGCTGGTGTTGCTTTTCCTGCACTAAGTGCTAATTTAATTATTGCTGTTACTTTTTTCCCCATTTTTATTCTTTTGCTTTTTTTTAATAAATTTAATAATACTTCTTTTCTTTGTAAACTTTCAATCGTCTTATATTCTTTTTATTTTTTTTACTCTCTACTTAAAATTGCATCAGTTACAAAGCTCTTACTAAAAACCAATTAGATGGGTGCTGTTATTGTTGGAGATGACGAATTAGTTACAGAGATCTTAAAAACATTGAAATTCGAGTTTGACTAATTAATTACAACGCCTGATATGCTGCCATTGATAGCGAAATTAGGCCGTGGCCCCGTGGATCAATGCCATCACCGAAAGCTGGGGCCGTAACAGTAGATATTAAAGAAGCTATCACAGAATTTAAAAGCGGTAAATTAGAATATCGAGCCGATCGAACGGGAATTTTACATTCAACATTTGGAAAATTTAATTTTCTAGAGGAAGATTTATTAATAATTTTACAGGTAATATAAGAATCTATCGATAAAAACAATCCATCAGACGTTAAAGGTAATTATCGGAAAAGTTTCTCCGTAACAACGCTATTTAATCCTCTGACACAAATGCAAATATACTTACCGGGACAAAATGTTTATTTTTTTTACTTCACCCGTACTTAATTTTCGTCAAATTAGTTAACTCTTCCGTGAAGTTTTTATTTTTTATTTCTTTTGTTTGCTTATCGTTCAAGGCCTTAGTCATAAAATTCTTATTCATTTATCTAACGGCTTTTTTGACCTTTAATTTATAAATTTATGTTTTCCGGAAACATAACTCAAATTATCAGGTCTTTTCTTGTCCTAAATTGTTTTTTATCTAATATAATAAAAATATAATCTAACGCCTTTAGTTCAGTTGGTAGAACGTAGGTCTCCAAAACCTAATGTCGAGGGTTCAAGTCCTTCAGGGCGTGTCAAAAGATTGCATGATTTTTTATTTTTTATTATAGTGTAAGAATGAGGGCATGTAGCTCAGTGGATAGAGCATCAGATTCCGGTTCTGGATGTCGAAGGTTCGATTCCTTCCTTGCTCGAAACTGGGGCTGTTTGGTTTTGACACTTCATTAGTTAGGTTTAGCAATACAAGTCGATTTAAGAGTGTCGTTAAATCTCTTAGCGTTTATTATTTAATTGCAAATAATATCTTAAATTTAAAGAAAAAGAGCCTTTTAGCTTTTGCTTAGTTTTTTTATGTATAGTTAATGAATTTGCTCTCAAGTAAACTTTAGAAAAGTTACTTTTTCATCTTATTTTTGTAGACTACTACTAAGCTTGTGAAACGTTAGGGCTTTATATGTATTGTTGTGGACGTGGGTTCGACTCCCACCAGCTCCAACTCTTTTATCTTTTATTAGCATCTGTGGCCGAGTGGTTGAAGGCACCGGACTCATAATCCGTTTCTCATTGAGACGCCGCTGGTTCGAATCCAGTCGGATGCTTTTTTTATTCTTCGTTAATGTATTTAATTGGGGGTGGAGGGACTTGAACCCTCACGACCAAAAAGATCAACAGATTTTAAATCTGTTGTGTCTACCATTCCACCACACCCCCATTTAAGCGACACCCAGATTCGAACTGGGGATAAAAGATTTGCAATCTTCTGCCTTACCACTTGGCTATATCGCCATAACAATATTATACATTCTTTCTTAAACTTTTCCGCTACTAATTTTTTTTGCTTTAATTATAATCAATAAATTTAAAATGTTCACATTGATTAATTACTCGAGAAGTACTTAATCTTCCCTCTATTATAAAAATTGCTTATGTATGTCTGTATAATCATCTATTTTACTGCTCTTGTTTATCCTTTCCGTCTTTGATTTGTGCCTCTAAAAAACTATTGAAGAAATAGTTAACAAAAGAAGACCTCCCGTTAAATTGATTTCTTCCAGTATCACGTGATTTGACTTTATGGTTCGAAGCGTAATTATATTATCAAGATACTTCTCCTAATCGATTTAAACGAGCTCTTGATTTCGTTAAGTCTTCTATTTATAATAATTTGATTCCTTAATAGACACTACTTTTTTAATTCATTTCCAATAGATTATATACTTGTTCGATACAGTTGTTTTTAATTGTATAACAATCTAAATTTTATAAGAAGAATCTGTATGTTAAGAACAATATGGTTTGTAACAGTTACATCCGCGGCAGTCGCAACAAAAGATCCAGTAAACGCAATGATAATCATTGCTTGTTGTTTATTATAGGCTGACTTTATAACACATTTACGTTTTGATTAGCGAAAAAAACTACCTTAACTTTTGTAAGTTAAGGTAGTTTTTTTTTTGTTTACTATAAACTAAACTAAACTAATGTTATAATTTAGTTTGTAGTAAATTAAATTAATGCCGTTATTTATTCCTTTATTCAATGGTTTTGTTATGCTTTTTTTTTACTTTGTGTATTCCCTTATTTTATTACTTTTGTTATCCCTACTAACTTTTATTATAACTCGCCAACTGCTTAGCTCGGTCAGGCAGCTTTCTTCTAGTTCGCTATCCATAAGCTCATTAAAGTCAGAAGGTTTCTTAGATTCAAATAGTTTTAATCAAAGTTTTTTAATTTCTCGTAGTAGTCTTTTCTTTAGATCTTTGAGTTTTTATTGTAATTTTCTTTTTTTCATTTCTCGTATGGATAAAAATGATTACTCAATCTTATTTAATTCTTTTGGAGGGATCTTAGAAAAAAACAGAATGAATGCCCACTCTCTCTATAATTTCTCACTGGCCTTATCTTTTCAACCTTTTTACTTACAAACAAGAACTTTTATTTATCACCTTTTATTCTAAGTAAAATATTTTTCGTTAATCGGGATGACAGGATTTGAACCTGCGACCTCCTGCTCCCAAGGCAGGCGCGCTACCAAACTGTGCTACATCCCGTTAATAAGATAATAATAACTTATTATCTTATCATAAGCTAGAGCTGGTTAATTAACTCTTAGTTAATTTGAGCAAATTGTTCGACTTTTGTTTTTAGTACAACTACTTTATCATTCTCATCTACATCTACTACCGCGGAATCTCCTGCTTTAATCCGTTCTGATAAAACTTCCTCTGCAAGACTATCTTCTAATAATCTCATTACTGCTCTTCGTAACGGTCGTGCTCCATAGGCTGGGTTAAAACCTTCATTTATTAATCTCGTTTTGAAGCGATCTGTTACTCCAATAAGTATTCCTTTTTCACTTATTCTATCGAAGACTTCTTTTAACATTATCTCGGCTATTTCTCCTACTTCGTCTTTTGTTAATTGTCTAAATACGATAATTTCATCTAGCCGGTTTAAAAATTCTGGTCGAAAATATTGCTTTAGTTCTTCGTTAACTAAAGACCGTATACGTGTGTATTGGTACTCTGTTTGGTCGTCTGTTAATTCAAAGCCTAAACTACCTGCCCCTTTTTCGATTACTTTCGAACCGATATTTGACGTTAATATAATTAAAGTACTCTTAAAATCGATTGTTCGGCCTTTTGCTTCTGTTAATCTTCCGTCTTCTAGTATTTGCAATAATAAATTGAATACATCTGGGTGGGCTTTCTCAATCTCATCAAAAAGTACTACAGTATATGGGCGACGACGTACTGCTTCCGTTAATTGCCCTCCTTCACTATAACCTACGTAACCTGGAGGTGAACCTATTAATTTTGATACCGTATGACGTTCCATGTATTCTGACATATCTAAGCGTACCATTGCTTCCTCCGAACCGAAAAAGTATGAAGCAAGTGCTTTTGTCAATTCCGTCTTACCAACTCCGGTGGGTCCTGAGAAAATAAAGCTTGCAATAGGTCTATTTGGATTTTTTAAACCTACCCTGGCTCTTCTTATAGCTCGTGAAACTGCCACTACTGCTTCATCTTGTCCTATTATTCTACCGTGTAATGTTTCCTCCATATTTAATAGTTTCTCGGACTCAGAGCGTGTTAATTTATTAACCGGGATTCCTGTCCACGAGGCTACTATTTGTGCTATATCGTCCTCTGTTACAACAGGTTCTTTTGTTACATCCACTTCACCCTTTTTGCTTAAGGCTATCGCTGTGATTTGGGACTTAATTTCCATTTCACGTACACGGAATTGTCCCGCTATTTCAAAATCTTGAGCTCTCACTGCCCCTTCTTTACTCTTGAGTACTGTACGCAATTCACGATCCAGCTCTCTTGCCGCTGGTGGTAATTGTGAGCTTAATAATCTTACCCTTGAACCTGCTTCATCTATTAAATCTATCGCTTTATCAGGTAAGAATCTATCTGCAATATATTGATCAGCAAATTTTGCTGCTGCTATTAATGCTTCATCGGATATTTTTAGTTTATGATGTTGTTCATATCTATCTCTTAAGCCATAAAGAATTTCTATGGCCTCATCAACACTCGGCTCGCCTACAATAACAGGCTGAAAACGCCTTTCTAAAGCCGCATCTTTTTCAATGTGTTTCCTATATTCTTCCGATGTTGTAGCCCCAATACATTGTAGTTCCCCTCTTGCTAGGGCTGGTTTTAGTATATTCGCAGCATCTATAGCACCTTCTGCTGCACCAGCCCCTATTAGTGTATGTACTTCATCAATCACAAGAATTACATTATCAGCTGATCTAATTTCATCCATTATTTTCTTCAGCCGTTCTTCAAATTCTCCTCTATACTTGGTTCCAGCAACAAGTAAACCTATGTCTAGTGTTACAACACGTTTTCCTTCTAATATATCAGGTATATCACGATTTGATATTCGCTGTGCTAAACCTTCCGCCACTGCTGTTTTTCCGACCCCAGGCTCGCCTATTAATACTGGATTATTTTTCGTTCTTCGCCCTAAAATTTGGATAACACGCTCTATTTCCTTTTGTCTTCCAACTACAGGATCCAAGCTCCCTTCAGCCGCTTTTTGGGTTAAATTCGTCCCAAATTCAGCTAATGTTGGTGTTTTACTTTTAGTAGTACCTCCACCGTTTGTTACTTCAGAAGTTTCACCTAGTAGCCGTATTATTTGTGTCCGGATCTTTGATAAATCTACTCGTAAATGCTCCAATACTCTTGCTGCAACACCTTCCCCTTCACGTATTAAACCTAATAATAAATGTTCTGTTCCAATATAATTGTGCCCGAGTTGTCGTGCTTCTTCCAGGGATAGTTCAAGCACCCGTTTTGCCCTTGGTGTAAATGGTATCTCTACCGCTACAAAACCAGACCCTCTTCCAATAATTTTTTCAACCTCAGTTCTAGCATCTTTCAAGGTTACACCCATTGATTTGAGAACCTTTGCTCCGATACCAGTTCCTTCACCTATTAAACCTAACAGTAATTGTTCTGTTCCAACAAAATTATGTCCCAGCCTTCTTGCCTCTTCTTGAGCTAGCATTATTACTTTAATAGCTTTTTCCGTAAAGCGTTCAAACATACTCTAGTTAGTTCTTTTTGATTACCTTTGATATTATTAGATACTAGCATATATTTATCTCTAAAATTTTTTAAACTAGGTTTTATTTTTTTGTACTTTTATACGTTATTATCTCGTACTTTTCAAATTTTCTTTTCTCATTCACGAAGGTTTTTTTTTTACGCTTTTTTCGACGTAATCGTGCAAAATTATATAATGTAGACAGTAAAAAATTTTATGGTTTTTTTACTTTTTTCATTTACAAATCTTTTTGCTTAAATGTATTAGCATTGATCAGGTTCTTTTAACTACGTCGTCGGTTAACTTTTACCTGTATTTTAGATGCTATAAAAGACCTTTGTAGACTGAATTCCCTAGACTGGGGTGACTTGCTCGCTTGTCTCTATTACTGACTTCTTACAATTTGTGTTAACATTTTTTTATCTATCGTATTTTTTGCTGATAAGCTCTTCCTTTTTTTTGCCATTTTCTGTTTGTTCGCCTTATAGGAGGATTACCTCTTTTTAATTTTTCTTTATTGTTCCAGGTATTCTCTTCTTTTTTGCTGCCCATATTTTCTTTGTTTTCGTCTTTTAACTAACAGTATTTGATTTTTTAAATTTATATTATCAATTGTAAAAAACATTACTATCGTTACAATAATATATTGTGAAAATAATAATATGGGATCTAGTCTCCACCCATGGATTATTATAATTCCACTATATATTAGGTTTAGTGTTATTACGAATATATCATTTGTTCCTGATATTTGTGGTTTTGTTATTTTAACAATATAAAATAAACTACCACTTATTGTCATTAAAATACCCAGGACAACATTTGGTGTCAAGCCTATATTTATCATTTATTACTTTTGTTCTTTTTGCTAATTTATTACTTTTTTCCTTTATAAGAATTGTCTGTTTTTTGTATTCTTATAAAAGAAAAAAGCTGTTATGATCTTGTTAGTTGGTCTTTTTGACTAACATATACCAATGCTGCTGATATTGGTACAACAACAATTAAAAATCCTAATACAAGACTATTGAGAAAAGATTGCAAAGATGGTGTCATATTAATTATTTAATTTTATTAAATGAAAAATTAGTTGTTATTTTATATGCTTAAATGTTAACATCTTAAATATAAATAGTCTAGCTTATAGAATAAGATACTTTTATTTTAAGCACATATATATATTCTATTTTATACGAAATTTTCGTTTGATGTTCGTCCGGTTGTTTTTAACCAATTCTGGGCCTCAATATAATTATTTGGTGCTAGCTTAATAGCTTGTTTCCAATAATCTGCTGCTTTATCAAAGAGTTGAATAGCTTTCTCTTTTTCATTTCGTTCTTTTGATAGAACACCTTGATAATGATAGATGACTGCTATATTATTTAAAGCTTGTGGTAATCTTGCGTTTAATTGTAATGCTTGATGATAATATTCTAATGCTTTAATATATTCACCATTACTACCATATATGAGTCCTATATTATATAGAATATAACTTCTATCAAATGGATCTTCTTCTAATCGTAATGCTTCATAATAATTTTCAAGCGCCTCCGCATATTCTCCTTCAGATTGTGCACACATGCCATCTCGGTAGTAAGAGAATGCTTCCTTTTCTTCTTTACTTGTTGGTAGTACTTTCAGTATTATATCAGCTAAAACAGTAAATGTTTTATCTATGAAATTATCATTTTTTTGCGATCGTGGCATATTTTTTGTTGTCAGTATTGTTTTTTAAACTAACAGTTTTTTCGTTTTGTTATTATTTGTTATTAAAAGTTGTTAGTTACCACCCGTGATGAAAGGTAACAATGAAACTATTCTAGCCTTTTTTATTGCTTTACTTATTTGTCTATGTTGTTTTGTTGATAATTTGGTACTCCGTCGTGGTAGAATTTTACCTTGTTCGTTTATAAAATTCTTTAATTGCTCTATATTTTTATAATTTATTTGTTCAGTGTTTAGCTTTTCCGTATTTTTTTTGTAAGTTGTCTTCATACAGTTTTTTTTTATTTAATTTCTTTAAAAAGTTGGTGCTTTTTTGTTACAGGACAATATTTTCTTAACTCAAGTCGGTTGGGTGTATTTCGCTTATTTTTCGTTGTTGTATAACGAAACACGCCTTCTTCAGTTCGTGATTCTAATGTTACAGTAGTTCTTACAGCTTTTGATTTTCCCATTTCTTTCGACCCCTCCTTTTTTTTTTATTTCTATTGTCTCATCTTTTGTTTTCTATATCAAGCTTCTCTCTGTTTTTTTTTCCTCTGCGGATGGAGAGACTCGAACTCTCACAAGAATATCTTACTAGAACCTAAATCTAACGCGTCTACCAATTTCGCCACATCCGCTCACTTTATATTAACAAAAACCCGTTAAAAAATAAACCACATCTTTCTTGTACTAATTTTTTTTACTAAAATCTCTAATAAGTTTTGAACTAGCCCTTGGAATCAGTGTTTAACTGTAACGTTTTTTTACCTAATGTAGTCGCATTAAAATTTTTCGTTCCTCTAATGAGGTTCTCTATAGACTCTTCACATCTGGCTTTTAGTCTCATCGTCCACCAATCTTTTGCTATTAACGTTTTTTTCACACAAGAGATTCTTATTTACATAATTATACAAGTAAGGAATCACTATAAAGTCCCGGTGTTCTCCGTCAAACGTGTTTCTTTACCGTTTATAAATTTTTATTATAATTTTTACCTGCTCTTCATTCAAATTGTCCTGATTATTAATTAAAAGATAGGGTTCAGTATAGCGAATTAGATAGTTTAACTCACGAAGTGATTCCATCGTAGGGTGTCAATTATTAGAGTAAAATAGGTTAGTTCGTAGAGTTGCACAAAAATCCCCGATGATTCTCCCCTCTACTCGAAAAAGCCTTTTAAGATTATTAATTATAACTTTCACTTTTTTTTCCCGCCAGCGTCTTATTTATAAAATTTCCTGTTTATTTATTGTTAGAATAATGTCTAATATCTTACCGCTTCCTTATTCTTCTGTTTTTGGTAATTTAATTAATTACTAAATTGTTAACTCATAATAGAAACTAATAAAACAAATGAAGGAACAATTTTATCGGGTTTAATTTGCTACTTTTTTAGTTATGACTAAGAAAGATTTTTTTATTCCTTATCAAAACATTGAACTTTTATAGTTTGTAGTTTCTTATCTTCCATTATATAATGTTACTATATTCCTCAGTAGCTCAGTGGTAGAGCAATCGGCTGTTAACCGATTGGTCGTAGGTTCAAGTCCTTCCTGGGGAGTTTTGTAATTTGTTAGACACTGAAAAGCCATCTCATTTTCAAACTACTAACTTTAATATAAATTATTGAATAATAAGAAACTTTTAAAAATCCCGTAATCGATAAGTAATGTGACGGTAAAGTGTAACTCCTAAAAACCGAATGGTAAACACATTCCAATTACCCACAAAGGATACAAAACACGCTGAATAGGTTCCTAACTTTGACCAATTTACGATTGTCGCAATTAACGTAAAAGTAATTGCAATCACTGGTACGAATTGAGCTTCCATTTTAAATTTATTTTCGATGAATTGCAGTCCACGTCATAAAAGAATTAACTTGTGAGGTTGGCCCAGCTTTTTAAAGCATCTAAATATAATATATCATTAAAGAAAAAATACCTTGAAACGTTTTAATTTCGTAGTTCGAAACCCTTTAATTAAGGCAATGTGTTGCTTAATTATGTCGGTCACCAAAATGTATAATAAGGCACATTTTCGTAAACTAAAGTTTGCCTTATTCTGCATTTTGTTAAGTATACTATGAAAATTATAAATTATCGTAAGAATGAATCTTATATTGAGAATGAATTAGATCCTTTGTTATGTAAGATGCGTACGACAAAGCAAAAACAACTATTAACTTTCCCGTAGCAATTAATAGTGCCCGAAGTGTTATTATTTCAAGGACTAAGGAGGCTATCCGCTGGTTGTACTATACCTATCACAATACGTAGGCAAGAATAGGGGTGCTATAAATAATTCACCCACTACCGGTGTCTCATGCCCAGTTAGACTACCAGGCCAATACAGGGACCAGTTTGTTTTATGAGGAATCCCATAAATTTTTGGCAACAGCGGATACACGTTATTTACGGAATTATAATTTTCACTTCCCTGTGCATTCTATAAATTTTATTCTTTGTTTTTTCATTACCCCCAGGGGAATT
>Ga0115000_10001063_pt1 | contig 24913 bp, 13 predicted proteins | sample ArcticOcean_MG_C_6_FD_89690 | JGI IMG/M metagenome (GOLD analysis project Ga0115000, IMG submission 89690) | Marine microbial communities from western Arctic Ocean - ArcticOcean_MG_CB8_128 | ecosystem: Environmental > Aquatic > Marine > Oceanic | place: Arctic Ocean: Canada Basin | collected... | reverse complement strand
TTTTCTCTTCTTCTCTTCTCCGATAAAAATACTTCTTTGTTGTACACAAAAGAGAGAGTGTTGAAGAAGATGGTCGCGACGACGAGGACAACAACGAGGAGCGCGATGAGAAGCAGCGGCGTTGAAAATTCTTCCTCTTCTTCGAAATCTTCTTCTTCGAAAAGTTGGCAAAACCCGGGTTTGAGAAGAGAATTCCTCTCGGCGTTTTCGATGGCGTTCGGGATGGTGTTCGTCCCGATGCAAAAGAATCTGTTTTTGTTTCTCACGGAAAAGTTGATTTCGACGGAAGCGAAAGAGATGTTGAAGACACACCGCGGGAACGAAATTATCGTCGCTTTATTGTTCATCAACTTGCAGTTTTATTTCGGACCAATGTATGGGCGGTTTTCCAGAGGGTCTTGCAATAATCCAACCGTGTATGTGCTCAGAGGATTCATGGGAGAAATATCGTTCGCGGAGGCGTTTAATGGCGCGATGGTGGTGGTTTTAGCACACATCTTCGCGTTTATGGCATATTTCGTTCTTCACGTGCAATTGGGAGAAGCGATTTTACCAGCCGGGTCGCCGGTTATCGCCGTTGGATCGCAACGCGAAGCCGTAACGAGCGAAGCGTTGGTCGCGTTTCTGAACTTTCTGGCGTTTGATTTCGCGGCAAAGACGATGCCGAAAGGCGTGCAACCGGCGTTTGGCGCTTTGTTTTACTGCATCGTTATCACCGTAGAGAAGTGTAAGTATTCTTGCGGGTACATGAATCCGGCGGTGGTTTTAGCCTCGCACGTCGTGTGGGGGGAAACGATGATGAAGAGTAAGAAAATCTTTTCAATCGAGCGAATACTCGAGGCTGCGCAACACGAAGCAAATAGGCCGTACGTGTACGGCGCAGTTTTGGGGTCGTTGATGACTGCAGTCGTAGCTAAAGCGATCGATATGGCTACGTCAGTATCATCATCTGGAGTAGTAAGTAGTAGCAAGAAAAGCTCCTCTTCTTCGACGACGACAAAACAGAAGAAGAAGAAGGCTGAAACGACGACGAAAACAAGAAGCGCGGGGGGCGGCGCGGCAAGTTCGCTGAGGAAGCGGAAGTAAATAGATTTTGTTGAATATTATTACGTATTGTGTTTTACGGAAACTAGTTCTTTTATTGCTACCTCACTCCGGTTACTTATTATTAGCTTATCTCGCGCTAGCCAAAATCATTTCCGCTCGAAAGATTAGGGAGTCAAACCCACGACTCCGCAGGCCAACCTTTGAAAATAAATGAGTAAAATAGATAAGAGCAAAAAAATACCAACCTTGCGCCAGCGTTTCCGGTCGTGGAACTCGTCTTGCCTTGCGTGCCGATTTCCGAGTTATCCCCTTTACCCAAATCATCTTCCAACTCGTGAATCACGAACGCTCTGCCGACGATGGAGTTTGCCCCGGATAAAGGAATTTGCATATCCTTAATGGTAAACTTGCACCCGCCGGCATCCGCGATGACGTTACCCAAATCCCCGGCGTGTCTGGTCGCATCCGTCGGCGCGCCGTGCGTCATCTTGTTCGGGTTAAAGTGCGGGCCAGTGGACATGCACCCGTTGGTCGTGTCTCCGAATTCGTGGACGTGCAAACCGTGTTTGCCCGGCGCCAAACCGGTGATGTCGCCGACAACCGTCGTCGCGCCAGACGGGTCATCTTGCGTCAAAGTTAACGTGCCCGCGACGCCAGCCGTACCGGTGAGAACGACGACTGCTTTCTGTTTGTTCGTTTCGGATAATATATAAATAATAATATATATTTGTCAGTATTTAAGCCGCAGATTCTTCTACTCAATATGTGTTCTTTTTTCCCACCATTTTCTCGTCGTCGTCGTCCGAAGCGCAAAAGAAGAGGTAAAACGTACTTGTTCGGCGTTGACGGCGAACGCGACCGGGGTCTTTCTCGCGGCTTTCGCAGAGACAAAAGTTTTCAACCTGTGTATTGTTGTTGTTGTTGTTGTTATATTCGCAGAAGAGAGAGTCGTTATTATATATGTGGTTATAATAGTTTTCACGAGAAGTAAAACGAGTCCGTTTTCGCGGTCTAGGTTATAAAAAAGCCATCATCGTCGTCGTCATCATCACATCGTCATCAATAACAACAACAATAATACTACTAATAAAACGTACCCTCGTCGGCCAGCGCACGCGCATCGAGAAGAGCAATTGGCGTGTTGTGCTTGGATTTGGCACTTATTCATAGTTGTTGTTGAAGAAGAACTGATGGCAAACATAATTATATTATTAGTAATGTGTGTGTTCTTCGTGTAGTAATATGTGCTTTTGATGAAAAGTGACGAGAAAAAACTCGAGAAAAAGAAAAAAGTGAAAAAGCAACTTTTCTTTCTCCATGGAAAACACGGGAGAGTTTTTTCCACATGAATAACCACATTAGTAGATAACCACATTATTAGTATTTACAATAAAAAGATGATGAGGATGACGACGATGCAAACGCCTCCTCTTTCTCCCACTCCTGTCGCTCACGCTTCTGCCGCTAAAAGCAGCAGTCGTTTTATCGCTCCTGAAAACGCTCCTTTTATTCGTCGTCGTCGTTTTATTCCGCGACAAATGCGACAACAAAAACAACGACCCCGTCGAGTGACGACGATGACGAGGAGTTCTTCTTCTCATCGTCATCATCATCATTCAGTAAAGAAGGATGCAAAAATCCGCCGCCGCACTGGTGCGACATCATCCAAGAACGACGACGAACTCGCGAACAACAACGGAAGTGAAGGAGTAGCGAGAGAGATTGAATTTATGGTGGAAATGCGCTGCAGTAAGTGCGTGGAGAAAGTCGAAAAATCCGTCCTTTCTCTCCCGGGTGTTATTCAAGTCTCCGCGTCTCTGGGGACGAATACGGTGCGAGTGCTCGCGACGTCTTCGGTGAAAACGGTGGAAGAGAAGATCGCGTCTACGGGATATAAAACTCGTTTAGTTGGGCAAGGGAACGTCGAGTTGTTCAACGAACGACTCGCGGAACGATTAGGTATGGATTTGAGAACGTTGATGCAGTCCTTAGCCGCCGTCGCGGAGTTTAAAGGAGAGGCGTATCAACACGGGAGTTGTAAAGGCGTCGTGCGGTTCGTGCAAGTGAACGAAGAGACGGCGACGTTTGAGGCGGATGTATTAGGATTAGAAAAGGGGAGGAAGTACAAATTGCGAGTGCGGATGTATGGAGATACGACGAGAGGGGTGGAGAGCTGCGGGGAAGTGTATCAAAATACGAACGAAAATGAACAAGAAGAGGAAATATTATTAGGCGAAATGTGCGCCGTGCAAGCCATGGAGGACGGGTCGATTAAAGCGAGCTTACAGCTTCCGAACAAATTTTTCGTTTGGGATATTATTGGAAGAGCTTTGTGCATCGAAGAGGTGGTCGCCGGGAACGAAGAAGGAGAAGGTTTGCGAGTAGCCGCGGTGCTCGCCAGAAGCGCCGGCGTCGGTGAAAATCTCAAGAAGGTGTGTCAGTGCGACGGGACGGTAATTTGGGAGTCGTCGCCGGATGATTTTACGCCGCAAATCTCAAAAGGAGGAGGGTCCCCTTTGTTCGAGAATGGAAAGGTTTCGGTAAAGCGCATGTAAATAAATTACTGCGACGGGTCGTGGTCCGGCGTAGAAATATTGTAATTGTATATAGCTGTATTAAAATGATCTTTATGTGTCTCTCGCTTTGTACCAGTAAAAAATAATATAAAGACGCGCGCTCTCTCTTTCACTTTTTCACGCGACTTGACGTTGCATTTGATGGTGTTGCTGCGGTAGCGACGGTGGCTTCATCGGCGACGACGTCAACGAAGGTAAACTCGTGCCCTTCAACTCCATCTGCGCTTCCGCCCACGACTTGTTCGATTTCGCGAGCGACATGACATTTGACGCTTTTCCGCCGTTCTTATCCTTAGAAAGCGCTGGAAACTCTTCTTCTCTTTTCGAATTACTATTACGATCGTTGGAGTCGTTTCCGTGATTATGCTGATGATTGTCTCTCCTATACTCTCTCGATGATCGTCGCGGCTTTGGAAACGCCGCAGATGAAATTCTTGCCAGATCGATAGGACGAGGCGAAGGAATGCGAATTGAAGACGAAGATGCACTTGGCGACATAGAAGGCGAAGAAGAGGCGGATTTATGATGCTGAATCATCTGTTGCTGACCTTTTGGTGGTGGCGTTTTAGGAAGTGGCGGTGAAGTAGAAGAAGAAGAAGAAGAAGAAGAGGAAGAAGACTTCACCACGGCTGCGCACGGGTGGTCGTCTGACGCGGTACTCGCCGTATCGCTCACCGCTTCGTTCGTTGCTGCTCCAATGTTCGACGACGACGATCTTTGCGTTGGTGGTGGTGGTGGATACTGCTGCTGCATCATGACGTCGTGGTAGAACTTGTTGTACATCGAAACAACCGCTTCGGAGGTATCCGGAAGCCGAGGCATCGGCGGAGGAAGCGGAGGCGCCATCGAATGATGATGGTGCATTCCAAACGGCATCGGATGCGGCATACTCCCACTATCGGGAATAATCATCGGCACAAAAATGACTCTTTGACCGTCAACCATCTGTGGGGGTGGCATTTGCGGAAGTGGTGGTTGGTAGTGTTGATGATGATGATGGTAGTGCTGTTGTTGATCTGGTGGAGGATTTGACGCGGCGCAGAAAGACTGTTCAATGTCCGAAACGCTTCGCACTACGTACGTATCGTTGCTTTCTTCTTTGTCGTCCGCAACTTTCTGCTGCTCTTCTTGTTCTTCTTCTTCTCGAGCTTCTTCTTCTTTTTTCTCTTTCGTCTCTTCTTCGACTACAACAGTGAGAGCCGGTGCTGTTTCGTTCTTCTTGAGAGTATCGACAAACAGCGCTCGTCTCGTCACCTCTCTCTTCTTCTCGACCGCGGCGGTGACGACTTCTTTCGGCGGTGGCGACTTTGGCAACGGAGGCGATGAAGATAATTCGCTCCTCTGCTGTTGCTGCTGCTTTGCCGCAGGTATCTTCTTCACAGGCGAAATCTTGACTTTCGATACAACGAGATCTTTCGGAGCGACGATGACAGAAGAAGGGGAAGTCTTGGCGCCACGCACTTTTTTCACCTCTTGCCAAGCCTCGAGGTTTTCTTCTTCCATGCATTCTTCGGACTCTTGCAAAGCGACTGGAACAACGAGAGTAGGAGTAGGAGTAACCTCTTCTTTTCCTTGTTCTTCTTCTTTTCCTTCTTCTCCTTCTTCTTCTTTCTCGTCGTCGTCTTCTTTATCCGAGACTTCTTCCTTCTTCTCGGAGACCGGCGCCGGCGTATCTTTGCCCGCCTTGTTACTTTTCTTCTTCTTCTTTTTCGACGACGAGGAGGACGATTTCGCGGCTTTCTTCTTCTTCTTCTCCTCTTCTTCCGTTTCTTCTTCAAACAAGAGCTCCTCGATGAACTTTTCCGTCTTTTGCCTCGAAAACTGGTCAAATTTCCCGCTCAACATTTGTTCCAAGCACGCAGATATCACCGTTTGATGCGCTCTTTCTCCCAAAGCGCTATCGATTTCCATCGCATTCGTCACGCGCATGCGCACAAACATTAAAAGCTTCGTCTCGGCTCCGTAATCGATTAACGTATCGTACGGATCGAGTATGTTGTTCAACATGTTTGAAAATTGGCGTCTATACGTCTGTTCGAGCGTGGACGAGAAGAGTTGCGCCGCTGACTTTTTGAAGCCGCCGACGACGAGATCTTTGTCGACGAAATCCGAGAGTATCTCGAACGCTTTCTTCAAAACCGATACGGCGCGATACAAAACGTGGCGATTGATATCGTCCGCGGCTTTACACGCCTTTTCATTCGATGGAAAATACGCGTTGTCGCACAGTAAAATGAGATCGTCAAAGACCATGGTTTGATCCGCGGACCATTTCGTGGACGCGAGTAACCGGTCGCGGTCGTGCGAGGTCTTCGTACTCAGCGACGGAGAACGGAGAACTTTTTCGAGCGCTTTTTCAAGTTTTGCGGTCGCGTCGCGAAACTCCTCCCCGGCCGGCGTCACGTGCGCAAGATGCCCTTTGATGATCATCTGGTTAAACGTTTGCTCTTGCCCGTACGTCTTGATCTCGCTTTCAAGTTGATCTTCAATCGTGAGCACGTGCTGGTTGTCGTCGTCGTCAATATCGTCGTCGATATCGTTTTTCTCGACGTATTCATCGTCGAGAAGCGCTTCGTCGTCTTCATTGAGGAGAATCGACCACGACGATAACGAGCGGTTCGCGATGCTGTACGTTGGAATCTCTTTCAAAATCGTCGTCGTCGTCGCGTCCGTTGCTTTCATCTTCGAAGGAGCAACAACAGTCGTCGCTTTTTCCGTCGGTACGAATACTTTTGACACCGCTTTTGTGTCTTTACGATAGTCTGTAGCAAATTTTGTCATCGCTTCGCAGTCTTTCAAGAATTTCTCTCGCTCGATCAACGCCAGTCGCGCGGAGACGACCATCCCGCGCATGTTAATCCAGATTCGAATGCACTCGAGCACGTTTTCGCGATCGTGACTTTTCTGATTAATATCGTCGTCGCTAGAAAAATCCATCTTCTCGACCAACGAGCGCAACCGATACGTTTCGTACACTTCCTTCTTGAACTCTCTCAAAAATTTGAACACCTTATCGTCTGCGATGGCGCCGTGAATCTTCTTGGATTGGTCCAACTGAAACTTACCAGAGTTGAAGCGTCTCGTTGCCGCGCAGCTTCCAGAGAGAACATCGTCGCCGTCGGGGAGGATTTCATCCTTTTCTTCTTGTTTGTCCTCGTCTTTGTCTTCTCCGCCGATTTTCATCTCTCCTTCGTCGTCGTCCTTCTTCTTCTTTGTCGCCGCCGCGCTGCTCTTCGTCCCAGCCTTCTTCTTCCCAACGCCACCACTCGAAGTCGTCTTCCCTTTCGCCGCCGCCGTAGTGTTTGCTTGGCTCACCAACTTTTTTTTCGCCTCCAACAAATCTTCTCTTCGCGCTCTCTCCTCGCGTTCGCCAATCTCTCGATTTTGTTCCGATATCTTCAACGTGTTCAACAAAACGGTCCTTTTCGTCGCCGCCGCGCCTTCTTCTTTCGACGACGGTATCGTCAACAACACCGTTCTCGCTCCAGTTGTCTCATCGATCATCTCCTCAAAGTCTTCCAGCTTCAGAAAGTTTTGAAGACGACGACGAGGTTGCCTGAGCTCATTTTCGTTTCCATTATCGTCATCTTCTTCTTCTTCTTCTTCTTCTTCTTCGATAAAAAAACCGCCGCCTCGGTTGCCGCCGCCGAAAAACGCCAGCGCCGCTTCCGTATCTTCCAACAACTCCTTGTTCAGTTTCACTCCTGGATATTCTCTCACCGCGTTCCGGACGAACTGCATGGAAACTTGGAGAGTCATCGCGTCTTCTTCTTCTTCCTTAAGAAGAAAATTGACAAACTCTTCTTTATCCTCTTCGCTCGTCTGCAGACTTTTCAGAGGATCTTTGGAATAAATACTCGGAAGACACGTTTTTGTCGTCGTTGATGTTGTTTTTTGAGACGAAGAAGACAAAGACGAGAACGAAGAAGAATTTTTTTTTTCCTCCTGAAGAAATTGTTGACTTTTTTGCTTCTTTTTCCCTCCTTTTTTCAAAGTAGTCTTTTCTTCGTCGTTGTCGTGTACGTCGGTATGAGTAGTATTCATGTTCTTCTTTGTCTTCTTCTTCTCGAGCGTCGTCGTTCTCCTCGCCGGCATTCTTCTTCTTCTTCTTTCTGCTGCTCGAAGAACGCAAAAAGAGAGCGCAGAATCTTCTTCTTGTCACACCACGCGCACACGACACGAGACCGCGCGACACCACCGTCGTCGATGCGATGCGATGGGAGATTCGCGGTGGGGAAAGAAAAAAACAAATGAGATGTCGATTCGTTAATCACCTGTGCTTTTTTTTCCAATCAATGATGAACGCAACTACCACCACAAACAACACGCGCTTTGAGTCTCTCTCTCTCTTCTCTCAAAACACTCTTTAGTATTGAAGGAACACAGAACAACAGAGAGGATGTCTCTGCGCGTGATGATGTGTGCGCTTCTCTGCTGTGCTCTGAGAGATGAGGTGCGTCCTGCGCTTAAAATGAAAACGAGCAACAGAAAGGAAAGGGAAGTTTTTTGTTGTGAGGAAACGAGAGAAACTTTGAGCGAAAAGAAAAGAGAAGAGGAGGAAAGGAAACAGAGAGAAGAGAGAAGAATTTTGCTTTTTTTCCTCCAGTCCTTTGTTTTGTTTGTTTTTGGGGCAAAGTGATGATTTTGGGTGCATTCCCCTAAAAACATCAAATCACTCATTTTGACGAAACCTTCGCTCTCAGAACAACAACTCTCTCTCTCTCTCTCTACTCCAAACAACATCTCTCTATTATATCCTCCTCTTCACAACAAGTTATTATAGTATTATTACTAGTATTATTATTCATTTAAAACGCGCTGCTGCTGTGTGAACTCTACTAACCATATGAATTTACTGAAGCAAGTGGGAGATTTATTCCTGGAGTCTTCTTCCGAAGAAGAAGAAGATGGAGAGGAAGAGAGGAGAACAACGGGGACAAAGAAGAAGAATGAGAAGAAGAAGAAGGACGAATCATCAACAACAAACAACAAAGATGAAGATGAAGAAGATGACGATGATGATGAACTGTTAATCGCGGCGCAAAACGCGTTCAACTTCACCAAAGACTACACGAAAAAAGCCATGGAGTTCTCGAAATCGACTTTGCAGAAAACGAGAGAAGAAGTCGCGATATTAGCGAACGAGTTGAAGGAAGATTTCAAAGAGTTGAAGGAGGAAATAAAAGAGGATTTTACGAAAGCGATGGGATCGGACGACGACGACGACGACGAGGATTCAGATGATGATGATAACGATGATGATGATTCGGAAGGAACAAGACAGAGAAAGAGAGAAGAACGAGAAGAGAAGAAGAAGAAGTTGAAAGAACAAGGGATGTTGTATGATTCGGACGAAGAAGATGAAGACGAGGACTACAGCGACGACGATTTGGTTCTCGTCCAAGAGTCTTTGGAAAAAGCCGGGGAGAAGATCGAACAGTTTGGGAGAAACGCGGCGAAGTTTACCGGGAACTTATTTTCGCAGGTGAAAGAAACGATTAAACAAGCGCAAGTAGAAAGCGACAGGCAGCGGTTGAAGAACGCGCTGGCGAGGAGTGGAGTTGGAGTTGCCTCTTCGTCCTCAAACAAGAACAAGGACAACCCGAACGCCAGAAATGCAAACAGCAAAAACAAAAACAACGGCTCTTCAAAAGAACTCTCCGAAAAAGAAATCAAAGAGCAGGAATTTCTCAAAGGCGTATCCTCCATCCAACGCGATTCTGGCACGTACTGCGAAGCGCCCGAAGACGAGGACGTCCTCTTCCAGGAGTTTAATAAAAATTGGACGTTAGAAAACGCTCGAGAAGATATCGACGCCGTTTTAAAAGAAGCGCCGTTCATGCGAGAGTTGAGAGGAAGGATTGTTCCGCTAATCGTCGACGAGGACGACTTTTGGCGAAGGTATTTCTTCGCCGTCCAAACGTTGAGGACAAAAATTTATCCTCCGGCTGCTCCTCCTCCTCCTCCTCCTCTTCCTCCTTCTCCTCCTCCTGTTCCTCCCGTTCCTCCTCCTCCGGCTCCCGCGACGAAGAAGAAGGAAAAAGACGTATCAAAACCAGCATCGAAAACAACAACAGCAACAACAAGCAGTAGCAGCAGCGGCGGTCCCGCTCTTCCGAAACCAAAAGGAGGAGGAGGAGAAAAGAAAGAAAAAGAGAAAGAGAAGAAAATGAAGAGCAGCAGCAGCAACAACAACAACAACAACAACAACAACGGTGGTGGTGGTGGTGATGATGATGATGGTAGAAAGAAAGAAAACGTAAAAAAAGTAGCGTCATCATCCAAGGTGGCGAAAGAAGAAGAGAAAAAGTCCTCCTCTTCTCAAAAGGGTTCGTTTCTGTCGTCACAAAAAACAAAAACTCCTCCTCCTCTTCCGTCTTCACCTGTCGTTCCTACGACTACGACTACTACTACTGTTGATAAGAAAGAAGACTCGGATTCAGACATCGACGAAGACTGGGGGATGGAATAATAAATATACTAGAGTAGTACTAATAGCATCTTTATACACTCTCAACGACGACCAAAAACGAAGCGCTTAATAATAAACACATCATGACTTCCTCCTCTTCCTCTCCTTCGAACAAGAGTATTTCTACGAAGAGCAACAACAAGCAAAAGAAAAAGCAACGAGTGGAGATTCAAAAAAAAGCATCCTTTGGTAATTCTTTAATCGCGTCGAAAGAGTACAAACCCGGGGACATCATCTTGAGAGAGGCGCCGTTCGCGTTCGGCGAAGGCGAAGAAGATCCGGAATGCTATTTTTCATTCATACAAAGAGCGATTGGGAAGACGATACAGACGATAAAAAAAACAGATTTACGAGGCAACACTTTCAGGGACGAAAAAATGAGGCAAATGAAACGAACTTTCGCGGATTTGACGGTAATGCGAGAATTAGATTACGATCGAGCAATATTAAGGGACGAGTTGATCGCGAATAAGTTTTATACGAGCATGAGAGGACATTCGATTTTAGACGGCGGATTCGAGGTGGACGATATCGTCGGGATCGTGAATAGGTGCACGTTGAATTCTTTTCGAGTGAAAACGCTGACGAGAAAAGATGTGGTCATGTTGACGCCTCATGTATATAGGAACATGGATGCGGCGGATTTGGTGGATGCATACATAGAGATTGGGGAGGAGAAGACGCTAGCGGTTGGGGTGTTTATCATGGCGAGCGCGGTGAACCACTCGTGTTTGCCAAACGCGTTTGCAAGTTTTAGCGGAGATGAGGAAGAGGAGAGGAGGTTGGAAACAGAGCAGCAAAGACAACGAGAAGAAGAAAACGACGACGAATTTTCGGCGAGAAGACATGCTGGACCGTCCACCTCTCGGTCGGTGACGAGAAGCGAAACAGCTGAGATTTTCACCACGAGCGAAGAACAGAATAAAATTACAATCAGAGCGTATAAACCAATTCGAAAAGGCGAAGAGATTACGGTCTCGTACGGGCCAATCTTTCATTCGGGCAACATAGACGAACGACGGACAGAATTGAAGCGAACGCATCAATTCATCTGTCGATGTCAGACGTGTCTTTCCGAAGCGGCGCAACTCGGCGCAGACATGGAATCGAAAATGATCGCCGCGAAACAAAAAGAGAAGGTCGTCGGGGATTTAATACAGAACTACGTGGAAAGTGGTAAATACGAAACTCGTGAAGTTCTCGAGGCGCTGTCGAATTTTAAATTAGACATTCGCAGAATGCAAGTATTCGGGAAAGCGAGCTTTGATATCGCCGCGCAGTTAGTCCAAGCCGAGCAGTTTGAGTATGCGTGCGAATACCAAACGTTAGCGTTACACTCGTTGATTTTACGATGCGAAGGCATCGACGAGGACGATATCAGCATCGCTTGGGAAATTTTGCGATTATTATTCGTCAAACGTTTGGTCAAATATCGAGGAGGAGACCAAGGAACGCAGCAAGATAAACAAGCGCTCATCGCCGCGTTGGTCATGAAAGACTCGGATTTAATCACTCGCGGTAAAAGGATATTGAAGAAGTATTACGGAAAGAAGTATCCGTACGAGCTGTTTTTGCAACAGTGCGCTAGAGATCCTTTCGAGATAGAAGGAGTGGCAACAAAATGATGACACAGTAAAAATTGAAGGCATGTTGAAGCGTAAAAATAGACTTATATGAGTAGGGAGACAAACAGCGGTGAAAAAGAAGGAACAGGGACGGGGAGGAAGCTTAACTTATTAGAATTCCCCATTTACTCACAACACACATTTAAATAAAAATAAGAAAACACACCTGACGCGCAGAAAAGAAACACAAACAAAACGCATTCAACAGTCGCGGTAATAATAATGTCTTCTTCTTCATCATCACCATCTCCTCCATCTCTCAAACGATTCCTCTCCGCGCATTACGTCTTCAACGTGATAATCATCCTTTTATACCCTCTTTTTTATATCTGGGCGATTGAAATGAAAGACTCTGAAACAGTTGAGAAAGTCGTCAATTGGACGAAACAAGCGACGTACATGACTGGATTGACGTTACTGTTGAAACTCCGCCGGTTTGAAACGTTAGATAAATTCATTGCGGATTGCTTCCTGCACGTGAAGAGTTCTATTTTACTCTTATCGTTCATCATGGACCGGAAAGTGTTTTGGATTTTTGGAAGTCTCTATTACTTCCACTATTTGTTGTGTCAGTTGAGAGAATATTCGGGAGCGAGCAAAGCGGAACATCTGAACGTGGCCTCGTTCGAACGACGCGTGAAAATCGGCGCCACGAAAGGGGAAGAGACGAAAAAATGGTTGGTGATGTTTTACGCGCCATGGCATCCACCTTGTAATCAGTTCGATCCGACGTTCGCACAGTTGTCTTTGGAGTTTTCCGACGCGGACGATAAAGACAGCGGTTTGACGTTTGCGAAGTTTGATCTCTCGAGATGGCCGGGCGGATCCATAGATCATGGGATCGATTTGACCGGGAACTCGAAACAATTGCCGACGTTGATTTTGTTCGATAACGGCGGCGAAATTGAGAGGATGCCTAGGTGCACGAAGCAAGGAGTGATTGAAAACAGAGTCGTGTTTAGCAGAGCGAACGTGTGTGAACGTTTTGGCTTGAAAGCGAAACGAAAAGAGTTGAAGAAAAGTAAGTAATTGATTTAGAAGAAGCTAACCATATGATAGTCGCGCATCAATAAATGAATGAATGTTTTGTATGATGATAATAGTTATAATAAGTATGTTATACAACACTACTATGCGTGTTTTTATGTGCTATTTCGTAGTAAAGTGTTCATCTTCGCGGTGTGTTTTTCTTTTTCACTTCTTTTCTCTCTCTCTCTCTCTCTCTCTCTTCATCCCCTTCTTCTATGCATCCGCTGGATTCTTAAACGACACGTTCCCCGTAATGATAATCCCGACAATCACCCCAAACAAGCCAAGCGCGCTTCCAAAAATCTCAATCACTAAAATCTTCACAAACAAAGCTGGATTTTGCGCGTCGCTCAACGCGCAGCTACTCCCAACCGTCCCTACGCAAATACCGCACACCAGATTCGCCAACCCGACGGTTATACCAGACGCTAATATCGCGTAGCCTGAAAACATCGATCGATCCGAATACGACCCATCTGGCATTCTCGGCGCAAATTCCACTTTCGTTTGTAAAATAATCGCCACAATCACCCCGTAAATAGCCACCGCTTCGCAGAAAATAATCGAGATGAGATTCTTGCTCGTGATTCGCGGCGCTTTAATAGCCGCCCCAGCCAACGAGCTCCCGGTGATGAAAATCCCCCACGCGGCGCCAACGACCGATAAACCAATCGCGCACGATATCCCAATCGCGGACCATAAATAAGGGCTTATCCGTCTAAAAATCAATCCCAAATATTCCCAATCGATGAGTTTATCGTTGTTGGTGGTTTTCGAGAAACTCAAAACGAGCAAAAGATTGGAAATCGTAAACACGCTGCCGATTATCAGATAGGTTTCGCGGGTTAAAAAACCCGACGTGATGCCTTTCACTAAAACCATGTTGTCATAAAAGTTGTTGGTCTCCTCGAGAAGACGTCGTCGTATTACTGCTACTCTTGGTGCTGTCTACTCTTCTTGCAACAAGAGTATATTATTTATCTCGTTTGTGTTGTTGTGATGAGTTTAGTTTAGTCTGATGAGTTTTGACGTGAAAAAAAAGAAAAAAAAACCTTCTCTCTGTCTGTCTGTCTGTCGCGGACAAAAAGCTCCTCTTTCTGTCTTTCTCTTCGGGTGTTTTCTTTTTTTTTAAACGAGAAAAAACAGCTGCTTCGCGACACAATTTTTTCTCATGAGTCAAGAAGAAGAAGAAGAAGGAGAAGAGCGATGACTCCCACGACCAATTCGATCGCGCGGTTAAAAAGAGCAGCGAGAGAAGGATGGGAAGGCGCGACTGCGGGCGCTTTGGCGAGGAGTGTTGTTGACCTTTTTCCTTCCTTTTTTTATTCTTCGTCGTCGTCGGATGATGATGATGAAGAAGATACAACATTGGAAGCCGATGATATGTTTGAAAAAACGACGACGACGACGGTTGAGAAGAACGACGACGGCGACGATAAGGATGACAAAAAGAACAAGGACAAAAAGAGGACGACGAAAAGACAAACGATGAAGCTGCGGTTATTCGCGGAAGATTTTCTCTATTTCTCTTTGGTGAGTTTAGCGAGTGCGAATAGGACTAGAAAAAGTGATTTCGCCACGACCACGGTTGAAGCTTTGAGAAGATACGCAGTCGCGGGGGCGATATCGACGGCTTTGATGCTCCCGTTTGATATCGTAACTTTGCAAATGAAAAAAATAGAAGCGAAGACGAAGAAGAAAGGAAAGGCATCATCTTCAAACAGTAGTAATAGTAAAAATCGAATGAAGGTGTATGTATCCACGATGAAAGAAGCGTATAAACGAGACGGCGCGTTGGCGTTCCAACGAGGTTTCTCTCAAAACGTGCCATTAATTGTTTCGCACACGATTAACCTTGCCGCCTTCGATGCCTTGAAAGCGTTGAAGACGAAATACGGGGAGAAAAAGTTGTCGATAATCGAATCGTTCGTGATTGGGTGCTTATCGAAGACTATAGCAACTGGTATTACGTTTCCTTTAGAGCGAACGAGAGCGTTGGTGGAAGCCTCGAAATCTTTTCATCGCGAGGAAGAGGAGAATTCCGTGAGAAGGAACATGGTCGATGGAGAGTATTTTAATAGTAGCGATACCACGAGTAAGGAGAAGGAGAACATGAACAGCAATAGCAATAGCAGCTCGAACACCTTAGACGTCGTGCAGCTCGTTTTAGAAAGCCAGGGGATTTGCGGGTTTTATGACGGCGTTATACGTCACGTACAAAAGTCTGTGCACGCCTCGGCTCTTTTCTTCGTGATCCGTGAGCAAATGCGCAATCGTCGATAAGCGTTCGTAGAACTATGATTAATAATGATGTACGCTAACTAACTATATACGTAAGTACCAGGTACCTGTATAACTAAAAGTCTACTACTATTCCTACTACTCCTACTCCTACAGTGTTTAAAGTACATACCTAAATTCACATCATGTCTGCTTCGGTGGTTTCGGTTTTCATTCTCTTTGCTTCCCTCTCCAACTCTTCCGCTTCGCTTTCGCTCAAAATTTCTCCCCAGGACGAGGGATGCTCCCTCAAATACTCTCGGACAATGTTCCTCAGCGCGATGTTCGGATGCAGCGATTCCAACGTAATCGAACAATCCGGCTGCAACGGATCCGCAACTTTCTTCTCTCTCCCGTATTTTTCGTTTTGTTGTTTAATATATTGCTCTATCGCTGAACGCTCGTAGGAGTTCCCGCTCGGGCTGATCACTGGTTCTCGATACATTTCCAACGACAGAGGACAGCAAAACGCATCCGGCGCTTGCTTCCGCTCGTCTTTTTCCTTCGCCTCGTTAACGCGCTCTCTCAACACTCTCGCGTCGTCCTCGGTTAAGGGCACAAACCCCGGGTGCGATAACTTTGCTTCTAAACTTTCGTACACTTTCCCCCTCTCCTTTGCTTTTTCGCAGTGTTCCATGTATTTCGATTTCGCCAACGACCGCCAAATTAAATCCACTTGCGACTCGTCGTATTCTCTCGCCAGAAACAAACTCTTCTCCAATATCTCTGCTCCTTTTTTATAATTATCTTCGATTTCCTCCGGTAACATGCACATGCAAACGCCTAAATGATACGTCGCTTTCACGTTATCGTGATCCAATTTCAAACACTTCTCCAAATCCTCTTTCGCTTCCTTCCATCTCAATCTCTTCTCGTTCGCCATCGCCCGGTTGAGATACGGGACGTGCCATTTTTGCTCCGATTGAAGAATTGCCTCGGTATACAGTTCGCACGCGGCGGCGTATTTTTGTTTCTGAAAGAGCAGATTGCCCTGGTGTTTCGAGTTCTCCGCTTCTTGTACATCAGGTGGACTCGCGTAGTTTCGCGGCGATTTTGACATTTGCCTTCTCCTTTATTAATCCCCTTTACGAGTATTCAGCAACAGCGGCAGGAAAAGGAGGAATGAGAATTTATGAAGAGGAGGAAGCGGTTTATTTTTCAAAAAAAATTGGTTCATCTTTTCTCTCTTTTTCTCTTCTTCACAACGACAGAAACAACAACCACAACTCTCTCATTTCTCTCTCTCTCTCTCTGTTATATTCTGCATAATATATGTCTTTTGTGGTGTATCATCACTGATGATGAACTATTATTCGTAAAGAAGTATTTTACACGCAACATATAAGAAAGAGAGAGAGAGATGGAAGAGGTTTATGATACTACTACGTTAGTATTTGACGACGCAAAACTCAAAGAAGAAGAAGAAGAGGAGGAGAAAAAGATTCAAAAAATGAAATGTGATGATGATGATGATGTTGGTGATGACGAGAAGAACAAATTTGCGATCCAAAATCTACCGGAAGGCTGCATCGCGCACATTTTCTCTCTCCTCCCGGCGTTATCTGTGATTAATTGCATGCTCACTTCGAAACAGTTGTATCGAGCAGCCGTGTCGGACGGGACGTGCTGGAAAAGACAGTGCGAAAAACTCGCCAACATCGAGAGTTTAGACGATTTACGAGCAAAAGCGAGACGAGATATATTCATGAATTCCGCGAAAGACGAAGAGAAAGTGAAAGAATCCGGGGAGTATTACAGGAAAGTTTTCATTGAGATGCAAAAGAACCCGTTGATGCGGTATCGATTTTTGAAGATGATACCGACGCTCGGCTTGAATGTGCGAGAATTGCGTCGTGGAAAAAGTAAGAGAAAGAATATGGTTTTCGGTGGGTTTAGCTTCAACGCCGTGGAAGGATACGACGAGGAGGAGGGAGAAGAAGAAGAAGAAGAAGAAGAAAAGGAAGATGCTACGATGGAACTGGTTGACGACGACGGGAAGGAAAACGTATCGAAAAAATTTAGAGACGAGGACGAGAATAACAAGAACAAGAAACGAACCTCGGACGGTGCGTTGAAAGAGATGCAATCGAACCGAGAACGATACATAGAGCAAGACGTCGTAGATTTGAATGGAGGGACGAATAGAAAAAGGAAAAAGAAAATCATCTCAGACTACGCGAGTTTTAACGTTCAAGAAAGAGTGGAGGTGAGGAACAGTCATCGACAGCGCATGTGGGAATGTTTAGACGTATGCTCGGGGACATTAAAAGCGGTTAAACTCGTAGGATTCCTCGAAAAACCTGAAGAAGGTTTGCGAAGTAGGAAATTACGCGAAGCGGCGAACATGAAGGCGCTATCGGCGCAAACAGTCGTTCGAGCGACGACGAGGATGGGAGAAGAAGACCACTTAGGCGCGAGAGAATACTTGAACGGAGCGAATTCTATCGCGCGATTAGAACGTTTAGTTACGATTGACGAAGACATGCCGTTTGAGGTCCCGTGGTTAGTAGGAGAACTTCCGCCAGAGTTGCAAGCGGCGGAAGAAGAAGACGAGATGGAAGCGAATTCAGTTGGCAGAAGGCGAATTCTTCCGCGACTCAGCGGTAAAATGCTCATGATTCACGAGCATTTTCCGATAAGTTTACGCGCGCAGCGGTCGAGAGTGTGCGAGGATCCAGCCGTCGCGAAAAAACAACCGCCGCAAGAGTGGTGCTATGACGACGACGGCACCTTTCGATTGAAAAGATCTAAAGTGCGCATGCTCACGCAGCAATTGATTGAAGGCGTTCGATTTGCGCATTCGCGTGGGATTGCGCATAGAAATTTGCATTGCGGACATCTTTTAGTCGACGATCAGAAGAATAATGGCAACGGACAACTCGTAATTGCCTCGTGGGCAGCATCGAGAGGATTTCGCGACGTTGGAAAGCGCTCTCCTCTGCGTTCGTGCACCGTGCCATATTACATCGCGCCTGAAGGACTAATCATACCTCCTGTGCAACAAATCGATCCCGATTCCATCGACGAAACCGCTTACGATGATATCGGAACGTTCGACGGAACAGATAACGGAGATGAATCTACTATAGAGGAAGAAAAAGAAGAAGAAGAGAGCAAGAAAAAGAAGAAAAAGAAACCAGTGCTTCCGAAACAGTACACAAACGCCGTGGACGTGTGGTCGTGCGGTTGCGTCTTTGCAGAATTTATCCTCGGTTCCTCGCTCTTCAACAAATTCGCGTATTACGAAGGTGCCGAACAGTTGGATCAAATTTTGTGCATTTTTAAACTTCTTGGAACACCAAACGAAAAGTCGTGGCCAGATGTTAAAAGCATCCCCGGTTGGCACGAGGATATGTTCCCGAAATGGTTACCGAGAGTCTCCTTCTTGAAACTAACTCGCGCGAACGAAATCACCGTTTTCCAGGCCGATTTGTTGCGAAGAATGTTAACGCTCGACCCTTCGAGAAGAATAACCGCGCACGAAGCGTTGCATCACCCTTATTTCTCCTCCGAAACCGAACTCAAAGACGATCGCGTCGTAAAGTACGAAGACGAAGACGCGCAGCGTTTAAAACTGCCCGGCGGCGAGACCATAGTCCAACGACACGTCCGTATGGTCAACGCGAAAGAGGATGAAGAAGAAGAAGAACTCTTCGGCATCGTCTCTAAACTCGAACAATCGCCGTGTAAAAAGTACCACCGATATCACGTCATCTTTGATGCGAAGCAAACGCCTCTCTCGATGAGTTCGTTGGTTTCACTCGAGACTAAACTCGAGGTGCTTAAAAACCGCGACGACAAAGAGGAAGAAGAAGAAGAAACAGTGCGAGTCAAATTCCGCCTCGCCACGCAATATTGGTCCGAACGCGACGTCTTGTTAAAGATGGTCTTATAATATATACATAGCAGTACAGCTAGAGAGAGAGAGAGAGAGAAACACATATAGAAGCGTGTAATATACAATCTGATGAAAGTAGAAATACTCTTTTACGCCACACAGGGGAGGGGTATTTTTGAGCCTTTTACCCCCTTTTGCTTCTGTTTTTTTGCTTCTTCACTTTTTTCTCTTTTTGTCTTCTGCGATTCCGCCGCGTTTTGACACAAAACCATTACCCACAGAATAAATCAAGAATCTCTCTTCGTCATCGCGGCATTTTACGCATTACCCAAAGAAAAAGAAAAAGAAAGAGCTCGTCGTCGCGAATACATCCTCGTCGTCGTCGTCATGGGTGGAACGAACAGCAACGACATGAATGAAGTCGCCGTCATCGACGAACGTTTGCAGAACAATTCCATAAAAATTTCCAAAGAAGACGGCTTGAAACCGGTGTCGTTAAACACGTTAAACACGCAAACACACTCGGTTGGGGTGATCATTCCTCCGCCGGACGTGAGAGCGATCGTGGATAAAACCGCGCAGTTTGTCGCGAAAAATGGCCCAGAGTTTGAAAGCAGAATCTTATCCTCGGAGAAGAACAATCAAAAGTTTTCGTTTTTGAGAGAGAATTCTCCGTTTTACTCCTACTATCGAGGGAAGATCGAATCGAATAAACTGGAATTGGAAGGAAAGACGATCGAGGATCAGAACAAGAAAGGGATGGAAGTAGCGGAGCAAGCGCAAAGTCAGAGCAAGTTTATGGCTAAAAGTACGACTACCGGATTGTCATCATCGAAACCGGAAGTTTTAGAACGTCCGAGAGAGTTCAAACATTCCGTCGGGACGCAGCCGCCGCAAGGCTTGAAGAGGAGCGAGATTGAGGTGATTAAACTCTCCGCGCAGTTTGTGGCGAGAAACGGCGCAAAGTTTCTCTCCGGGTTAGCTTCTAGGGAATATCAAAACCCAGAGTTTGCGTTTTTGAAACCGGCACATCCTTTGTTTACGTATTTCACCAGTTTAGCGGATTCGTACTCGGAGGTTTTAATGCCGGAGAATAAGCAAGAGATGGAGGAGATTTTAGACGTGGAGGAGGATTATAAGAAGGCGTTAGAACGATCGTTAAAAAGGTCCGAATGGGATGCCACGCAAACGAAGAATAGAAAAGATATCGAGGAGAAAAAACGCATGGAACGAGAAGCGATGGAGGCGATCGATTGGCACGATTTCGTGGTGGTAGAGACAATCAATTTCGACGATGGCGAAGACGAAACGTTACCAGAGCCAATCCCGATTAGAGAAATTGTTGGGTACTTGAAGAGACAAGCGTTGGAGGATGCGTCGAAGGTTGAAACGCAGCCGACAACGAAATCGACGACTTTAGTAGAAGAAGAAATAGACGTAGGAGGAACAAGAGGAGCCTCTGCAGTAGCAACCATGGACGACGAAGAGCGACAAATCATGCGACAAGCGCAAGAGGCGGAGAAGAGAGTGAAAGCAGCGTCGAGACCGTTAGCGCCAAATGCGTCCGATGAGAAGCATGCGTCGGGTATTAATGAGAACTTACCCGAACCTGGTATGAAAATTGTTCGAAACTACAAGAAACCAGAAGAAAGAGCGGCAGCTTCCAAAGGCGATAAAGCGACCAAGTTTGCGGTCTCGCCAATCACCGGCGAACTCGTTCCGGTGGACGAAATGGCCGAGCACATGCGCATCTCTTTGATCGACCCAAAGTGGAAGGAACAAAAAGACGCGATGTTGAAAAAGTTACAAGGAAGCAACAAAGTCGACGACGACCAGTTCGCGAAGAACATTTTAAGTTTAGCGAAATCGAGACCAGACATTTTCGCCAGCGGGAACGATAAAGACGTCTCGACCGCCTTGAACGAACAAATGAAGAAGCATCATCATCAACAACAACAACAACCGCCTGCGCTTGCGTCAATAGCAGCTCCTACGCCGCAACCGGCGGCACCTGTCATTCCCACTATGATTCAACCACCGCCCATGATGGCGCAGCAGCCGATGCCGCCGCCGCCGCCACCACCGGCGACTATCGCGACGAATGCGGGAGTTGGACAAAAACGAGGTCGGGAAGATGGAGGCGATGACTTAGATGCAGAACCGGTGAAACAAAAATTACGGATCGGAGAGTTGGAGTTGGAAGACGAGGATAATTGGCTCGATGCGAATCCAGGTACGATTAAACTCAAAATCTTATGCCCTGACGAAGCGAAGGACAAAAATTTGAACGGCCAAACGATTGATCTGGAATTCGAAAGCGGTAAAGAAACGGTGTTGAAAATCAAGCAAGAGTTGAAACCTTTGCTAGGGAACTTAGCGCAAGGGAAAATGAAATTGGAAGTCAAGAAGATGGGTTTCTTGAAAGATGCAAACTCGTTGGCATATTACAACATCAAATCAGGCGCATCGATTCATTTACATCTGAAGAAGCGTTGAGAAAAATATGTATTAAATTAGTATTGATAGTATTGATCACGATAAAAAAAAGTAGTACATTTACAGAAGCAATCATTAAAAGCACGCGCCAGCCTTCCCTCTGTTCTCAAATTGTTTCATTCCCGGGCGAGGTAAAGACGGTAACGAGTTTTCGTTGTTGTTTTTCGGTCTCTTCTTTTCGATTTCTTTGCGTTCGATGTCTCTTTGAAAGTGTAACTTAGACGCGCGAGTCAACGCCATGGAAACTTTCGTATCGTTTCCGCCAGTTTTCAACGCTCTTTTGTAATCATCCACGGCATCGGCGTATTTCTCAACCTGCTCGTAGGCGTTGCCCCGTTCGAGGTATAAGTCGGAGAGTATTTTTTTCGTCGCGTCTGCATCTTTGTCGTTGATCGCAGAGGATGTCGCATTCGATGACGATGATAACGAAGAGAGTAGCTTTTTACCTTCTTGAATGGCTTCAGCGTAATCTTTCGTCGCATTTCTGGTTTTACCGAGTAAAACGTTTGCTTTCGCGCGTCGTCGTAAACAATCCATGATTTTCACTTCCATTGTTGTCGTCGTCGTCGATTTACCACCTTCTTCTAATGTCGTGGTGTCTTCACTGCCGTCCTCCGAAGCTGGCGGCGAAGAAGAAGAAGTGAAGAAGCGAAGAAAAAATAGTGCCGATGAGAACGATTTAATCGCGTTTGCGTGATCACCAGAGGATTCAAAATGATCGCACGATTGTATCGCTTCTTTGAGAGACGCAAACTCCATCGGAGTCGACACGTCGTTGATTTGAGCGTCAAGCTCGTTTTCAATCTCCTCCGGCGTCTTTGAAGGAGTGAATTTTGGCGCTAAGTTTCCGTCGCGGAATTTAATTACTTCCGCGCGTAAATCGCGCAAATTTATATTGTTGCTGTTGTTGTTGTTAATGATAACAATTCCTTTCTCTTTTACTTTGCCATCTGGAGCGTTATTCAGGCGTAACATAGAGTTCTCGGAAGATTCTGACGATGACAAACGCTTCCACGCTTTGCCTACTTCTGTTTTCACGAGCGTGACGCGAAGGGACTTTGCCGTCGTAAGCATGCAACTCTTCTCCCTCACGATTGCATCAAACAAGCACGGAACCGTGAGCACATAGACTTTATCTCTGTCCTCTTTCGATTAAATCGAAACCGTAAAACTTCGTTCGTTTTGTATTTCCAACTGCGCGGATTTCAGATCCATCAATTTCTCGTCGTGTTGCAAGCGCACGATGATTTCGCCATCTCTATCTTCCCACGTGTACCGATCGACGTTAATGACGCGAGTTTCGGAGGAGCGGCCTTCCTCTTCCTCGCCGTCATCAGTGTCACCCTTTTCTCTATCTCCAATCATCAAAACTTTTTTCTTATTCTTTTCAACTTTCAACAACTTTGGCGGTTCTCGTTTGATACCTTTCGCCTCTTCGAACCGGCGCATCCGCTCTTCCTTCATCTTTGGATCGACTCTTGTCAATTCGTGCTGGACTAAATCTATCGCGCCTTGCGTCATGTGATTTCCCACGAAATTTGTCGTGTGCTCGCTCTGTGGTTTTTCGTACCCGGGTTCTCGCTTAATAATCGCACCGTCCGGCGTTTGCTCTAAAGCGTCGTAGCCTTTCTTTTTCTCTCCGGTGGAGATGTAATACTTCCCGCCGTGCGCTTTCTTATCCCATACGGTTTTACCGATTTTACCGTACGATTTCTGTTTGATGAGTTGTTCTTTCGGTATTATCATCTTATTCTTATTCGTTCGACCCTCTTCTTCTGTGTCTTCCTCCTCTTCTTCTTCTTCCGCAAACCGACGATCTGAGGAATTCTTCTCCTCGATCTCGTCCTCGTTTCTCCCGGCTGTCCCGTACGTCTTGTATTCCTCCCACGCTTTCGAATGCTGCGCGCCGTCCGAAACCCGATCCAGCGATGGGTTATAACACGATTGGTCGTACTCACTCATGTCTAAAATATATATATGTGTGTGTGTGTGTGTCAATATATCGCGCGTTCGTGGTCGAGGTTGATAGATATTCTTTTTTTGTCGCGCTTACATTGCGCATGTTTGACTCGAAAAAAAAAACAAAGCGTTTTTTCAAGGAAGTCCTGACCAAGCAAAAAGGGATAAAACCTAAATTTTGGAGGAAGAGTTTTTTTTCTTCTCTTCTCTCCAAAAACAGACAGACTGACAGAGGAGTGGGAATCAGAAAAGGCAAATAATATTACAAACCGCTAATCATGTCCGTGAACGCTTCGTATCTCTCCTTCTTCTCCGCTTTTAAATCTGCGTTTGCTGCACGCCCCACGCTCATTTCATCCAAGGATATTCTCGTTTTGCGCACGATGTCTTTTCTACGAAAGGTCTTCGATAACTGTTTCTTGGCGAGTTGTTCGTCTTGTTTCGCGCCGAGAATGTTTGAGAAGGAACCAATCATGCTACCGAAAATACCGCAGCCTAAGGTAACCCAGACGTACCAAAAAGCGATTTGGCGCGTGTTTTCGGGAGCAAAATCGCCGAATCCAACCGTACTCAAGGAGATGGTGGAAAAGTAAAACGAGTCAATCCGCGACCACCCGTCGTTTTTGACAGAGGTGAAGTAGGCGAACCCGAGCCAAAAAACGACGGAGGATATGAAAGCAGACGCGAGCATGTTCAATCTTTCGCTTCTAACGTCGGTTTTGGCTTTGATGAGGTTCAAAAGCGTGACAATTTCACTTACAGATATGCTCACCCCGAAACTCTCCGCGTAACTCTCGCCGGCGAGTTCGTCTATGTATTTGTTCACGTCTCTGGTGGGTACGTTTTCCCAACCCGAACTGAGGGTATTGAAAAATGTCGGCAAATCCTTTATTGGAATACTTGCCGATAAATTTATCGTTCCGTAACTCGCGGTGGTTTGAATCGCTAAAGTTTTCATCATCTGTGGCACGTTCACCTCTAAATCCAACGGTTCCTTAATTTTCAACACTCTCAGAGCGTAAGAACTGACAATTCTCGCCACTTGCAGCAACGGGTCAGTCAACGCTGTCAAAGTATAGGCAAATTTGGCAATCAACGGTAAGCACGTAAACGTGACTAAGAGTTTGCCTCCGTCTGTAATCGGCGTAATGTTCCCGTACCCGATTGTCGTCATCACCGTTCCTACGAAATACACCACATCTGTGGCAGATAACTCCTCTTCTTCTTTTCTTTCGTTGTTTTCTATTTCTTTCAATACGAAGGCCACCAGTAAGGCAAACGCGGCTAACGTAAATTGCCTTAAAATAAGTTTCCGAATCTTATTACTCGATCCGTAGCCGGCTTTCTTCAAACGCTCCTTCCATTTCTTGCTACTCTTCGAATGATCTAACTTTGAATTTTCCAAATCGATCGTTTTGAAAGTCAGGAACTCATGTTTCACCTTCGAAGTCGTTTCGGTATCCCCAGACGTCGTCGACGCTTCATCTTCCGTATTTATGCTTTCCGATTCCGATAATCTCTCGTCGTTGCTCACGGAGTTCTCATCATCGTCGTTCGCTTCTTTGCTGTTCGAAGATTTTGTTGTTGTTGT
>Ga0115000_10001062_pt1 | contig 24932 bp, 31 predicted proteins | sample ArcticOcean_MG_C_6_FD_89690 | JGI IMG/M metagenome (GOLD analysis project Ga0115000, IMG submission 89690) | Marine microbial communities from western Arctic Ocean - ArcticOcean_MG_CB8_128 | ecosystem: Environmental > Aquatic > Marine > Oceanic | place: Arctic Ocean: Canada Basin | collected... | reverse complement strand
TTGTGATTCTTCCATCATTATTATCTTCTAAGTTAATATCTACATACTTTTCCCAAGTATAATTATTTAGCCATGTCTCTAAGTTTTGCATATACCCAAGACTGTCTTTATCTGCTACTAGTTGAATGTGTAAGAGTCTCATAATCTCTCTATGTTTTACCACCTTTTCACCAGTAACCTTGCGGTACCTATTTTTAGCCTTCATGTTAGTATAAGCATCCGGGTCTTTAGCGTGCAGTATACGCCTACCTCTACCCGGAGACTCTACTATTGCAGGATACACTGAAAGTAACTCTTTAAATAAATCATCAAAATCTGTTGCAAATAAATCCATCCACTTATCAGTTAGGTTCCAATCCTCATCTATCCATTCATTTTCTATACAATACTTATAATCAAAACTATCTGCTAACATTTGTGGAAGATCTATTCCCTTATGTTTAGAATGTAAGCATATATATTCATTAGGATTTAAGTCTAACTCTTCTAAGAGTTCTAAATCTATTTCTATTTTCATTCTTCAAATTTTACGTTATTTAAATCTTTAATTGCATTCTTTAGCCATTTCTCTTCTTGACTATCTTTAATATATAATATTATGACTTCACCTGTTTTATCCTCTTGGAATCTAATTAACCTACCAACTCTTTGTATCATAGGTAGAGACTTACTTGTCAGTCCACATACAATACCCATGTTAGCGTCGGGCACATCAAATCCTTGGTTCAAAGCTTTAGTTGAACACAATACATTTATCATACCACTCTTAAAGTTTTCTAAAGCTGAATCTCTCTGCTTCTTAGTCCTCTTTGAATGGTAGGCTTGAGCTAATGGTATTACTGAGTCTGTTAACATATCAGTGAAAGCATTAGCACCTCCAAATGCAAGTATCCTTTTTTCAGGGTTATCTAATACTATAGTTTTAAATGCTTCTATCTTATTTTCTGCAAAGTCTATAATCTGTTTACGTTCTCTTATAGCTCTGTAGAACTGTATGGCAGCTTTCTTCTCTTCAGGACTTGAAGATATATTTTTTAATATATATGTAGCATTTTCCCAAGCGTCAAAGTTACCTAACTGACCTTTCCAATAGACAAATCTATTATTTATCTTTTTGTATTCAGTACGTTCATTATATGTTAACTCTAATGGTCGACATGTAATGTTATAAGGAGATACTAATCCGAGGTCAACACACTCATCTAATGTAATCTCAAATATAATAGGTGCCATCTCTATTAATAAATCCTTATACTCATATTCTTCAGGTAATGTAGCTGTCATGCATAATAACCTTTCAAATACATTATTATCAAAGAATTTACGATATTCTGGAGATAAGCCTAAATGTATCTCATCACATATAACTATATCATAATGTTTACCTACCATTTTATAAGCACTTTGATAGCACATAAACTCTACAGTATCTAACACTCCCTCATATCCCCATTTAATAAACTCTTCTCTAAATTGATCTTTCAATTGTGTAGTAGGCACTAATACTAAAGCGGTAATATATACTATACGCTCTCCGTGTTCGTTATACTCAGTTAGTCTCTTTATAGTCTCACCTACTGCTATGACTCCACACCTAGACTTACCAAAACCTGTACCTGCTATTATACTACCTTCAAATCCATTTACAGCCCAGTTATTAAGGGCCTTTCTTTGTTGTTGATCTCTTAAATCATTTACATCCATTTTAAAAAGTTTTAATTGTGTTATCATATTATAAATTTTAATGTATCCATTAATGTCTCCCTAAGATAAGTCCAAGCTTCTAGTGGTGTTTGAAAGGTTCTTGTTTTTATTTTCTTCCAACCTTTATGTTTACCACGTGTATTTTTCTTATATAGTTTAGCTATAAAATATTGCCCATCTATATCTACAACAGGCCAGTAATTATAACTTAAGATCTCTTCTATATCTTCTTCACTCATACCATATACCTGAGACTTTAACACCGTGAGGAGCTGTACAATATAGTACTCTCTTCTTTTCTACCTTTGCACCCTTATCCTTTTTTTTATACTTTGGATTTGAGCTTCCCAGCTTCTTTTTTTTCATATTCTCTTAAATTATTTATTATTTTATTATTTCTACTACTAGCAGTAATATGCATCCAGAAAGCAAATAGTCCACAAAATATTAATATTATATATTCCATTATTTTTTAATATTTTTATCTATATCTTTTTCTATTTGAGATGAAAAATACATCCCTGTTGCTATCCCAAGAAAATATATTACAAGACATGTTATTAAGTATATTGTTTCCATTATTCTATAAATTTTCTACGTTTATAACCTCCAGTCTCATTCTCTTCAGGGACCTCTTCTAATTGACCCTCTAATTCAATGATTCTTTTATTTAATCTCTCTATATTATTATCTTTCGATTTAACATTTTGATTTAAGGTGTCAATCTCTTCTGAACTAGATTTTAATTGTACACCTCCACGGTTAGTGTCAGATTCTAGCTCATCTATTTCTTCTAGTTGATCTGAAATTTTAGTTAATGCTGCTACTAGATCTTTTTCTCTTTCAATAGCTATCTTTTTATTATTAGATATTCTACCTTCTAGTACTAAGATATGTGCAGCTGCGACTGATAAGTTTTTAGAATCATGCTCTAATTGAGCAGTTTTAGACGTAAGTAACCCGTTAATCCTATCTATATTATCGTCTTTTACCTGAAGTTGTGCTTTAAATGAGTCATCAAGTCTTGTAGGTTTAATTTTATCTTTTTTTGAACGTACAACATTGTATTCTCCAATCAATTCTTTAAGCCTATCATGAGCTATTTCTAGATCTTCTTGTAGCAATGCTAAGTCTATCATATATTTGCGGTGCATGTATAATGCGCCTAATCCTAACCCTGTTACTAAACATGTAAATATCAGTAATAAGGGGTACCACATAGTTGTATATTCCATAATTTATTCTTTTTTATTATTAAATTCTTTTTCTAGTATTTCAAGAAGACGTTTATCCCCATACATTTCTTTAGAGGTTGAATTTTTTACATATTCATCAGGATTAAATATCATCTTAACTTCTGTTAATTTTCCTTGAGTATCTCTACGTATAGTCCAACGTCTTCCCCTAACTGTTTTACTTCTCTTTAATGTATCTCTTAAACTTCCATTCATAATATATATTTTATGCAAATATTTTCTGACCTCTTCCATTTGTTCTGGTCTTTAAATATTTACTAATTCGATTACTTACCTCTTTATAACTGATATTAAATTTTATAGCTATGTCATACATAGGTTCATTTGGATTCTGAAAATACCACCTCACTACAGGATCTTTTGATCTTAATGTAGGTGGTTTAAGCATCATACCATATTTACCTGTACTATAATGTCTGTCTATTATATGCACACTTTTTTCAAACTGCCCACTGTATCTGAAATAGTCATCAAATTCAATGTGGTTTGATTCCCAACGTTCAGCCCATTCCTGGTCACGCTTGCATTCCTCAATGAAATGTCTAACTAGTTCTTTATCCATGTTATTATTATTTAGTCCAACAATTATTTACTGTTACTTCAGCCTTTAATAAGCCATTTGTTACTATCTCTTTAGCTGCGTACTCCATGATTTTCTTCATAATCACTGTCCATTCATCTAAATACTCATTCTTACATATAGTATCTATCTGATCATGTACAGTCATCACTAGCTTTACAGGAGCGTTACTACCAGCTATATGCCCGCGCATTAATATTAAAGCACGTTTAGTCATATCTGCACTAGCACCTTGTATTGGAGTATTCTTACTAGCTCTCTCAATACTACCAAGTTCTAACTTTGATGCTCTACTATCCCATATTTTAGGATACCAGTTAGTAAACCATCTCTTTCTATTATAAGGTGGAAATGTCTTGATATAACCATACCTAACACCATACGCACCTAACTTGTCTAAGAACCCTTTAATAGCGGGAAAAGCTTTAAAATACTTTTTAATAAGAAGTTTAGCTTCATCTATACTTATATTAAGAGTGTCTGATAGTTTGTTTGGGCCCATACCATAAGCAAGACCAAAATTAATAGTCTTAACATTAGTTCTAAGCTTTTTATGATTAGGACAGTTGCACTTTTCCTTTTTCTTAAGGTAAGCACAACTGTCTTCACCACTGCCCATCCATTCTTCACCATATACTAGTTCAGCGCATGTAGAGTGTAAGTCCTGTCCTTCTTCTAAAGCCTTTAACCAAACAGGGTCTTTAGATCCAAAGGCAATTACATTTAACTCTTGACTTGAGTAATCAGCACTTACGTAGCTCCAACCTTCAGGCGCAACAAAGCAGTTCCTATATTTATTGTCAGCAGGTATCTGCTGCATATTAGGCTTACTGCTACTCACTCGACCAGTATCTAGTATTTGATGGAAGTTAGTATGGACTTTATTATCAGCTCCAATGTTTTTTAAAAATGATTGACCATAAGATGTACATAATTTCATAGCTTCTTTGTATTGTATGTATGTATCTATAATCTCATGATTAAATCTATATTTATACATATTTTTACCATTTACATCATCTAGCTCAGGAACAATAGTTTGAAATACTTCAAGCACCTGTTTAGGTGATGTCCACTTTACATCTATTTTTCGTATGTCCTTTAAAGGTGTAAACATGTCCGCTTGTACATATTCTTTAACAAATCTATTAAGCTTATCATCTTCTATTATTAATTGATCTAAATTAATAGCTAATCCATCCGCCTTTAATGTAGACGCGCTCTCTAATGATGTCCATTGAGTTGTATCTAAATCTAAGCCATTATATTCTATGTCTGCAAATGCAAGTACTACATCATTTTCTAAAGCTACTATATTCTCAAGATTGTTAGCTATAGTTTTAGGCATCTGTATATCTCTTAGTTTACATAAATACTCTACATCTTTAGCACCATAAACTATTTGACTCTCTGTATATGGTTGTCCTTCAAGTCTAACAAACTTGTTTCTAACTTCTTTGTTTAGCTCTTCATTAAACTCTCTTTGCACTAAATCTTTTAATCCAAAGCCTATCTTTCTTCCACAATTATTGACTACTTCAGCAAGAAATGTATCGTACACCCCTTGACAAGTAATGCCCGACCACTTCTTGATGAATTTGTAGTCAAATTTAGCATTATGAAAGATCTTTGTTATATTAGTATCTTCTAGAACTGACCTTAATGGTTCTATACTAACATGTCGTGTATCTATTACAAATTGATTATCTCCATCACCTATTTGAAACATTATCATTTTCTTACAAGTAAAGTCTAATCCTTCTGTTTCTGTATCTACACCTAGTACATCTTTAGAGCTGCAGTAGCTTACAACATACTCCATAGTTGCTTCTTCACAACATGGTAATATTGAGTCAGGTCCTACGAAATATATCATTTTATTATTTTTTACGTATCTTGTCTATAACAACACATAATGGAACTAGAATTATTATAATAAGTACTATTATATCTTTTACTTCCTCCATTTAATAGGTAAAAGTAAAGAAAACCGGAGACTCTTTGTCCCCGGTTTCTGTTGCGTTAAACAGTCGTAGTCTATGTAAACCGTTTAAATTCAATCTGTTAGCAGAAGTATATAAAACTTTATTATAATGATATGCAAATATACAAGTATTTTTGATATAACAATACATTATCTAAGATAATTCTAAACTTTTCCTTAAATCATCAAATGTTCCCTTCTTAGGAATAATAATACCAGTAGGTGGAGTCCACCCAACATCCTGGAAGTCATTAACTTCAGTAGTTTTAGTTTTAATACTAAATGAACCTGCTTCTTTATAGTCTGCATCTGCCGCTAACCAAGTATGTTTAGATTTACCTACTACTACAAATGTATTAGCAAATATATATTGTCCCTCATAATACATCTTCTGATTATTTGATGGATTTTTCTTAGCTTGGTCATCCGCATGATCTGCTTGCCATTCATCTTTAGGATAAATAGACTCTCTAACTTGTACTCTTAATACTTTACCTTTATTAAATGATTTAATAAAAGTTGGGTTAAGTATATTTAATGTTAATTCTTCTTTACCTCTTTCATTGGTAAACCATTTATCTCTTTCTGACACTTTAATACCAAAGAATGCTTCTAGTTCTGCATAACCTATTGGCATGTATGCATGTCTAGGCTTAGCATCTTGGTCATTTTCTCTTGTTATTGATTGAAATAATAACTTCAGATCTCTAGACTGTTCAGGATCAGGCCTAACTATTTCTAGCAGTCTAATCTGAACAAGTCCAGCTTCTGAATTGGTTTTAACAATAGCTTGTAATAAACTATTGCCTTTGGATAGTGATCCTTTAAAAGAATCACGCAAGTTTAACATTTTCTTCATAATTATGTATTTGGTTAATTGAATAATACTCTTTCGTGAGCTTATTATCAATTACCTGTATAATCATGTTGATGAATGCTTTCTTACTTCCAGAAGCTGTCGAGACTTCTGACTTACACACATTTAATAACCTAGTTAAGTCTTGTTGAGACCTAGGTTTGTTGATGTCTACACAGACACCTCTTAATTTAATCATCATAGTTTTATTTTTTTAGATGGTTAATACTCTAGTTAATGTGCGTAATACTTGTATTTTTAAATAAAAAGCCTTTTGTCTTCGTGCTTAGGAATACGCTGTTGCAATGCTACGACGACATTACTCTGTTAATGTACAGCCTTTCTTATTTCTTTCCCAGTTCTCTATTAACAAGTGTGGTGCCTGGGTATATCACATTTATCCACTTTGTATCTAAAGACCAGAGCAGTGTGACCTCTTTGGTTATAACTTGTCTAATTGATGTAGTCTTTAGTTTATTATTATAATATAAAGAGCAATAGATAGGCTCACTAAAGTTCTGCTTGCATACCAAACTAAAGTGATTTAGAGTTACAACAATTATCTTTGCGCTAACAATGATTTCTTATCGTAATACTTGTTTCTATTCATAGGATCGCTCCTACCTATCTGTTACTCTACGCTAGTAAAGTATTACTCTTTATAAAGGTTAGACAGTCCTGAACTAAATATTAACCACTTGCGTGATAATAATCCAGCGCCTTTAAATATATCATTTACCCATGTATTACATGTATTGAACGGTGTATATTGTCCATGTGCTTCATGTAATCCACTTGATATATAGTATATGTTACCTTCGTATCTTTTAAAGCTATTACATATTGATTGTTCAATGTAAGTTAACTCTTGTTTAGATACTTTAATTGGTATCCATTCAGATGATAAATCGTGATAAGTATTAACTCTTATAATTGATTCATCATAAAATAAAGCTTTTAAAGCTTTCTTAAATGAAAGATCACCCCAAGTTGGTACATTTGTATAAAACTCTTTACTTCCCCATCCATAAGCTTTATACACTCGTGCCTCATTTTGAAGTATGATGTCAAGATGACTACCATTATCCTTAAGATAAATGGTGTCATAATGAGCATCAAGTGTTCTCTTAACATTTGTTTTCCTAGTCATTAGAATGTATGAGAGCATTCCAATTATTAATATAATTGCAATTACTCTCATTTTTCTAATCTTAGAAATCCAGCAACATTAAATCCAGGAGCTATTGTTTTACCATCTAGTTCCAATCTTGCTTCACAATATTCTCCAACATTCTGAGCTATTGTGTGAACATATCCATCTTCTACTTTAGTGACTATGGCTACATGACCATATTTACCACGCCAAACTATAATATCATGTACTTGTGGCATTTCCATACCATTATCATATTGTGTAAGTTGTCGTGTTTCATTGAACCCTCCGTTTTTAATGTCTTGTTCATGATAACCACTAGCATGTCCCCATCTAGTCATTTCATGATCAAATACATCTTTGTAGTATCTTCTAATGTATTCTACACATTGCCATTTAAATCCATATGAATATCCATCACTAGATATGTGTCTTTCATCTTCACATGAATTAATGTCTCCTGAGTTATAATGAGCAGTAACTCCATTAAATGACCCTATAGTATCACCACATTGTAAAGGCAGACTACATGATGATAATGATATTAGTAGTATTGCTATTGCACTTAGAATACCAATCCACATTAGTATTGCATCATAAGGATAACGTATGTTTCTTTGTATCCAAGTTTTAGGCTTTGTTACATAGTTAGATTTATAAGCAGCGACTTTATGCCCTTTAGAGTTAACCATATATTTTACTGTACCTGTTTGGTACACATCTTCATTTGTTTTCATCTTTGTCAAGGTTTAGCCCAGTAGGCTGATTAATATTTGTTTTATTGATAATAATACTATCTAATGTATACCATCTTACACCATCTTCTTCAATGACATCTGTTCGATAGAATTCTATGATTAATGAATCTCTTTCATAACTATACTCTAAGTATGCTTTCTCTAATTCATAATCTATCTTTGCTTGTCGTGGTGTAATACTGCATGCACATGACATTAATAATGTACTTAGTATCATTAGTGCTGTTATGTAGCATATCCATGTTAATTGTTTCATCTGTCAAGGTATTAAATTGTAATACTACAAAATGTAGTACTACAAGCAGTTTATACACTTGCTTAGGTATTGTAATTATAATGCTAATGGATCTTTAATCTTCATTAGTATGCTAATTGATAAGAATGGTAATATAATTACTATTCCTTTGTACTGACTTGATTTGTCTATTCCAATACCTGGTCCTCCAAAATAAGGGATAAACTCTGTTTTTAATTTAAATTCTTTACTCATTGTCTTTGTTACCAGTGTTATCGAGTTGGCTCTTCTCTGTCAAGGTTATTAATTGTTGTTCTAAATCAGCTATCTTTTCATGTGCTAATTTATTGTAGTTCTTATACTCTATTAGTTGTACATCTCTTTTATCAGAGTCTAATAACTGTTGTTGAAGATCTACTATCTTACCAGTCATAGTTGCAATCTTATTAATTGCTTCTACATACTTATTACGATAATAGTCTTTAGTAAATTTACTTACATACTCTTGTTGCTCTTCCATTGTTGTCAAGGTTTTAAATTAAATAAAGAAAGTCTCTCTTCCTTTATGATTGTGTTATACTTATCTAATGCTCCTGAAATACATAGTGATACATTAAGGGTTAAAAGAGGTGTGAGAGGCCTGGTACACGCTCTCACGACATAGTAAGTGATGTTCATTTAAAAAAAAGGGAGATTTCTCTCCCTTTATATTATGCAAATGACATCTTGTTTCTGTATTGTCCGTTAATTTCCTTAACTGATATTAGTATTTTTGTGCCTTTTACTAATCTACTATCAGTATGATTAACAGCAGTCGTATCAACGATACTACCACATTTGAATTCACAAAGTGTTAATACCTTATCTTCACCTTTTGGATTGGTATAAGATATATTCTCATAATTTCCTGTTAGTGTGCCACTCTTATCAAGTGTATCTAACGGTAATTTAGTTCCACCTCCAAAGGCAGTTGTTCTTCCTTCTTTAATGTAGTTGTCTACTTCTTGTCTAATTACATCAATAGATGTTGGATTAGATAGTACGGATTTCATTGTTCCCATAGTATATATATGTATTTATTCATAAGATATAAAATATATCTTTTCTTGAATATGAAGGGGAGGAGGTCCCAATCACTATTCCCGATAGGGGTTATCTTTGGGGAGGTTCACTCGCTCAACCCTAGGCCAAAAAATTTTTTTCATTTTTATTTGGATATTTAAAATATTTAATATTATCTTTGCACCGCAATATTATTCATCCCACGGTAACCAAAAATGGGAAAAGACATCGGATTGTAGTCTCAAATAGAGATAGAGTTTTCTCCGGTAGTTGCAAAAGAGTTAAGTATAACATCTAGTTGGGGTAGAATACACATAAGTAAGTGTGGTGAACTAACACCGGTCTTATTATCCCTGGGTCCTTTAGGAGCACTGCTAGAAAGAAATCTAAACTTGAAAGAGAAACCAAAGGGGGATAACTATATCCAATTGTGAAAGATTATTATTTAAATAAAGATAAGAAGGTTGTATTTACTAAAGAGTATCATTTGAAAAGGGGATCTTGTTGTAATAATGGGTGCTTAAATTGTCCTTATAAAAAAAAGTCTGGAATAATTAGCAGTGTAATAAAAAAGTTTATATCTTTGTCAAAAAATATATAGACTATGAAATTTAAACCAAATGGAAACTGGATCCTTATCCCAGACCCAACTAAAACTAAAACAGAGTCGGGCATCATTCTAGACGCAGATACCGCTAGAAATCAATCCACTAACGTATTAAAGGTACTCAAAGTTGGACCAGACTGTAAGTTTGTTTCAGAAAACGATACCGTATTAATTGATCCTCGTACAGAAGCAGTTCGTTCTAGTATAGAAGACTGTAATTATTTATTAATACAGGAATTTCAAGTATTAGGTATATTCTAGATGGAAATGACTGGCACAGTAACTATTAGTTTAAGCGATTATGAAAAACTAAAGGAAGAGTATCCTAAAGCAAACATAATACGTAATAACTTACATGCAGCATCTAAAGAGATAGAAGTATTTTTATCTTTTGTATGCACTCGCGCAGACATAGAACCTCTTGTTAATGAATATAATAGGCAAGCGCAGAACTCTACAATAAAAATAATAGAAGGTAAAGCAAAAATTGAATTCAATGAGAAAATTAACGATAAACGCTAGTAGTACAATCAAAGCGTTGCAGATATGGAATGGAATATTTGATCTAACTATGATGGAATTGGAGGTATTATCCTCTTTACTTGACACATCTTTAGATACAGATACTAATTTATGTAGTGCATCTAATAAAAAAAGAGTAGCAAACCTACTTAAAGTAGATGATTATAGAACATTGAATAACTATGTTAAAAGATTAAAAGACAAAGGAGCTATATTGTATGAAAATAAAAAGTATAGAATTAACTCTATACTAGAACTTAAAACAAATAAAGTTGAAATTAATATCAGACGCAACTAATAGATTCATGGTATTGATATACCCCTATGATGAGGTATTATGTTTTGTAGTTTATCAAGCATATGATGGATCTTGTATAAGAATTGATTTAGAAAATATAAAAAATGAAGAAGACAGAAACACCATCTTTCCTGAGAATGATTAAAAACTTTGCTATAGAGTCTGTAGACTTTATAAGAGAAGGGGCACCTGTATGTTCTGAAGAACAATATAAAGAGAGAATAACTTTATGTGTAGAATGCCCGGAGTTCAAACCTGCTACAAAAAGTTGTGGTTTATGTGGATGCCATATGCCAGTAAAAGCTAAATGGAAAACAGCAAGCTGTCCAGCTACTCCTCCTAAATGGGACGCGTTAGTTTTTAATCCTAAAGAAATGGAGATAGCAAAGTTGAAGAATGAGAAAGAAAAAGAAGAATATATGACAGTGAATGCTACAATGTTATCTAGTCTTAAAAGTGTAGGAAAACGTGGTAAGAAATAAAAAGGATTTAATATATTCTTTAGCTAATACATATGAACTTCCTATTGATGTGGTTGAACGAATAGTAACATATCAATTTAAGTTCGTTAGAGAAATAATGACTAAAGGAGAGTTTGAAACTATTAGATTACCATATCTTGGTAAATTCTCAGTAAATAAGAATAGAGTTAAATATATAACAGATTTAAAAAATAAAAATGATTACTAAAGATCTTTTAACAATTGTAGATAATAAAGCCATACCTTCTCCGTATGCTAAAATGATATTAGAGTTTAAAACTCTGACTGATAAGGAGTTAGCGTATGTATTTTTTATGGTAGACTATAGATCTCCTTATTCTGTTTATGAAATAGATCAACGTAAGAAAGAAGTAAGTACTAGTGTCTTTACTAGTAAATGGAAAGAAACTCCTAAAGTAAGGATAGCATGTGATAAATATGAAGAGTTAACAGAGTCTTCAGCGGTAAAATTATTAAAAGCTGCTAGAGATTCTGTAATAAAATTACAAGAGTACTTTAGAGATATAGATTTAACTATATTAGATGATAATGGAAAGCCTATATATCATGCAAAAGATTTAATTAACAATTTAGAAAAGATGGGAAAAGTAGTAGATGGTTTAACAAGGTTGGAGGATATAGTGAAGAAAGAACAGCAAGCAGCTAATAGTAATAGAGGAGGTGTAGAAGTAAATAAATATAGTATGTAATGGAAGAGTATAAACAATATGAAGAAGATTTAGAACTTTATGGAGAGGCAATGGTTAATGCATATTATATAATAACTAAGAAACGAACACTAGATGATATTTATTATGAATTAGAAAAGAAAAAAAGAAATATCTTTCCTTTACCATTTAATCCAGTAGAAGAAGATGGAAGAACTCATGATATGATTGATATAGTTATTGAGTATTTTACATCCACTGAAGAGTATGAGAAATGTGCAGAGCTAATGAAGATTAAGGAATTATGTCAAAAGGATTTAAAGATATAAATAGAATAAGACCAGCCGCTTATTTTTTTGAAAAGCATGGTTATTATACAGACGCATTACCTAATACTAAAGGTTATTATGATTTTTGGGATGAAGAAGCTAAAAGATGTATGTATGGCTACGAAGTAGATGAATTACACATTACAGGATTTCATTATTTTTATTTAAACTATTGTCCTATTGATAGGGCTGTAGATGAAGAATTACCTGATGGTACAATTCAATCGAAACGTGAAAGAACGTTTCCTGCTTTTTATGATGGAGATTGGGAATATTTTCAAGAGATAGATAAAGCTAGATCAGAAAATAGACATATGATTGTGCTTAAAGCTAGGCGTAAAGGATACTCTTATAAGGCAGGATCTATGTTAGCTCGTAATTATTTCTTTGTTAAGAATTCAAAAAACTTTGTATTTGCAGGACAAAAAGAATATTTGATTGGGGATGGGCTTTTATCTAAAGCATGGGAGTTTTTATCATTTATAGATGATAACACAGCGTGGGCTCAACCACGATTAAGAGATAGAGAAATGAGTAAAATGTCTGGTTATAAGAAAAAAGTTAATGGTATTGAGATAGAGATGGGTATGAAATCCCAGATAATGGGGGTATCTTTAAAAGATGCTCCAGACAAGGTGAGGGGAAAGGCGGGTGAATTAGTCTTCTTTGAAGAAGCTGGTTCATTCCCCGGACTCCTTAAAGCTTGGGAAGTAACAATGCCTACTATGAGACAAGGAGCAAAGACATTAGGTATGATGATTGCTTTTGGTACAGGAGGTACAGAAGGTGCTGACTTTGAGGCGATGGAAGAAATATTTTATAATCCCGCAGCATATGATTGTATGGATTATGATAACGAATGGGATGCAGGTGCTTTAGGTACAAGGTGTGGATACTTCATACCTATACAAAGAAACTTAGATGGATTTATAGATGATGACGGTAACTCACAAGCAAACGAAGCAATAGAGTATGAAAAGGAAATGAGGGAGAAGAAAAAAGGTGCAGCTGATGCTAAATCATTAGATCAATATATTGCTGAGCATCCTTTCTCTCCTCAAGAAGCTACTTTACAAATTACATCTAACTTATTTGATGTAGCATCTTTACAAGAACATTATAATTATTTAAAGGTTAGTAACTTAGAAACTAAAGGAACTCCTGGTAGATTATACTATAAAAAAGAAAATGTAGAGTTTAAACCAGATTATGATTTAAGACCAGTACTTAAATACCCTCACAGGAAAGATGATGATAATACAGGATGTGTAGTTATATATGAAACACCTTATAGGAATAAAGATCTCGAAACTCCACATAATTTATATGTAATATGTCATGACCCTTATGGACAAAATCAATCTGCAGATTCTTCTTCTTTAGGGGCGGCGTATGTACTTAAAAGACCTAATAATTTATCACAACCTGATGATATGATTGTAGCATCTTATGTGGGAAGACCTGCAACTCAAGATGATTATAATCGTAATCTATTTATGCTTGCAGATTATTATAATGCTAAAATAGGCTTTGAGAATGACCGTGGAGAAATAATAGCCTATGCAAAAAGATATAGAAAATTACATAAGTTACAAGCAGAATTCGAGATGTTAGACAAGAAAGAGTTACAATCTAGGCGGGTTAGAAGGACGTATGGCATGCATATGACAGAGGCTAGAAAGCAACAAGGTGAGATATATATAAGGGATTGGTTAAATTCTTTGCGAGGAGTAGACGATAATGAAAAAAAATTACTAAATTTGCACAAGATCTATGACCCAGCATTGATACAAGAGTTAACTAAATTTAATCATAAAGGTAACTTTGATAGAGTGATGGCATTAATGATTGGTATGTATCATACTAGAGAATTATACAATGCTGAGGTGACTGACTTATATAAAGATAGATCGTTAGACGAATTTTTTGATAGACAAATATTTTAATTATGGCAATAGACGTAAACAATACACATCATAGTATACCAAAACAGAAAGTACCTAACTCTAAAAAGACAGAGAAGTGGGGAGAAGAATGTGTAAGAGCTTATATTAGTTTATCTGATATTGGAGGATTTGGTTCCCGCAGAGGCGATGTTCAGCAATTATATGATTTCTATAATGGTCATATATTGGAGGATGATTATCATTACGTCTTAAAACCATACGGTAAAGCAAGACGTAACTTCCCTTCTAAAATCAGAAATTATCCTATTATTAAACCTGTCGTAGATCTATTATTAGGAGAAAAATCTAAGAGACCTCTTAACTACACAGTGAGTGTCGCTAATGCGGATACCATTTCCCAAAAAGAAGAACAGAAGAAGCAAAAGATAATGCAGGTTATGCAACAGAGATTTGTTAATCAGTTAAATGGTATGGGACAAGAGACAGGCAGTCCTTCACAAGAAACAGAATTACCTAAGCATGTAGTTGAAATGTTTAATGCAAATTATGTAGATCAAAGAGCAATCATAGGACAAAATAGTATTAGCTATTTGATGTACAAAGAAAATATATATGATAAGTTTCAGAAACTATGGTTTCACTTCTTAGTAGCAGGAGAAGCTTATTCACATAGAGGAGTAAGAAACAATGAACCTTTCTATGATGTTATTAACCCTTTAGATGTAGATTATGATAAAGATCCGGATATAGAGTTAATAGAAGATGGGGATTGGGCATTAGTTAGAAAAGATGCTCACATTAGTACTATATTAGATAATTTTAGAGAATACTTAACAGATGCACAAATAGATCAATTAGAATCTCCAGAAGTATTTGATGATGGATCATTTTTAATACATTCTGTTAATCCAGCAAATGATAGAGTAAGAGGAGGAAGATCTAGATTGATTGAATGCGTAACAGTATATTGGAAGAGTATATCAAGAGTAGGATTTTTATCTTATCCAGATCCTACTACAGGAGATATAGAAACCGTAGAGGTTCCAGATGGTTATAAGTTACCTGCAGAATTAAAAAAAGAAGGGGCTGTTATTGATTGGGGGTGGATACCAGAAGTATGGGAAGGAACAAGGATTGGTGAAAAAATATTTTGTAAAGTAGGAAAATTACGAAATCAAAGAAGATCAATGGATAATCCATCTGTATGTAAGTTACCTGTTAATGGTATTAAATACTCAGAGATTAATTCAGATAACATATCTTTAGTTAAATTAGGATTACCTTATCAAGTTAATTATAATATATACAAATATAGATTAGAAGTAGCTATTGCTAAGTCTAAAGATATTATTGCTCAGTTTGATATTAATATGATCCCTAAGAAATGGGATATGGATAAGTTTATGTATTATATTGATGCTACTGGTATTGCATGGGTAGATTATAATAAAGAAGGTATGGTATTAAATCCACAACATCAAACCGTAATGGATCTATCTATTAGAACTATTGAACAGTATATTGTTTTATTAGATTCTATCTTAGGAGAGTGGGAAAGATTATCAGGAGTTAATAGGCAAAGACAAGGTGCTATTGGACAATATGAAGGTAAGGGAACATCACAACAAGCTATAATGCAGTCATCTCATATTACTGAAGACTACTTTAGAAAAATATCTATGCTTGAGTCAAGTGATTTACAAGCAATGTTAGACTATTCTAAAATAGCATGGGTAGATGGAAAGAAAACTTCTTTTGTACAACCTGATGGAGCAAGAGAATTTTTAACTGTTGATCCATTAAAACATATGGAATCAGAGTATGGTATCTTTGTAACAGACGCTGGAGCAGATATTGAGAAAAAACAAAAGGTAGAAATGCTAGCTCAGTCTATGATTCAAAATGGAGTACCTGCATCTATTGTGGCAGAAGCTATAGATAGCGATAGTTTCACACAAATTAAAGATAAGATTGGTAAAGCTGAACAAATGAGACAACAATTAGAACAAGCTCAACAAGAAGCTCAAAATAATATTGCTCAACAACAAAATGAGATAGCTCAACAAAAAATGGAGTATGATGCGGATCAAAGAGAGAAAGATAGAATGGTTCAAATTGAAGTAGCTATGATTAATGCTGAAGCTAATGATGTAGAAGGAAAAATGAAAATTGCTTTAGAAGCTGCAGAGATACAGCGTAAAACAGCAGCAGATGGAGAGGACTCTAAGGTTAAGAGAGAAAAAATTGCAGCAGATATTCAAATGAATAAAGAAGATAATGCAACTGATATCAAAATAAATAATGACGATAATAAAGTTGAAGAAAAGAAGATTAAAGCAATGGTGAAAGCAAAACAGAATAATGGCGCTAAATAATAATCAGAAATCTAAGATAATACAAATTGCTAAAGAAGGAGGATACAAAGGAGATTATGTAGACTTATTTCAACAAGCAGAGAAGGAAGATGTCTTTGAAGAAAAGGAAGTAAGTGGAGCTCGTAAAGAGGATTTTAAACTCAATACTAATTCTTTACTTGTTGATAAAACTCCTCATACATTTAAAGATATACCTACATTTACTACATCTAGTCATACAATGGAAGCTAATCCTAGAGCTATTGTAAAATTCTTGACGGATGAGAAATACGCACCTCTTCAAAAACCAGGGCAAGGTCCGGGAGATCAAGGACCTCAACAAGCAAAGCAAGGTGGGTTCAGAAAAGAATATCATAATGGAGGGCGTGGCCCAGGCCATCCACATGCTGTGGAGGAATGGCCAGATCCATCACAAGGAAATATAAGTGGTCAATTTGAAAAAATAGCAGCACAAACAAAAAAGACTGATTGGGAGATACAATTAGAACAACAACAAACAAATCGCACAATAAATCAAGCAAACGCTTGGGAAGGAGAAACCCCACAAAAAGGTGAGAATAATATGTTTGGGAATTTGTTTAGTAAGAATCCAATAGACAATTGGCAAGAAAGTGGATTAGACGATTGGAGTCATATGGAAACTTGGGATGAAGCTTATAATGCAGCAAAGAAATGGGCTGTACATATGAGTAATAATAATTATGAATTTACTTGGAATGGACAGCATAAAACTGTTGATTATGCAGGTACTCCTGAACAAGAATTAGGAACCTATGGTATTAAGGATGCTTTAGGGAATATGATCCATGAAACAGATGATGAAACAACAGTAGTAAATAAATGGGCTGGTTTAACATGGAATGGTTTTGAGAATACTAATTATCTACCTGGTCATATAGCGTCATATAATTACCAGAATCCTAGTATCTTTATAGATTGGGCTCATTTTAGAAAAGGAAGTTCTTCAACAACTATTAAAGATGGAAAAACAACAGGATCTCAAACAATGGTTTTTGGTGTTGAGCAAAAACAATATTTAAAAACACATCTTCAATTACAAAAGTTAACTAGTAGAGAATTAAAACAGCAAGGAGTACTTGGGGGAACAATTTATAAAGCCGGAGAAGGTAAGGACATGAAGGGAAAAATTAAAACTTGGCAAGATTTTCATGATGCTATAGAAGCAGGAGATATTGTGGGAAATGAAGCTTATAATTTTTTAACTAATAATTGTGCTGATGTTACAGCAGATGGTTTTGCTTTAGATATGAATGGTAAAAAAGTTTGTAGAGTTTTGGGAATGGTAGATAGTCCAGCTAAAGTTTTAGATGCTATCAAAGCGGGATTCCCAACAATGGATATAACAGGTAGAGATAGCCATGCTTATGATGAATTATATAGAAATGCTAATTATTCTTTAAAAGGAAAAGATTATAATGCAGTATTACAAAATGCATGGGCTTTAGTGAATGGTAATGATAAAGAAAAATCAATAGGATATATACAAGAAGCTTTAGTAGGTCTAGGGTATAAATTACCTAAGTCTACAACTAAGGCAGGAAATATGGATCAACAGTGGGGAGATGAAACTCAAAAGCAATTAGCAAAGTGGGAAAAAGAATCTGGAAATAATGTAAGAGCTAATAAAATGAAACTGCATGAGGGAGGTTTTGGTAAGCCTGGAGATTCAGGATATATTCCACCTGTTGGAACGAATGGTCATACCCATCCACATAAATCTGGAAATACAGAATCTGTGACTACTTCTAAATCTAACTCTTATTCTAATTTACAAAATAGTTTAGCAAAGAAAGGTTACACAGTAAATCAAACTGGTACATTTAATACACAAACTTTAGAAGCAACCTATGACTATGGGAATAACCATTTAACTCATTTACCTGAATGGAACACAGATTGGAAGTGGGATAAGATAGGATGTACAGGACAGTCATGTTCAGAACAAACTACTGATATGCTACAAATGTTATTTCCACAATCATTACAAATTGGTCAAGATGATCCCAATATGCAAGCGGGTGCAGCACATAGTTGGTACAGGCAGGGGTATATGATGGATCATGGAGGGCAAAATATATGGTCCCAACAGGCTATTGGAACTTTTACTGCAGACGGAAAGGAGATTGGAACAACTAATAAATCTGAAAGATTTCCTCCTATGGAAGTCTGGAACACTTTTAATGTAGGAGATGTTGTTCATTTAGGTTCTGGTACAGGAGATATGAGGCATATGGGAGAAAGAGATAGGAAAGGAGGAAAGAAAGCAGGATATGATCAAAGTACAAATACAGGTACTGGACACACAGGATTTATTGTAGGCAGAGATCCTTCTACAGGCGTGCCTTTAATTATGCATGGTGTTAGTGGTAAAATGTATGTAGAAAGAATAGATCAAATAAATTGGGAAGGAGGAGAAGAGAGAGATGATGCTCTAGCATATGACCAACCTAATTATTTTATTCAAGGTGTTACTAGGCCTCCAGGATTAGTTAATTCAGATGAAAAAGCTAACTTTGGTGTAATAGCGGGTTTTGTCCAAGAAAATGTTAAACAAGTAACCTCTTATGATATTAATAGTGAATATTATGAGAATTTAGATAAGGAACAAAAGAAAAGTGCAACGTTCTTTACTGATTATCTCTCAGGAAATATAAATTTCAACAGGGATTATATGCCACGGCAGGAGGACTATGAAGGTGATGCGGAAGGATATAATATAGCGATGGAGAAATATTTAGCCTTTAAGACGGAGAATAATACGTTTGACGAAAATGACCTTGAAGGTACATACGCAAAGTCTAGAGAGAATTCTCCTATTTCAAGAATATCTAGGCTTACTGGATATACTGAAGAAGCAGTTTCTCACGCTGCTTCACTATTATATGGTACATATATGACTGAAACTGGTGATCCAGGAATGTTTGGAAGTGAGCAAAAAGGTATGCTGATGACATGGGTTAAAGATAATGTACCAAAAAGCCTACTTGGCATGGTTTTTGACGAGTCCCAAGTAACTTCTCCTCCTAGTGAAGGAATAATGCGTATAAAAGTTGATTGGCAGGTAGAAAATCAAGACGGAAGTATGACTCAATTAGGTCGTTGGTATGAAAAGTCAGGATTAATTTATAAAGATGAAGAGGGAAACTGGATAAATGGATTAACAGCTGGGGATGATCTTGGTAGTGGAATTTCTGGAAAACGTGGCATGTCTAATTCGATTGATGCAGGTATATTACAATTTTTACATTATCAACAAAAACTAAAAAGAGGTCCTAAATATAATTATGAGGATAATACATATGATGGTGTACCTTTAGACTATGTTGCTGCTTCTATGCATGTTCATCCTGAGAGTGTAAACAAAGAAAAACTCTTTAATTATATGGAAGAGGGGGATAGAAATTATTCTAACAGTGTAATGCTGTACGCCTCTATGTTAACTACAAATACAACTGCAGTAGACTTTGATGATGATCATGAGTATGTTGGAAGCAAAACTACATCTGCTAATGCGGCAGAACAAGGTGCAACATTTATGACTAGTAAAACTAATTCAATATTTAAAGATCAGACAGGAGGTAAAAGTTTCTTCTCTAAAGGCAATTCCGACCAGGCAAAGATACTTAGGGAACTCAACGGAATAGGAGAAGGCGAAAATGTACAAGCTCAAATCATGATAGATAAATTACGCTATGGTATAAAATTAAAAGCTGATAATCCAGGATATGCTGATTCAAAGATTCTTGAATTAGTTGATGAGAAATTCCAAGTTATACAAATACCTCAAGATTATAAAGATGAAAACAATACAGATTATTGGGAAGAGATGGATAATCTAAACATGAGGCTTATAGATAAGGGGTTAAAACCAATTAATGTATTTCACTCCGGTATGAAAATATAATAAAGTGGTATATAATAAAGGCTAAAGTAAAAAAATAAAAAAACATAAATAACTAGAATATTAATCATAAATTTGCATAAAAAATAAATAGATATGGCAGACGAAAATAAGTTAAAATTAGAAGACATCACCTTTGATAATTTCATAGGCGAAGGTCTCACGACAGAACCAGAAGAAAAAACTAAAGGTGAAATCGTAGAACAAGAAGAAAAAGTTACAGATGAAGATATTAGTGAGGCTACCTTAGAACTCGATGAAGATGTAGTAGAAAAAGTTGAGGAGAAGGAAGCAGTAAGTACAAAACGTAAAACACAACCTAAAGTTGAAGAGGAAGAAGTAATAGAGTCCGAGGTTGATGATACTGTAGTAAATGAAGTTCTTTCTCAATTAGGGTATGAATTTCCTGATGATGATTTTGAAGATACATCAGATGGTTTAGTTAAATTAGCTAAAGCTGTTGGATCAAAAATAGCAGAAGACCAATTAGATGGATTATTTCAATCTTATCCTGAAGTTCAAAAACATTTAGATTTTCTCTTAAATGGAGGTAAATCTACAGACTGGATGAAGTCAACTGTACAAATGGATGACTTTGAAAATGTTAAAGTTACTGAAGATGATTTAAGAACTCAGAGAGCTGTGCTTGGTGAGTACTTTAAATTAAAAGGACATGATGCAGAATTTGTAAATGAATTATTAGATGATTATACAGAAACTAATAAATTATATGAAAAAGCTGTTAAAGCAAAAACTGCTTTGAATCAATATTATACAAAAGAAAGAGATAATAGTTTAGAGGTTCAAAAACGTGAGCAAAAAGCTAATCAACAAAAACAAAGAGAGTTCTGGGATGAAATAAATGATACAATTCAGAACTCTAAGGATTTTGCTGGTATTACAGTTCAAGAAAAAGATAAAAGTAAATTCTTTGATTATTTAAGTAAACCTGATGCTGAGGGTGTAACTGAAAGAGAAAAAGCACATAAAGAATCAAGTAAAGATGTTAAGTTGGCTATTGATTACTTAATGTACAAAGGATTTAACTTAAAAGATATTATCGCGGCTAAGGCAAAGACATCAAATGCTACAAGCCTGCGAAAAAAGATTAAGTCAAGTGGTAACGTTAAAGGGACAGCCCATGCTAAAAGAAAGGGTAGTAACTTTGATATTGAATCATTAGATTTAAACCTGAGTAACCTATAAAGCGCGAAAGGAGCAAGGTTACTATAACCCTTTAAATTAAATAAAATGCAAGTATTAAAAACTTATTACAATGATTCACAAATGACGGATACTAATTCGTTAGTGAATGCATTATTGGAAAAGCCGGCAGAGCTGTCTCCAATAATCACACACCTTGCAGGAAGAGAAGATAGAAAATTTCCGTTAACAATGTTAACAGAGGGGGTTGGTAATTCTAAGTCCATCGATAGATGGGAATATGAATACCGAGTTAAATCTCACACTATCAATACTCGTCCTCTAGCTGTTGCAAATGCTGGTTCTAGCCTAGGTTTAGGTGGAGGCACATTTGAATTAACGTTTCCAGATAAATGGTTCGTATTCCCTTATACATTGATTTCACAATCAGGTGTACAAGCAAGAATTATGGCTGAGCCAAGATCATCTGGAAGTAACTATGTTTACACAATGCAATTAATAGATCCTTCATCAACAGCATCGTTACCTGCGGGTGATCATGGTCTTGGAGCTATCTGGGGTCAATTATATGCTAATGTAGGAGTTGATTTCTCTAGAGGAAATGCTTCTAACTGGTCTACTCCAGGTATGGTGAGAAACAAAATCGGTACAATTAGAAAATCTTATCACTTCGCAGGAAATGCTAAGAACTATGTTGCTGAATTTTCTTTACCTACTAAAGGTGGTAAAACTACCAAAATGTGGATGGACTATGAAGAGTATTTACATATGCTTTCTTTCAAGGAAGAGTGTGAATTACTTTACTGGTACGGAGAACAAACTTATGGTAATGATGGAATAGTAAACATGACAGATGAGAATGGGCAACCAGTAATCACAGGTCCTGGATTATTACAACAAATTATCAATAAAGACACTTATTCAACTCTAACTGAAACTAAGTTAACAAATCTTATCGGAGATTTATTCTACGGTATGAGCGATGCTACTAATAAGAGCATTACATTGTTTACTGGTATTGGTGGAGCGCGTGAATTTGACAATGCGTTGAAAAACTATCAAGGTGGTTTTCCATCAGCTGCAAATTGGACGGTTAATGCAGAGAGCAAATTTATTACTGGTTCAGGACGTTCTATGGGAATGACTGGATACTTCACAAGTTATGACCATATTGATGGACATACAGTAAATGTGGTTAAACATCCAATGTTTGATCATGGTCCTGTAGCACAAGCAAGAACTAAACATCCTGTGACTGGCTACTCTATGGAATCATATAGAATGATATTTGTTGACACATCTAATTATGATGGTCAAGGAAACATTCAAATGATTAACAAGAAAGGACGTGAGTACTTAAGATGGGCAGTAGCGGGTTCTGTTGTTCCAACAGGCTTCGGATCAAGTGATCTACGAGCTTCTGACATTGATGGTGCAAGTGTACATATGCTTAAGACAGCAGGTATCGTTCTTAAGAGATTTGATACTTCTATTGATTTAGAGTGTGTGCGCGTATAGTGATTGGCGTTAACTAACGTTTTCGTAGTCTATATATCTAGTTTTTTGTAGGATTGATGGGGGTGTCAAAACCCCCTCCATCCTATTTTACATAAAGAAAGTAAGGCCTAGTATTCTTACAAGCCTGAAAGGAAATTCAACTTAATTTAATAATTTAAAAAGAACATAACAATGGGAAAAAGAAAAATAGTGATTTTGAGAAAAGAACCTGCTGGGTTTTTACCTAAACAGATTAGAGCAGAATCAAGAATGTACATCAGTAGTGTCTACATGAATAGACAACCTTTAAAAGGAGTAACTGCTGAAGAAGAAAAAAAATATTTAAATGGTATTTTGGATGTAGGTCCAGATCATGTAGAGTGGCCAAAGCATGCAAAGAATTATTGGACAAATATGTCAATCATGATCCCATTTGGAGGAGTAGAATTAGATATTTCTACAACGTCAGATGGAGAGCCTGAAAATATTGAAGACTATTTAAGATACAAATGGATATTAAAACATCCGCATGTAGGTTTAAATAAAGATGAGATGACAGGAGATATAAAGAAGAGATTCTTTATCCAAGATCATCAAAGAGAATTAAGATCTGCTAATAATAAGATTCAGCTTTTAAAAGATGCTGACAAAGAATTTATAAAATTATCAGATAATAAATCAGATATGAGAAGGGTGTATCGTTTGATGGCTAATGATGATCCTGATAGATTAACTGATTTAGAAATTGAAAATAGGCTTTATGCTTTAAAAGGAGAAAAAGCTGTTCAGTTTATACGTATTTCACAAGATAAACATTTAAAAATGAAATCTGAAATAGAGGAGATGATAAGTACAGAGATATTAAGAAAGATAGGTAATCAAGTAATATATCAAGACGAGATTCTTGGAGACACATTACAAGATACTGTTATCCATCTTACTGATAAAAAGAATTCAGGAAAATTAACAACTTTAAGAGCTAAACTGAAAGAAACAACTTTATAGTGAATATACAAGATATGCATATTGGGGTACAGCATGGGGTTGACAAAATCAACTCCATGCACTCTGATCTCTTACTTCCAGAGGAGATTGATTTAGAATTGAATAAAAATATATTACGTTTTGTTCATACTAGATTTAATCCTAGAGGTAATAGATATCAGAAGGGGTTTGAAATGTCTCAAAAGCGTATAGATGATTTAAGAAGTTTAGTTGTAGAGGCGAGTGTTCCTTTACTGTATAAAGGACATGTATTTAATAATGCATGGGTAGATGGAGGATTTTTACCAGCAGATTATTTAAATTTAATAAATTTAAAATGTTTAGTACTACAAAATAATTGTAATAAATTCTGTTGGGTTGAAGTTATGAGTCAACAACAACCTCTTACCTTTACTTTAGATACTGACCATTCCAATCATACACTCCCAGCTAACTCTACTGATTATTCTGGAGCATATATTGGATATGAACCTGTAGGAGCAAATTCTGCTCCCGGATTGACTAGTTTATTAACTGCTCAATATGATCCTCTGGCTACACAAACTCAATCAGCTTTTAAAGCTTGGTT
>Ga0115000_10001061_pt1 | contig 24977 bp, 23 predicted proteins | sample ArcticOcean_MG_C_6_FD_89690 | JGI IMG/M metagenome (GOLD analysis project Ga0115000, IMG submission 89690) | Marine microbial communities from western Arctic Ocean - ArcticOcean_MG_CB8_128 | ecosystem: Environmental > Aquatic > Marine > Oceanic | place: Arctic Ocean: Canada Basin | collected... | reverse complement strand
GTGATTGAAGCCCATGAAGGAGATGGTTTTGGTATTAACCAAGGCTTTACTTGGCGCCACCATAAGTTGGCTAAGGTGCACACCGACCAGCCCACAGATGAGGCTATTATTAGCATTTTTAGTAGCAAAAACCGGCCCGCACCCATTGCCATTAATATGATGGAACGCCACCCCTTAGGCAGCCAAGCCTTTATGCCTTTAAATACAACTCCATTTTTAGTGGTAGTGGCTAAGGCTGGGCCAGAACCTAAACTAGCAGACCTTTGTGCCTTTGTTTCCAATGGTAAGCAGGGCGTAAATTACGCCACCGGCGTATGGCATCACCCGTTACTAATTTTAGCTAAGGAGCAAAATTTTTTGGTCATAGATCGATCTGGTGAAGGCAATAATCTCAATGAAGTAATGTTTGATGAAGACCAGTGTGGTCAATTAGATGTGGACGAGTTAATTAATCACTTAGCTGATAACTTAACGAATAACACAACTAATAACTTAACTTAGCTTATAACGAGCCAACTGGCTAAAAGCGGAGAGTAACTATGGAAGCTCATTTATTTGAGTGGTTTAACCTAGCCCTGCGTTGGGTGCATGTCATTGTGGGCATTGCATGGATCGGTGCTTCTTTCTATTTTGTTTGGTTAGAGAACAATCTTGATCGCCAAGTAAAGAACCAAGATATAGCGGGTGAATTATGGGCCATTCATGGGGGTGGTATATATCACCTGCAAAAGTATAATTTGGCCCCTGCTACCATGCCTGAGCACTTGCACTGGTTTAAGTGGGAAGCCTATGGTTCTTGGATTACTGGCGTGCTGCTTTTAAGCACCGTGTATTACCTTAATGCGGCCACTTATTTGCTTTTGCCAGGTTCTTCCATCTCTCCAATGCTGGGCGTGGCCATTGGTTTAGGTAGTTTACTAATGGGTTGGTGGGTCTATGACTTGCTGTGTAAAAGTCCACTGCGGCATCAGCCATTGTTGTTAGGTGTGGTGTTGATGTTATTTTTAGTGGGTTTGTCATGGGGCTTTAGCCAATTTATGACGGGCCGTGCGGCCTACCTGCACGTTGGAGCAGTAATAGGTACTATGATGGTAGGAAACGTGTTCTTTATCATTATGCCTGCTCAGAGAAACTTAGTAGGCTCCATAGAGGCAGGCACAGAACCTGATCCTGCCTTACCAAAAAATGGTTTGTTACGCTCTCGCCATAATAATTACCTCACCTTACCCGTCATTTTTATTATGGTGAGTGGCCATTTCCCAAGCACCTATGGGCACGAGTGGAACTGGGCTATCTTGTTGGGCTTGTCTATTATCAGTGTGGCTGTGCGACATTATTTTAATACTCGGCACAATAGCCAGCGATTTGTGTGGGCCTTGCCTGCAGCCGTTTTGGCGTTGTTGGTTATGGCTTATGTCACGGCGCCAAGTTACCCCAGTGCTAAGCCCATCAGTGCATCGTCTGCCGCTGCTGAGACCTCTGTTAGTGCCCTTCAAGCACAAGCCATTGTGGCTACACACTGTGTTGCTTGTCACTCAGCTACGCCGTCTCATGTGGCGTTTTCGGCAGCGCCTGGGGGTTTGATGTTTGACTCTATTGAGGCCATAAAAGCGTATAAAGATCGAATTTACTCACAAACTGTGGCCAGCCATATTATGCCGTTGGGTAACAGTACGGGCATGACACAAGACGAACGTGATCAGCTCGGTCGTTGGATTGCTGACGGTGCCAATATTAACTAAGGATAGATGTCATGGGATTTTTAACCACACATGTACTTGATACAGCTCAGGGTAAACCAGGCAGTAACATGTCTGTTAGTCTGTTTCGTATTGCCAATAATCAACGTCAGCTATTAAGCCAGCAAATAACTAACAGTGACGGTCGATGTGATGGCCCTTTGTTGCAGCATGAGGCTTTTTCAGTGGGCATATACGAACTTGAGTTTGGCGTTGAAGATTACTTTAAGCAAGCAGGAGTCGTGCAACCCACACCCCCATTTTTGACAGATGTAACCTTGCGATTCGGTATTGCTCAAGCCGATGAGCATTATCATGTGCCACTTTTGGTGTCGCCATATAGCTATTCTACCTACCGAGGTAGCTAACCCAGTGGCATCATCGACAGCCAATGAAAATGCACCTATGGACGCCTATCGGCAGCTCTTTGACGGCATTTTATCGCAACGTTTAGCGCCGGGTACCAAACTTAATGAAGTGGAGTTAACCCAGTTATTTAGTGTCAGTCGAACCCTGATTCGGCAGGCTCTGCAGCGTTTGCAGCTAGAACAAGTGGTAGAGATCCATAAAAACCGTGGTGCCTTTGTGGCTGCACCCTCGCCAGACGTGGCTGAACAAATACTTTTTGCCCGACACACCATTGAACTGGCTGTGGTTAAGTTGGCCTGCCATCGCTGTAAACTCACCGATGTGCTCAAGTTACAATACATGATAGACCTTGAACAAAGTGCTATTAATCAGGGCGATATGGCTACCGCATTGAGACGCTCGGGAGAGTTTCACCTGCAATTAGCGATCGTGGCGGGCAACCAGCCGTTTGTGCATGCATTAAGAGGTTTAATCTCTCAGACATCCTTGATCATCACCATGTACAACCATGGTGGCGGTAATGCTTGTGCTAGGGACGAGCATAGCCAGTTGCTTGAAGCCGTAAAACAGGGTGACGAAGATCAGAGCCAGAAACTAATGGCTCATCATTTAGGTCATATAGCCGCAAGCTGCGATTTTACTCAGAGCCCGCAGATGGCTAACTTAAAGGGGGCGTTTGCTCACCTTGAACAAGTGCAACAGGCCTAATATATTAATATGCCTGCGTCGTCGTAGGTGATTTGGGTGCATTTATTAGCAACCAAAGATGACTCACTAGGCTTGCTCAAAAGGAGTGCTAAATAGAAGTGCTAAAAAGGAGTGTTAAAAAGGAATGCTATATGGGATTATTGAAGCTAAATAGTGCAAAAAGTAGTTAAATGATAATTGTGATTATTGGGTGTTGAAATTTAATCAGTTACCCTGTACTGTTAAGACAGCTGTAACTCCTTATGTTTTTTTATTGCGGCACTTAATAGTCACCTCGGTGGCTATTTTTTTGCACAGCTGATGAGTAAACCTGTCGTCTTTAACCGCAGCTTTTCAGCACTTATCCATAGGCCCAGCTTAAGCCTGAGACTGAGCCTAATCAGATTAACCTCACCTTTTAAGCCTACTTTCTAAAGTTGCTTCCCAAACGTGTTGACCTAGACCTTATTAACACTAATTACTTCGGTATTTTTACTTAGACCGTTCCAATTCCAACACATGGCCATAACGAGCGATGGTTTGTTGGTTCATAGAATAAAGTGAATCCAATAAGTTCATGTGCATACTGCCTGGGCCGAACGATTTATTTGCCGCCAATTCTGCAGCTACACCCATGGTCAGCAATGCCTGCACTGCAGCATCAAAGGCATCATGGTCTACGGCCATAAAACAGGCCATAAAGGCGGTAGTGGCGCAGCCCATAGCAGAAATGCGAGTCTGCATCTCGTGGCCATTAGCGATCATAATGGTTTTCACACCATTGGTGATTAAGTCTGTTTCCCCTGTTTGTGCCACTACACAGCCTTGTTGTAAGGCCAGTTCTTGGGCAGCCATTGGGCTAGACGAACCTACCAAGGCTTTGATTTCCATCGCATTGGCTCGAATGACTTGGGGTCTATGTTGTAATAATTCCACCGCATAAGCACAACGCTTTTTTGAGGCATGTACTGAAACAGGGTCTAAGATCCAAGGTTTTGCATAGTCATTAGCCGCTTGAATAGCAGGGCGAATGGCCGCTTTTCGATTGCTGTCCAAGGTGCCAATATTAACCACTAGGCTGTTGGTCACAGAGACTAACTCGGTAATCTCCTCCACCCCAAGGGTGAAGCAGGAACCTGCACCAACGGCTAATATAACATCTGATGAAATATCCTGTGCCACCGTACTGGTAATGCAATGCACCCTTGAGCGTTTGCGACTCAATGCAGTTAGTGCTTCGGCCGCACCTTTAGCGTAATGCGCAGTGAGATGGTTTTGATGGGCACTAGTCGACAAGCTGTTGGACATTGTATTTCCTTGTTTGACGTGGGTTTGTGACAAAAGGATCAGTTAATTCTATTCTCGCACATGCGCTTTAGTCAGGAAACACTAAGGCAGCTAATTTGTATGGGATAAGTCATGCTTTTTGAACAAACTCACGCTATTATTAAACCCTTAAGTTTATCAACAAGGAATTGTGCATGTCTATTGCAGATTTAGGACAAAGTTTAACAGCGTTATTTTTTACCATGGTAGCAGTGCTGATCATCTTTAAAGGCATTCGCATGGTGCCGCAAGGACATCACTGGACGGTAGAACGTTTTGGCAAATACACGCGCACTTTAAGTCCTGGTTTACATTTATTGGTGCCCTTCATAGACGCCGTGGGTAGAAAGCTTAATATGATGGAGCAGGTGTTAGATGTAGACCCACAGGAAATTATTTCTTCAGATAATGCACAAGTCATGACTGATGCTGTGTGTTTCTTTCAAATACAAGATGCGGCTAAAGCGGCGTATGAAGTGAACAATTTAGATAGAGCCATGCAAGCTTTGGTCATGACCAACATTCGCGCTGTGTTAGGCTCTATGGAATTGGATGAGATGTTATCTAACCGTGAGAGCATCAACCGTAATTTATTGGAAAAGGTTGATGACGCCACTGACCCTTGGGGTGTCAAAGTCACTCGCATTGAAATTAAGGATATTGCTCCACCACAAGATTTAGTCACCGCCATGGCTCGTCAAATGAAGGCCGAGCGTGAAAAACGAGCGCAAATTTTGGAAGCAGAAGGCGAAAAGGAAGCTGCCATTAAAGTAGCTGAAGGTCAAAAGCAATCTGCAATCCTTAAAGCTGAAGGCCAGCTAGAAGCAGCCAACCGAGAAGCCGAAGGACGTGAGCGCCTAGCCCAAGCAGAAGCAAAAGCGACGCAAATGGTGTCTGAAGCCATTCAAAACGGTGACTCCCGAGCAGTTAATTACTTTATTGCTCAAAAATACATTGATGCTTTAGGACAACTTGCAGCATCAGATAACAATAAAATAATGATGATTCCTCTTGAAGCCAGCAGTGTCATTGGTTCGATCTCTGGCATTACTGAACTAGTCAAAGATATGGGTAAACAAACCTCATGATTGAATTTTTTGAAGCAATGCAGTTTTGGCACTGGATTCTATTAGCCATTGTGTTAATTGCTGGCGAAGCATTAGGTGCTGCAGGGTTTTTATTAGGCGCCGTCATGGCGTCTCTAGAATTAGCCCTCATTACTTACATTTGGCCTGACTTAACGTGGCAACAACAAATCTCTTTGTTTGCGGTGCTCGCTTTATTATGTTCTGTGTGGTTTTGGTATCGCTTTAAGAACTTTAACCAAGCAACCAACCAGCCTCAACTTAATGACCGAGCGGCGCAGCTTATTGGTGGTGAATTTGCCTTAACCCGAGCCATGAAAGGTGGGCAAGGCAAGATGCAGGTGGGCGATACGTTATGGCGGGTTGAATCAGCTATTAATTATCCAGCTGGTACTCAGGTGAAAGTGGTTGGCAGTCGTGACATGGTGTTGCTAGTTATTAAAGCGGGAGCAGGCACTGAGTAACGCTCAATTAGCAAAGACTCATTTGGTGGTGTAAAGCAAATAGATCAGTCTTATGAGTATTTGCGCCCTAAGACCTTTTATAGATTCAACAAATAATAAACATATCTAAAATTAATCTATTCAGAGCACCGCTTTGCCATATTTTTATGTACTCTGGCATTATATCAGTGCTTTAAGGCCCCACAATTCGCTGTTACATAATGTAGTGTCGTAAAAAACTAAGTGGGCGATGCCATAGTCGTTATGATGCACTTAAGGAAAGAATTTTAGTTTGACCATACTCAATGGGTCATATCAGTTTTTAAGTTTTAGCCATTTTATGTCCCTTAGTTGGGAATTAATCTTTTGGGAGTAAGCAATGTTTAACAAGTCCGACCGTATCAGTGACTTTGACCCGGAACTTTGGGCCAGTATGCAAGAAGAAGAGCAGCGCCAAGAACACCATGTGGAATTGATTGCTTCAGAAAACTACACGAGTAATCGAGTGATGCAAGCCCAAGGCTCAGTTTTGACCAATAAATATGCCGAGGGATACCCTGGTAAGCGTTATTACGGGGGTTGTGAATTTGTCGACAAAGCTGAGGTCTTAGCCATCGATCGGGCCAAGCAATTGTTTGGTGCTGACTACGCTAACGTTCAGCCCCACTCAGGTTCACAGGCTAACGCTGCAGTATATCAAGCGTTAATCACACCAGGTGATACTATCTTAGGTATGAGCCTTGCTCATGGTGGTCATCTAACGCATGGTTCACACGTTAATTTTTCTGGCAAAAATTACAATGCTATCCAGTATGGTCTCAATGAAGCGGGTGTCTTAGACTACGACGAAATCCAACGTTTGGCCACAGAGCATCAGCCTAAAATGATCATAGCTGGGTTTTCTGCCTACTCACAGGTAATGGATTGGAGTAGGTTCCGAGACATCGCCGATAGTGTTGGGGCATATCTACTGGTTGACATGGCACACGTGGCTGGTTTGGTTGTGACGGGTCATTACCCGAATCCTGTGCCCTTTGCAGACGTTTGTACTACGACCACCCATAAGACTTTACGCGGTCCCCGAAGCGGTTTAATTGTGGCAAAGGCTAATCCAGAGCTGGAGAAGAAGTTTAACTCTGCGGTGTTCCCTGGCCAGCAAGGTGGACCTCTTATGCATGTTATTGCCGCTAAAGCAGTGGCTTTCAAAGAAGCGCTGGAGCCTTCCTTTAAAGAATATCAAGCTCAAGTGTGTGTCAATGCAAAGGTTATGGCTGAGGTGTTCCAATCTCGTGGTTACAAGATTGTTTCTGGCGGTACCGAGAATCATCTTATGCTCGTTGATCTCATTGCTAAAGGCATTACTGGCAAGGCTGCCGATGCGGCTTTGGGTCAGGCGCATATCACAGTGAATAAAAACTCAGTGCCTAACGACCCACAGTCACCTTTTGTGACTTCTGGTATTCGTGTAGGGACGCCAGCAATCACCACGCGTGGTTTTGGTGCTGATGAAGCACGCGACCTAACGGGTTGGATGTGCGATGTCATGGATAACATTGATGACGAGCAGGTTATTAGCCAAGTTAGAGCCAAAGTTACTGAGCTTTGTAGCCGTTTTCCAGTTTATAAATAAACCAGTGTAAGGGTTTTATAAGGCCTCAGCTGAGGCCTTTTTTGTGTCTGTTATTAAGCAAGTAATGGCACTTAGTAGCAATAATGGTTACTTTGTATCGGCCTAATACTAAGGTATAGCTTTACTTAGTAAGCCAAGTAATTCAATGCTTACTTGGTTATAATACGGCCTTATAAAATCAATAGAGAGGCAGGTCATGGCAGATTTTAAGCCAATTCTTAAGCGGGCTCTGCGGCGTAAAGATGGAGAGCAAGGCTTAGAACTATGGGTTTTAGAACCGATGCCCATGGACGCATTTATTTCCCAGCCAGACCATCGGTTTTTATCCATGATGACTAAGGTGATATTTCAAGCAGGGTTTGTATGGCGAGTTATCGAAAATAAATGGCCTGATTTTGAAACTGTATTTTTGGGTTTTGATACTGAAAAAATGATGTTATTAAGCCCTGAGCAATGGGAAAAAATAGGTACAGACAAACGCATCGTGCGCAATATGCAAAAAATCATTAGTGTGCCCCAAAATGCCACTTATATTGATGATCAAAGTCGAGAGTATGGAAGTTATGCAGCTTTTTTACAGCAATGGCCACAAGAGGATTTAATTGGACTATACCGGCATTTAAAACAAGCAGGTTGTCGTTTGGGCGGTATGAGTGGGCCGCGTATATTGCGTCAAATGGGTCTTGATACGTTTATGCTCAGTACTGACGTTGTCATGTGTTTACAAGATGCAGGCTTAGACATTGCCGATCAGCCAAGTAACAAGCGTGACTTGGCTAAGGTACAAGATTGTTTTAACAGTTGGCGTCAGCAAACAGGCTTTTCTTTTACTCGTTTGAGTCGCATCTGTGCCAGTTCAATTGGTCAAAACTATGCCCCAAAAGCACGCACTTAATTAACCCCATGCAATAACAAACATGGCTTCCAAAAAAGGCTTAAAAAAGGCTTAAAAAAAAGGCCTCAAAAAGAGGCCTGTAACAGGGGGTTTACTGTGTGATTGCTTAGCTTGGCTAGATGTTATGCCGTGGGTAAGTCAATGTTGTTGTGGCGACACGCAGCCACCAAGGTGTTATACAACAGGCAAGCAATGGTCATAGGCCCAACTCCACCAGGTACTGGAGTGATGGCGCCAGCAACTTTATCAGCGCTTTCAAAGTGCACATCTCCCACCAGTTTAGTTTTACCTTCAGCTGTTTCTATGCGGTTGATACCCACATCAATGACTGTGGCGCCTGGCTTAATCCAGTCACCAGTGACCATCTCGGGCACACCAACGGCTGCCACAACGATGTCAGCCTCACGCACTACAGCTTCGATGTTTTTGGTGCGTGAGTGAACCACGGTTACGGTGCAGCTTTGCTGTAACAAAAGATTAAACATGGGTTTTCCAACAATGTTGGAACGTCCAATGACCACCGCATTCATACCAGACATGTCGCTATGGTAGTCTTGCAGCATCATTAGGCTACCTAGCGGTGTGCAGGGGATCATGCCTTTGCCACCTGTTGATAATAAACCTACGTTTACCGGGTGGAAACCATCCACGTCCTTGGCAGGATCGATGGCTTCGAGTACTTTGGCTGAATCGATGTGCTTAGGCAATGGTAATTGCACTAAGATGCCGTTAATGGCTGCATCATTGTTCATATCGTTAATGAGATTGAGCAAGAATTCTTCAGTGGTAGTGACGTCTAGTTTGTGTTCGATCGATGTAATACCGCACTCTTTGGCTTGCTTGCCTTTACTGCGCACGTATACCTGACTGGCTGGATCTTCACCAACGAGAACCACGGCTAAGCCTGGAACCACATTATGGTTGGATTTAATAGTCGCAATTTGACCGGTCATTTTCTCACGTAGTTTGGCAGCGAACTGCTTGCCGTCAATAAGGTGTGCCATGATGGATTAACTCATGTTGGAATAAAAGAAATGGCCCAGTGGTGAAGGAGTCAAGCTTAGGACCGCCTATTAGCCCTATATAATATCTTAAATCTGGTGCGCATGTTAGGCCGCTAAACGGCGGGTGCTGGGTTGCAATGTAAATACGCACAAACGCACACTTGAATATCATTCAACATACGTGGGTAATACTCAAGTAAGGCAGGGGTTTGCTAGTGGTATACTGGCTGCTAAAGAGCTAACGACAAGTCATCTAATGAGTCGCGTTTCGATAATGCATTGTCGTAGGGAAGTTAGCCCAAAATCACCATCCTATATAATCTAGCGCCCAGATACTGCCATTCTATGAGACCTCATCGTAATGCCAGTGTTAATGCAGGAGTTTAAGCCATGTCTGACGACCAGTATGAAGAAGATCTTGACCTCAATAGCCTTAGTGACGAAGACCTCACCGTACAAATGCATGACGACCTTTATGACGGCATGGAAGATGAAATTGCAGAAGGTACAAATATTCTGCTAGGTCGAGGATGGATGCCAGAAAGAGTGTTGAACGAAGCCCTTGTGGGCGGCATGAATATTGTAGGTATCGATTTTCGGGATGGCATCCTGTTCGTGCCCGAAGTATTGATGGCAGCAAATGCAATGAAAGCTGGCATGAAAATATTACGCCCATTATTGGCTGAAACAGGAGCCCTGCCTGTTGGCAAGGCAGTGATTGGAACGGTTAAGGGTGATATTCACGACATTGGTAAAAACTTAGTTTCAATGATGTGGGAAGGTGCTGGATTCGAAGTCATTGACCTTGGCATTAATTGCCCAGTAGAAAAGTTCCTAGCCGCTTTAGAAGAGCATAAGCCAGATATTCTGGGTATGTCAGCGTTGCTGACCACTACTATGCCTTATATGAAAGTTGTTATTGATACCATGAAAGAGCAGGGCATTCGTGACGACTTTATTATTCTTGTTGGAGGCGCGCCTTTGAATGAAGAGTTTGGAGATGCTGTTGGCGCTGATGCTTATTGTCGTGATGCCGCAGTAGCAGTAGAAACAGCGAAGAAATTTATCGCTGAAAAGCGTGCTGCTTAGATTAACGTTAGATTAATGTTAGCTTAATTATGAAACCTGCCAGCCTACTTGTGATCACTTGTGGTGCCATTGCGCGAGAAGTGATGGCCGTGGCTAAAAGTAGTGGCTGGCAGCATTTGAAAGTGACACAAATTCCAGCAGAACTGCACAACCGCCCAGAGAAAATCCCTGCGGCAGTTGAAGAGCGGCTCGCAACTTACGCCGCAGATTATGATCACGTGTTTGCCGCTTTTGGCGATTGTGGCACGGGTGGGCAGCTTGATAAAGTGTTGCAACGATACAACATTAAACGATTATCAGGCGCTCACTGCTATGAATTTTATAGTGGCAGTGAAAACTTTGCTGCCATGGCAGAACATGAACTAGGCACTTTTTACCTGACCGACTATCTTGCTAAACATTTTGAACAACTCATCATGGAAGGTATGGGGCTTAATAAACATCCACAATTGATTGAGATGATGTTTGCTCATTACACAAAATTAGTCTATCTAGTGCAGGAACCTAATCGTCAACTTGACCATTTCGCTCAAGCGGCTGCTGCAAAACTAGGCTTAAAGTATGAACGAGTAGAAACAGGCTATGGCCAAATGGCTGAAGAGTTGTCTACTCATTACAGTAACTACACAGAACAGGTAATTAAATGGCCAAGCTAACCATCGTTATGTGGCGTGATATTCCCGCCCAAGTCATTGTTAAGCAAGGACGCAACAGCGCCAAGCGTCCCTTGGAAGAGCGCTTTGAAAAAGCCGTGGATAAAGCCGCTATGCGCGCTGGTCTTTACGGTAGTGATGGTTATTTGTCAGAGTGGAGGCGGGATACGACAGCCTGTGGTGACGACATAGAAGCGATTTTAGAAACCACAGTCAATCAAATACAAACAGACTATACCGAAGAGCGTTTGGCCGTATTAATTGCTGCTGGCGGCATTGCTGAATAATTTATTACGCAATTCATTTTATTTTGTGGAGAAGTACTAATGGCACTCAATGCTATCACAGAAAAACAAGCTATTATTGACTTGATGCAAAAAACCACTGTCGAAGTGACCCCTGGTGGTGCGGCTAAAGTGGCAGATTTCAGGCAACTGTTGCGTCCGGGCTGCACTGTTTACGTGACCTTTCTTCCAGGATCAGACTTTGCTGACACGGTGAATAGTGTGCGCCGATTAAAAGATGAAGGTTTTAACCCAGTGCCGCACTTTGCCGCTCGGTCTATTCCTTCAGCCCATTTTTTGGAAGAAAATCTAGCGACACTGCAAGGTGAGACGGGTGTGACCGAAGGATTGTTAATTGGTGGTGGAGTCAACACTCCGGTGGGAGAGTTTGCATCTTCTATAGAGGTGTTACAAACGGGTTTATTTGAAAAATATGGTATTTTGAAAATGGGTCTAGCTGGCCATCCAGAGGGTAGCCCAGACATAAGCCCACAAGACTGTGCCTTAGCCATTAAACAAAAAAATGATTTTGCCAAACAGACGGATATGAGCTTGTACCTAGCCACACAGTTTGTATTTGAAGCTGAGCCTATTTTTGCATGGGAACGCAGTATTCGTGCTGCGGGTAACGAGCTACCCATTCATATTGGCGTGCCGGGTCTTGCCACCATTAAAACCCTCATGCGTCATGCGGCTCACTGTGGTGTAGGCGCATCGGTGCGTTTTTTAACGCGTAATCCCATGAATATGGTGAAACTGGGCCTTAAAGACTCATTCTTAGGCAAGTTCGTTAATGCTCCCTCTTCAGAACCAAGTGAACTCATGCGTGATTTGGTTCAAGGCATGCATAACGACCCTGATTGTTTAATTTCTCAGTGCCATTTATACCCTTTGGGTGGCTTAAAAAAATCAGCTGCATGGATGTACCAAGTGCAAGATGGCCGGTTTGAACTAAGTTATAAAGGCTTCACAATTAACTCTTAATTTTTGGGCCAGATAACTGGCTTTTATTAGACTATAAAGCAGGAATTTTAAATGACTGATACGATTATCAGCTCCGCTTCTCAAGAAGTGGTTATTGGTTTTGACCGTCCCTTCGCAGTAATTGGAGAGCGCATTAACCCTACAGGCCGTAAGTTATTGGCTGAAGAGATGAAAAATGGCGACTTTAGTCGTGTAGAAGCAGATGCCTTAGCTCAGGTTGCTGCTGGAGCTACTATTTTAGACATTAATGCGGGAATCCCATTAGCTGATGAACCGGCTATTTTGGCCAAAACGATTCAACTCGTACAAGCTTTAGTCGATGTACCATTATGCATCGATTCGTCCATTATTGATGCCCTAGAAGCAGGCCTTGCAGTCTACAAAGGTAAAGCTTTATTAAACTCTGTGACTGGTGAAGACGAGTCCTTAGATCGAGTTTTACCCCTAGTTAAAAAATACGGTGCCGCTGTGGTTGCCATTTCTAATGACGAGACCGGAATCTCTCAAGACATTAACGTGCGTTTTGAAGTGGCCAAGAAAATAGTGCAGCGAGCTGCTGACTATGGAATTCCTGCTTCAGACGTGGTGGTCGATCCATTAGTGATGCCCGTTGGAGCGATTAATACGTCTGGCCGCCAGGTGATGGAGCTAGTTCACCGCTTGCGTAATGAACTTAAAGTGAACACCACCTGTGGTGCGTCTAACTTTAGTTTTGGTTTACCTAATCGCAATGGCGTTAACTGTGCGTTCATTGCCTGTGCAGTGGCCTCGGGTATGACCTCTGCAATCATCAACCCAATGCATGCTGAGGTGATGTTAGGTGTGCGAGGGGGTAACCTAATGATGGGCCATGACCCAGAATGTAAAGATTGGATTAAAGCCTACCGCGACCCAACTGCAGAGGGCACTGGTGCCCGAGGTAGCCGCACGGGTCGCCGTCGCGCTTAGGTTATGATTGATGCGTATTAAATAATCAAAAAGGGCCATGCGGGCCCTTTTTTGTGCAAAATTAAACACCATGAACCCAGCAGAGCTCAAGTTTAAATTGAGCTCACTATAAACCCATTGAGGTGACCCCATGAGCCAGCCTAATACCGATGAAGCTTTAGTCGTCTTTACTCCTTCGGGCAAACGAGGGCGCTTCCCCGTCGGCACGCCCTTGTTACAAGCAGCGCGTTATCTTAATGTGGACATAGATTCCGTGTGTGGAGCCAGAGGTATTTGTGGCCGTTGCCAAATCTTTGTTAGTGAGGGCGAATTTGCCAAATTCGGTATTACCTCCAGTGCGGATAGTTTAGAGCCCATCACTGCCCCTGAACTTAAATTTGCTGAACGCAGGGAACTGAAACCAGGTCGACGTTTAAGCTGTCATACTAAGGTACTCAATGACATTGTGGTGGATGTTCCAGCAGAAAGCCAAGTGCATCATCAAATGGTGCGCAAAGATGCAGAGTTGCACGATATTGACATCAACCCACTGGTTCGTTTGTACTATGTCGAAGTGCAAGAACCAGACATGCATGACCCCTCTGGTGATTTGAGGCGTTTATTGAATGCCCTAGAAGCTGATTGGCAATTATTGGACTTGTCTTACGATGTTGCTTTATTGGCCACCATACAACCCATTCTAAGAGCCGGTAAGTGGGGTGTAACCGTTGCTGTGCGTCAAGGTGAACAAATTGTTGCGCTTTGGCCAGGTTTAAAAGACACCATTTATGGTGTTGCTGTGGACGTGGGTTCTACCACTATCGCTGCGCATTTATGTAATTTGTCCAGTGGTGAAGTCGTAGCTAGCGCAGGCGTGATGAACCCTCAAATTCGCTTCGGTGAAGATCTAATGAGTCGGGTGTCCTATGTGATGATGAACCCAGGTGGCGAAGTCGACATGACCAACGCCGTGCGTGAGGCACTCAATGGCTTAGTGAAAGACCTGGTCAAACAAGCGCAATGTGAAACCACAGATTTATTAGAAATTACCTTTGTGGCTAACCCCATCATGCATCATTTGTTATTGGGCATTAACCCAGTCGAGTTGGGAGGTGCCCCTTTTGCTTTAGCCACAGACATGGCAGTTAACACCCTAGCTAGCACCCTAGACGTAAAACTTAACCCACAAGCACGGGCTTATTTGTTACCTTGCATCGCGGGGCATGTTGGTGCAGATACAGCGGGCATGGTGCTGGCAGAAGAACCTTATAATCATGATGAAATGACTTTATTAGTCGATGTGGGAACCAATGCTGAAATTGTACTGGGTAATCGACATCGATTAGTGGCGTGCTCAAGCCCAACGGGACCGGCCTTTGAAGGTGCACAAATTAGCTGTGGTCAACGGGCGGCAGCAGGGGCTATTGAACGTATTCGTATTGACCCAATTACCATGGAGCCTCGCTTTCAAGTGATTGGTTGTGAGCTCTGGTCTGATGCTGAAGGCTTTGACGAAGCGACAGTAAAAACAGGCATTACGGGCATCTGCGGTTCGGGTATTATCGAAGTAGTGGCCGAAATGTATTTGGCGGGTGTGGTCACCCAAGACGGCGTCATCGATGGTGGCTTGGCGGCTATGAATGCCCGCATTCAGCCCGATGGGCGGACTTTTTCATATGAAATTATGCCAGCAACTGAAACACGCGGTGCCGTGAAGATCATGCAAAATGATATTCGAGCCATTCAGCTGGCTAAAGCGGCTTTATATGCTGGGGTTAAGTTGTTGATGCAGTATCAAAAAGTAGACAAAGTAGACCGCATTCGATTTGCTGGCGCTTTTGGCAGCCACATTGATGTAAAGTACGCCATGGTTCTAGGATTGATTCCAGATTGTGCACTGGATGAAGTGTCCTCAGCAGGTAATGCGGCGGGCACTGGCGCTCGTATTGCTTTGCTAAACGAGTCATCACGCGCCGAAATTGAACAGGTTGTTCGCAATATTGAAAAAATAGAAACTGCTGTAGAACCTGACTTTCAACAACTATTTATAGATGCAATGGCTTTTCCTAACAAGGTGGATGCCTTTCCAGAGTTGGAAAAGGTAGTCACTTTGCCACCTATCAAGGAAGCTAAAGCAGAAACTGAAGGGGGCGAAAAGAAACGCCGCCGCCGCAGGAGCTAGTCGAAATTATGCAGACCAATAACCGTGCACGTTTGGGAGTAATGATAGGCATTGCCTTTAAATTCTTCAAAAGCGTTAAAGTGTTGAAAGTGGCGCTAGTGGCTATGGCCCTATCAGGCTGGACCATCATGCTCAGCTTCGAGTTTGCAGTCACCCTTTTGGCAATTTTAATGTTCCATGAATATGGCCACATGTGGGCTATGAAACGCTTTGGCATCCCCACCAAGGGCATTTACATTATTCCTTTTGTAGGAGGTATTGCCGTAGGTGATCGCCCCAAAACCCATTGGCAAGAACTTTATATTGCCATGATGGGACCTGTTTTTGGCTTAGGCATGAGCGTGGCGTTTTTTATTGGGTTTGTGCTTACGGGTAACCACTTTGTGGGTCTTGTGGCCTCAGTGAGTGCCTTAATTAACCTTGTTAACCTGTTACCCATTTATCCCCTAGACGGTGGTCGCGTCGTGAAAGCCTTGGTTTATTCAGGTCGTAGCCGTTTTATTTATGTTGGGTTAGTGGTTATTTCTGGGTTACTTATTTTTTATAGTTTTACCCATGGTTTTGCCTTGATTGGCTTTTTTGGCATTATGGGGTTAGTGGATTTGTTAGCTGACTGGAAAAGCTTTGGTGAGGACCCCAAACCAAAACTCAACACCTACGGCATAGTTTTTAGCTTAATTTGGTATTTACTCACCGCTGCTGCACTGATTGGCATGATGGTTTGGATTGCAGCCCTCGATTTACCGGGCAGTGAGCTAGCTATGGCGATTCTTAACGCCTAATAAAGCCATTTAACTTTGGGGTTGGTTTTGTTGGGGCGCATGGCCGACTCAAAACGGCCCTGTGTTGGGCTTTAAGATCGAGGCCAGTCAGATGGGTGATTGCTTGGTATATCGACATCAAAGGCGATACATGTGTCTTCTGGGGTGTTGTTTGGGGTGTCGTCTGAGATGTCTTCTTTAAGGCTCTGTTCAGCAGCACGCACACTTTGGCCTGGGGAGAAACGGCGCCGTTCTTCTCGAGGCGGGATACCGAAAAAATCTCGGTAGCATTTGGAAAAATGGGGAGCAGACACAAAGCCACAAGCCAATGACACATCAATGATTGATAAGTTAGTTTGTAACAAAAGCTGACGCGCACGGTTAAGGCGCAATTCCAAGTAGTAGCGTGATGGCACGCATTTTAAGTGTTTTTGAAACAGTCGCTCTAGCTGTCGACGTGACACACCAACATACTGGGCCAAATCATCCAAACTAATGGTTTCTTCTAAATTGGCTTCCATCAAAGCCACGGCTTCAATCAATTTAGGCTGGCTATTACCAAGGTGTAAACGTAAGGGAATGCGTTGAGTATCGTGGTGATCACGAATACGCTCCATGATAAACATTTCAGACACCGCGGCGGCCAATTCAGGGCCGTGATGGTTACTGACAAATTGCAACATCATGTCTAAGGAAGAATTACCACCTGAGCAGGTAAACCGATCTCGGTCAATGGCAAATAAATTAGACGACATTAATACATTAGGAAATTCTTCACGCATGCTGGCTAAGTTTTCCCAATGAATGGTTGATTTGTAACCATCCAAAAGGCCTGCAGCGGCTAATAAATAACTGCCTGTACAGGTTGATCCAATTTTAATCTTAGCATTCGCGGCTTTGCGCAAAAACGTAATGGTATTTTTGTCGTAGGCTCGATCAATAAAAGTACCCCCGCACACAATAAGGGCTTCTAGACCATTTAAGTTAAGGTCATTAACATGCAAAGTGGGCGTCACTTCAAAACCAACACTGGCAGTTACAGGAACACCATCCATGGACACAACCTGCCATTCATACAGATCTTGTTTGCTAATATAGTTGGCACCACGGAGGCTAGCAACCGCCGATGAAAAGGTCACCATGGAATAATTAGGGATGTGCAAAAAAGCGTAGCGAATCGGTTTTTTGATGGACATGTCTGCCTCTTTTTTTATTTTGGAACGCTCTGCACTAAGATTGATCTTAGCATCAAAGTTGCCCTGATACATTGGCTCGCATTCTAAACTAGGTTTGCCCTATTGGGAACCATAAAATGAGGGGTTATGTGATCTTTTTTCAGAAAATATTAGGCTTTATTTATATTCTCTAAAAGTCCCATGAGTAGGCCTTATTACTTACTGTGATGAGTGATAAAAAATAGAACATTTTATGACCCTTGCAAAAGGTCCATAAAGGCCACCGTGGCATTGGATAAACTTCGTTGTTGATGCCAAACACAGCCCAACTGTCTGACGATTGGCTTTGCTTGGCTGGCGATAATATTGAGGTCTTGGTTGATTAATGTTTCTGGCAAAACACTCCAACCCATGCCGATACTAACCATCATCCGAATAGTGTCTAGGTTGTTAGTCGACATGGCCACATTTAAAGCTAATTGGTGGGCTGCGAAGCGTTCTTCTACGATGTCGCGGGTAAAGGTATTAGATTTGCTTAATAGGGCAGGAAAACTACTCAACTGATTTAAATCAACCGCACTTTGTAAACTTAAAGGGTGATCGGGTGCCGCTACAAATTGCATCTGATCTTGCCAAATAACCTGTTGCTGTATGTGGGGGTGAGGGTTGGGGTTGAGGGTGATAATACCAAGCTGCCAGCGGCCCTGTAACAGCCCTTCATAAATGACCTCTGATTCGGCAAACTGAATGTCTAACTCTACCTGGGGGTAGCGGGCAATAAACAAGCGCAATGGCTCTGGTAATCGATGCAAGCTAATGTGATGACTGGTGGCAATGCGCAAAGTCCCGCCCACACGGCCTGATAAGTTAGTCAATTCGTTGGCACTATCTTCCATCGCCTGCAAGATCACTCGCGCCTTAGGCAATAAGTGTTGCCCAGCCATGGTTAGGGACACTGTGCGGCCAATGCGATCAAATAAGCGAGTTTTTAGTTGTTCTTCAAGCTTTACAATGCGTTTGCTTACGGCCGGTTGTGTGAGGAACAGCTGGTCTGCCGCGCGTGAAAACGAGCGTTGTTCTGCGACCACTACAAAGGCTTTTAATGCCAAACTATCCATGGCTGAAGAATACCTGTTTGCACTCTAAAACGGAATTTAAAACTTTTATACACTCAGGGCGAGCAAATATAGCTTTCGTGAACTATAACTAATGGGTAGCGTTGGCGTTGACTAGCACCAGAACCCGCAGGCTCAAAAGAAAGCACTAAAGAGCCAGCCTCCCAGCATGGCACTAGCAGTGAGTTAGCTATGAGCTCAGAAAGGCAGCCAAGCATGGCATCCATCAAAGGCAGCTAAGCATGAAAATCAAACAAAGCTGGAAAAGCATCAAGCTAATCGCAAGGCGGCAATACCCAAAAATTATTTACTTAGTCATGAGTGGTTCGGCACAAGCGATTGAGCCAACCCATGAGCAGCTTTTGCTAGATTCAGAGATCGATCACTCAGCAGCAGGTCGTGCTTTTAAATGTGATCCCTACGCATGGATTCACATCAGTGGGTTTGCTCAACGTTACGGCATGGGAAAGCGTTGGCTTGACCATTCCCTCAATAGCGTTGATCCAGCCAGAGGCAGTAATGCAACTATAAACAAAACAAAAAGCTTAGATTGGGTGTGGTTGACTACCATTGACCCCTATATGTTGCTTAGTAGTGATCATTTCAACCTGGATGACTGTCACCGTGTGGCTCGCATTACCAAGCAGTAAAGTGAATAGGCTGCTGTGCTAGATTTAAAGTTATACCTGCCATGTTGATAGATTGTATTATCTTTAAAATTACCAAATGGAATGAAAATATAAATTAATTGGAATTAGAGTTATGCTTTGGCTAGGGTTATAATGCTCCCACATTAATCTGTGCTCAGGAAACCACATGGCCAGTAAAACTCTTTATGACAAGTTATGGGATGCCCACCTTGTTAGCCAACAAGACGATGGCAGTTGTTTGATTTACATTGATCGACACCTATTGCACGAAGTCACCTCACCCCAAGCCTTTGAGGGCTTGCGTATTGCAGGCCGCAAGCCATGGCGCATTGACACTAACTTAGCCACCCCAGATCATAACGTACCGACCACTTTTGACGAGCGGGTCATTGGTGTGGAGGGTATTACCGACCCTGTATCTAAGATTCAAGTGGTGACCTTGGGTGACAATTGTGATGAGTTTGGTATTACCGAATTTAAAATGCAGGATGAGCGCCAAGGCATTGTGCATGTGGTGGGCCCAGAGCAGGGTGCTACTTTGCCCGGTATGACTGTTGTGTGTGGTGATTCCCATACCGCTACTCATGGCGCTTTAGGAGCATTAGCTCACGGCATTGGAACTTCAGAAGTGGAGCATGTGTTAGCCACTCAATGTTTGATTCAAAAAAAATCTCAAAACATGTTAGTGCGGGTAGATGGTGTACTCAGCGATGGGGTTACGTCTAAAGATGTGGTGTTGGCTATTATTGGTGTTATTGGCACTGCTGGCGGCACGGGTTATGCCATTGAATTTGGTGGCCAAGTGTTTGAAGACATGACCATGGAAGGCCGCATGACGGTGTGTAATATGGCCATTGAGGCAGGTGCACGCGTGGGCATGGTGGCAGTGGATCAAACCACCATTGACTATGTTAAGGGACGTCCCTTTGCGCCCTCAGGCGCGAACTGGGATTTAGCCGTGAGCGCATGGCAAGACTTACACTCCGATGCTGACGCTGAGTTTGATCATGTGGTGGTGTTAGACGGTGCTAGTATCGCACCCCAAGTTACCTGGGGTACTTCGCCAGAAATGGTGGTGCCTGTATTTGCCAGGGTGCCTAACCCTGCTCAAGAAAAAGATGAAGTAAAAGCTTCGGGTATGACTCGCGCTCTTGAATATATGGGGTTAACTGCGGGTCAGGCCATCACTGACATTCAATTAGATCGTGTATTTATTGGCTCTTGCACCAATAGCCGCATTGAAGACCTGCGCGCAGCAGCCTCGGTAGTGGAAGGGCATCAGGTGGCAAAAACGTTGAAGCAGGCCTTGGTGGTGCCAGGTTCCGGTTTGGTGAAGGCGCAAGCCGAAGCTGAGGGTTTGCATACCATTTTTACTAATGCAGGGCTTGAGTGGCGTGAACCTGGCTGTTCTATGTGTTTGGCCATGAATGCCGATAAATTAGGCTCAGGTGAGCATTGTGCATCGACCTCGAATCGTAATTTTGAAGGTCGCCAAGGCTTTGGTGGACGTACTCATTTGGTTAGTCCTGCAATGGCCGCTGCGGCCGCCATTGCAGGTCATTTTGTTGACGTTCGCGAGTTTAAGGGAGCCTTATAAGATGCAAGCATTTACTCAATTAAGTGGTATAGCCGTGCCCCTAGATCGTGCTAATGTCGATACGGACATGATTATTCCTAAGCAGTTTTTAAAGTCCATTAAACGATCTGGCTTTGGTCCTAATTTATTTGATGAATTACGTTACCTTGATGAAGGTCAACCTGACCAAGATTCTACGCAAAGGCCCATAAATCCTGACTTTGTGCTTAATTATCCACGCTATCAAGGTGCTAAGATACTCTTAGCACGGCAGAACTTTGGTTGTGGGTCAAGCCGCGAACATGCCCCTTGGGCGTTACTTGATTTTGGTCTTTCATGCGTTATCGCCCCAAGCTTTGCTGATATTTTTTATAATAACTGTTTTAAAAATGGCATCTTACCCATTACCCTATTGGATGAGCAGATGGATCAATTGTTTGAAGATGCACAAGGTCAACTTGGGTTCGAGTTAACGGTGGATCTTGAGACAGGATTAATTACTGGCGGTAGCGCAGGCGACATTGCATTTAGTGTTGATAGTTTCAGGCGCCATTGTTTATTGCACGGTTTGGACGATATTGGTTTAACTTTAGAAAAAACCAGTCAGATTAAGCGCTACGAACAAAAGCGTCAGCAGCAGGCACCTTGGTTGTTTGTTTAACACGCACCCAAGGATTTAAATACCCCATAAAACAGAACAGAGATAACACAACAGAGATAATGACATGACACATAATGTATTGGTTTTGCCCGGTGACGGTATTGGCCCAGAAATTGTGGCTGAAGCTGAAAAGGTGCTGCATGCAGTGGATCATAAATTTGATTTAGGTCTTAACATTAGTCGTGCATTAGTCGGTGGCAGTGCCATTGATGCTACAGGTGGCCCCCTGCCTGAAGCCACCTTAACCGCCGCTAAAGCCGCAGATGCTATTTTATTAGGTGCCGTGGGCGGGCCTAAGTGGGATGCTTTGGATATGGCCATTCGCCCAGAAAAGGGTTTATTGGGCTTACGTTCTAACTTGAACCTATTCGGTAACCTGCGGCCGGCTATTTTGTACCCACAGTTGGCCGATGCGTCGAGTTTAAAACCTGAAATTGTATCAGGCTTAAATATTCTCATTGTGCGTGAGCTCACTGGGGGTATTTATTTTGGCCAACCGCGTGGTATTCGGGTATTGGATAACGGTGAACGCCAAGGTTACAACACTTATGTTTATGCAGAATCAGAGATTCGGCGCATTGGTAAGGTGGCTTTTGAAGCAGCTCGAGCCCGCAGTGGTAGGTTGTGTTCGGTCGATAAAGCCAATGTATTAGAAGTGACGGTGCTGTGGCGCGAAGTGATGGATGAGATGGCAAAGGACTACCCAGATGTCGAACTCAGTCATATGTATGTAGACAATGCCGCCATGCAGTTGGTGCGTGCGCCGAAACAGTTTGATGTCATGGTCACTGGCAACATGTTTGGCGATATATTGTCTGACGCAGCAGCGATGCTCACGGGTTCGATTGGCATGCTGCCCTCGGCGTCCTTAGATGAATCAGGCAAAGGCATGTATGAACCCTGCCATGGTTCGGCTCCAGACATTGCGGGTCAAGGTAAAGCTAACCCATTGGCTACTATTTTATCAGCGGCTATGATGCTGCGTTATACTTTAAACCAAGGTGCTGCGGCTGATGCCATTGAAGCTGCTGTGAGTGTGGTGTTAGATCAAGGCCTGCGCACAGAGGACATAAGTTCCCTAGGTAACCAAACAGTGGATACTAAATCCATGGGTGCTGCCGTGGTTTCTGCGTTGGTTAAGGGTTAATATAACGGTCTTTATAAAGGTTGCTATATAGGTTGTTATATAGGTTGTTATATAGGCTGGTAAAGTAGCCTTTATGCAATATCTTTGACATACATTTTTAGCACATATTTTTAATACACAGGGTTGAAGCAAATGAAGCGTGTAGGACTCGTAGGTTGGCGTGGCATGGTTGGGTCAGTATTGATGCAGCGTATGCAAGAAGAAAATGATTTACAGATCATCGAACCGATATTCTTTACCACCTCTCAGGCTGGCCAAGTGGCGCCTGACTTTGGTGTAGATACACCGGTTTTGCAAGATGCCCACGACATTGACACCCTTAAAACCATGGATATTATTATTTCATGTCAGGGTGGTGATTATACGGATCGTGTATATGCCCCCTTGCGTCAGGCTGGTTGGAAAGGCTATTGGATCGATGCAGCGTCTAGCTTACGCATGCAAGATGCCAGTGTGATTATTCTGGATCCAGTTAACCGCGGTGTGATTGATCAGGCCTTAGCTCAGGGTAAAACCGATTTTATTGGTGGCAACTGCACTGTCAGCTTAATGATGTTGGCTTTAGGTGGTTTATTTGCTGCTGACCAGATTGAATGGATGTCAGCCATGACCTATCAATCAGCTTCAGGTGGAGGCGCTCGCCATATGCGAGAACTGCTCAAGCAAATGGGTTACATTAACCAATCTGTGGCAGGTGAGTTGGCTAATCCGGCGTCTGCCATTTTAGACATTGATCGCAAAGTTTCAGCTGCCATCAATGCCGGTGACAATGATGCCAGTCAGTTTGGTGCGCCTTTAGCTGGCAGTTTGATTCCTTGGATCGACTCGCAGTTAGATAACGGCCAAAGTCGTGAGGAATGGAAGGCTCAAGCCGAAACTAACAAAATATTGGGTCGCACTAATAAGATTATTCCAGTAGATGGCTTGTGCGTTCGGGTAGGTGCTATGCGCTGTCACAGTCAGGCGTTAACCATAAAAATGAAGCAAAATGTGCCTATGGACGAGATTGAAGACATGCTTGCCAAGGCCAATGATTGGGTTAAAGTAATACCCAATAATCGTGAAATGACCATGTCTGAACTGACCCCAGCGCGGGTGACAGGAACTATGGATGTGCCTATAGGGCGTTTACGTAAGCTCAATATGGGGCCTGAATATTTATCAGCATTTACCGTAGGTGATCAACTTTTGTGGGGTGCAGCAGAGCCTTTGCGCCGGATGTTGCGAATTTTGTTAGATACATAAATGTGTTAACGTTTAAAAAAGGCGCTCAGGCGTCTTTTTTTGTAGCCCCAAGGCTGCGACAATGGTGGTTCTTTCGGCTGGAGTAGGCGTAAACATGATATCCATAACCTTGAAGCGAGCAATTTATTTGCTTGGTTTCACTAGTATTTTTTTAAGCGTAAACGTGCAAGCGATTGCCTTAGGAAAAATACAGTTATATTCGACCCAGCAGCAGTCTTTACAGTTACAGGTAGAATTGGTAGAGGCAGAAGGTGTTTTGCCAAACTCGATGGCCGCTCGGGTGGCAGGACCGGCGCAATTTATGGCGGCCAGTTTACCCTACCAACAATGGTACTCGCAGCTCGATGTCAAAGTTGTTGAGAAAGAGGGTCGTTATTTTATTGAAGTATTTGGTCAACAACCAGTGGAGCAAGCAACGCTTGATCTTATTTTTGAAGTCGATTATCTGGGTGGCCGGTTATTAGCCGAATATGCCGTCACACTACCGCCCTTTGGTAGCCCCATAACCATTAATGAAAGCCCCATACAACCCACCCCGGAGCAGGAAGTAACACCCACAGAAACATTAGAAGCTGAGGTTGTGCTCGAAGAAGCTGTGGCGCAATTAGTGGCATCTCAGGCTGAAACCACTAAATTAGACACGGTTGTGGTTGCACCGCCCCTAGTGCTGGTTAAGCCAGGGCAAACTTTATGGCGTATTGCAGTTAATAATAGTCCCCAAGGCATCAGTCCTTGGCAAACCTTAATGGCCCTTTATAAAGCTAATCCTTCGGCTTATAAGGATGATGATATTCGTCAATTGTTAGTCAATAGTCAGCTGCGCTTACCCACGCCTGAAGAAGTTAACGCCCTCGATGCTAAACAAGCAAAAACGGCTTATGACGCTTTAATTCCAGCCCCCGTTAAGAAAACACTGAAGCCTGCAGTCACCACCCCAAAAACTGCTAATAAAACTGCGTCTAATCAACCTTTAACCGCTGACTTATTAAAAGTTGAGCAGGATAAACTCAAACTGTTATCCACTCAGTCCCAGGCGCTGGAAGAAGAAGTTAAAAGTCTGCAAGCTGATTACAATGTGGCAGTCACGCAACAAGAGTTGCTAGCCACAACTAATGAGAATTTAGCTCAAGGTGTGGCGGTACAAGAGCAAGGTATTAAAGAACTTAATACCCAGAGAACTCAGCTAGAAACCAACATGCTGAGCCTAGATCAGCAGTTTGAATCTACTCAAGCTGATCTAAACAAGGCAGAGCAAGATCTAGAAACGGCCAAACAGGAGTTGTTAGCAACGCAAGAAAAGATTGATATGGCGGCACAAATTGAAGAAGAAAACAGCCAATATGACCAGTT
>Ga0115000_10001060_pt1 | contig 24984 bp, 20 predicted proteins | sample ArcticOcean_MG_C_6_FD_89690 | JGI IMG/M metagenome (GOLD analysis project Ga0115000, IMG submission 89690) | Marine microbial communities from western Arctic Ocean - ArcticOcean_MG_CB8_128 | ecosystem: Environmental > Aquatic > Marine > Oceanic | place: Arctic Ocean: Canada Basin | collected... | reverse complement strand
TATGGCTCGTGCTTAGCTCCGTCGATTTCCTTAAAGATCACTTGGGGTTTTCCAACTTGAAGTTCGTAACCCTCGCGACGCATAGTCTCGATAAGGACAGAAAGGTGCAGGACTCCACGACCGTATACATTCCACTTATCCTCAGAATCTGTAGGTTCTACGCGTAAAGCTAGGTTCTTCTGTAGCTCCATTTCTAGACGCTCACGGATGTGGCGAGAAGTAAGGTATTCACCGTCTTTCCCTAGGAAAGGAGAAGTGTTGATGGTGAAGAGGAGGCTCATGGTAGGCTCGTCAACTGCTATGCGGTCGATAGGGTCTGGGTTTTCTAGATCAGAGATGGTATCTCCAATTTCGAAACCATCAATTCCGTTGATAGCACAGATATCTCCAGCTTTAACAGAATCTACCTTTTCCTTCCCAAGTCCAGTGAAGATGAAAAGTTCTTTTACTCTCACCTTCTTAATGCCATTTGCAGTGCAAAGAGCGTAGTCTCTGTTTGTGATGATTTCGCCGCGGAAAAGACGTCCGATAGCGATACGACCAGTGTACTTAGAGTAATCGAGAGAAGTAATTTGCATTTGAGGGTCGCCTGCGTGGAAAGGCGCTTCAGGTACTTCATTCACGATCATGTCGAGAAGGTAGTCTATGTTGTCTGTAGGTTTTTCCCAGTCTTCAGCCATCCAATTATGCTTAGCAGAACCGTATGCTGTAGGGAAATCTAGCTGCTCCTCGGTAGCATCCAGGTTGAACATGAGGTCGAAAACCTGCTCGTGTACGATGTCTGGAGTACAGTTTTCCTTATCAACTTTATTTACAACTACTAGTGGCTTTAGGCCTAGAGCAAGAGCTTTACTAAGAACAAATCTGGTTTGGGGCATAGGCCCTTCGAAAGCATCAACAAGAAGCACTACGGCATCAGCCATTTTCAAAACTCTCTCCACCTCTCCACCGAAATCGGCGTGACCTGGAGTGTCGATGATGTTGATTTTCGTACCCTTCCACATTGCGCTCACGTTCTTAGAAACGATAGTGATTCCGCGCTCGCGTTCAAGGTCGTTGCTGTCTAGGATTAAATCTCCAGTTACCTTATGTGGGTCAATCACATTACAACGATGAATGATCTTGTCGACGAGGGTAGTTTTACCGTGGTCGACGTGGGCAATAATTGCTATGTTACGAATTCCGTTCATATGTTAAGCCTTCTTAATGGCCGCGCGAATTTACGCCCTTTTACTTTCTTCTCGGTTATATTCGCTAGATGATTAAACTCATGAGTATTGAGAAGTCCTATAAAACAGGCAGTCAGCAGCTGAAAGTACTGAAGGGGCTAGATTGTCATGTACGCGAAGGGGAGATGGTGGCTATAATGGGTTCGTCTGGTTCGGGAAAATCTACACTGTTGAATATTTTGGGTCTTTTAGATGGGTTTGATAATGGGGAATATGTATTATCGGGGGAGTCTATGGCGGGTTTGAGCGAAAGATCAGCAGCGAAGTATAGGAGTAGATTTTTAGGGTTCGTGTTTCAAAGCTTTAATTTAATTGGCTTTAAAACAGCTATGGAGAATGTGGCTCTGCCCCTTTATTACCAGGGAGTGTCGAGAAAGGAGAGGAACGTCAGGGCGATGGAGTTCCTAGAGAAGGTGGGATTAACGGATTGGTCGGAGCACCTACCAAATCAGCTTAGTGGCGGTCAAAAACAACGGGTAGCCATAGCTCGAGCACTAGTGGGGAAGCCCCGCGTAATTCTTGCGGATGAGCCGACGGGGGCACTCGACTCCACGACTTCTAGGGAGGTGATGAGTTTGTTGAGGGAGCTGAATGGAGAGGGGATAACGATGGTGGTGGTCACTCATGAAAATGATATAGCTGAACTGTGTGATAGGATTATTAATCTGCATGATGGCCAGATAGTAATCGACACCGTCAATGTTTAACAGAGACACTTGGCTAGAAATAGCTAATACGGTTTTAAGCCATCCCATGAGGACTGCTTTGACAGGTATTAGTATCGCTTTGGGGGTGTTTATTTTAGTGGTGATGCAGGGATTGGGGTTCGGGTTGCAGAATGGAGTGAAGGAACAATTTGCGGATGACGCTGTGAATTCTATTTGGGTTCAGTCTGGAAGGACGCAGCTATCTTATCGAGGTAATCAGGCGAATAGGAGGATACAAATGAGGGAGAGTGATGTCGAGGCGATGTTTAATGAGATGGATACGGTGCACGCCTATTCGAGGAGGATTAGGATTTGGGGGATGCAGATGGAGTCCGGCGACAAGGCTGGGAATTTTCCGATAAGGGGGGTGGATCCGGACCATCAAATGTTGGAAAACACTAAGCTTAGCCATGGGAGGTATATTTCTCAACGTGATGTAGATGAGGCGACTAAGGTGGCCGTCATAGGCGCAACCCTGGTTGAAGAGATTTATGATGGAGAAAATCCTGTAGGAACACATTTAACTATAGGTGGCGTACTTTTTCGCGTGGTGGGATCGTTTGACGATCCCGCGAATAGATGGGAGAATAAAATGGCTTACCTGCCTTTCTCAACTGCGAAGAAGCTATTTAGAGCAGGTAATGATAAATTGGACCAAATAATCATCGGAACAGGCGATATGCCCATAGCAGAAACCACCCAATTAACCGACCACTTGCTTACGTGGTTTAAGGAAAGAAAGTCCGTCCACCCAGACGACCAACGCGGGATTTGGTTAGAAAACAACAATGAAGAATACGAGAGATTCCAAAATATTTTTATAGGTATAGAATTATTTATATGGGGCATCGGACTTTTGACATTGCTTGCAGGAGCAGTAGGTGTGGCGAATATTCTAGCCATAGCTGTGAAGGAAAGAACGAAGGAAATCGGAGTCAGAAAAGCCCTGGGAGCCACAAGTTCTTCGATAGTCGGTCTTGTAGTTCAGGAATCTCTCACTTTAATGATAGTATCTGGATCTCTTGGGCTTGTGCTAGGGGTAGGTCTGCTGGAATTTGTATCACCCATGATAGATCATGAGTACTTTAAAAACCCCCAAGTAGATTTCCGAATTGCCTTATTAGCCCTTGGAATTCTGGCCTTAGTGGGAGTACTGAGCGGAATAGGACCCGCTCTGAGAGCCGTGAGTATTAGACCCGTTGAAGCACTGAGAGATGAGTAGATATTTCATAAACCTATTCGATAGGGATAGAGCCCTTGAGATTTTGCAGGTTTTCCTGACAAACCCTTTCAGAACGCTGTTAAGTGGACTCGGGGTTGGCTGGGGGTTATTCATGATAGTCGTTACTGTGGGCGCTTCTAATGGCTTAGAGAACGGAGTTTCTGGTGATATGGGAACGAGGGTGAAGAACTCGATGTTTGTTTGGACTCAACGAACGTCTTTGCCCTACAAGGGTTTCACGAAGGGGAGGGGACTCGAGTTTAACAATTCTGACACTGATTTTTTAAGGTCCACCTCCAAGTCTGTTATTCTCGTGGCGCCCCGGAATCAGTTGGGCGGACATAGAGGATCTAATAATATTGTTAAAGGCCAAAAATCAGGAGCCTTCAATGTCTACGGCGACGAACCCTCATACATACAAATAGACCCAGTTAAAATCATAAATGGCCGCTACCTAAACCAAAGCGACCTCGATAATGAACGCAAAATCGCCGTTATCGGTAAACGAGTCTATGATCTACTTTACGAGGAAGATGAAGAGCCCATCGGCTCTACAATCCGTGTCCAAGGCGTAATCTTCACAGTCGTAGGAGTATATTCATCATACGCCACAGGTGAGGATGCAGAAGAATCAAACCAAAGCATATTTATCCCCTACACCACCTTCTCCAAAGCCTTCCACACAGGAGACCGAGTAGGGTGGTACAGTCTCCTAATCTCATCAGAATACCACGCTGACTCTGCCGCTACAGAAGTCATCTCCCTTATGAAAGCCCGTAAATCTGTCCACCCCGACGATAACACTGCCTTCGGCCACTGGACTATGGCTTCCGCATTCGAGGAAATGGAACTCATCTTCGGAGCCTTTCGTTTCATAGCCTTTATTTTCGGTGGACTCGCCCTCCTTGCGGGCGCTATAGGAATCATGAACATCATGCTCATCACCGTTCGCGAGCGCACGCAGGAGCTCGGCATACGCCGAGCTATGGGTGCGACTCCAGTCACTATAATCCGCCAAATCATGTCGGAAACTATGTTCCTCACGACCCTCTCCGGTCTAACCGGCGTCTCCCTTGGAGTCGCATCCCTGGAGGGCGTCAACCGTCTCCTGCAGTCCATGTCCGGCGCGGCCGGCAGCTTCCGCAACCCCGAAGTGTCCCTCCAAATCGTGTTAATCGCACTCGCCGTAATGCTTGTTATGGGACTCCTTGCCGGTATCTTGCCGGCCTTACGAGCCGTAGCAATCAGACCGGTTGAAGCAATCCGTTCCGAATAATCAAAAGACACAGAAGACCTTAGATCATGAAAAAAGGACGTTTATATACACTCTTGGCATTCGTTGTGATAGTAATATCAGCAGCAATCTACACTGTCAACTTCCTCTACGCAAAGGAACAAACAGCCGAGGCCTTCTACCGCACCGAACCCCCCACGACTGGCAGCATAATTCTCAAGACCGTTGCGTCGGGCAGCATCCAACCCCGACACGAGATTCTCATCAAGCCACAAATCAGTGGTATTGTACGCACTGTTCTCATCGAAGCCGGTGACATAGTAACAACAGGCGACATCCTAGCAGAGGTAACAATTGTCCCTAACATGGCTGCCCTTAGCAGTGCAGAAAACCGCCTTTCTCGAGCTAAAATCTCCCTTGATGATGCAAAACAAACCTACAATCGGAACTCAGCTTTGTTCGAAAAAGGTGTTGTCTCAGCCATGAGCATTCAGCAATTCAAGCTCTCATTGAACCAAGCTAAAGAAGAAGTCCTCGGTGCTAAAGACAACCTCCGCATAGTTCGAGAAGGCGTTACCTCTCGTGGAGCACAGGATTCTAATACTCAAATCCGCTCTACCATCGATGGAATGGTCCTCGACGTCCCCATTAAAAAAGGTAATTCCGTCATCGAGTCAAATAACTTCAACGACGGTACCACAGTAGCTTCCGTAGCGGACATGAAAGACCTCATATTTGTAGGTAAAATCGACGAATCTGAAGTAGAAAAACTCCACGAGGGAATGGAAATCAGCCTAACAATTGGAGCAATCTCAGGCGTCACGTACCCAGCCTCTCTCGAGCATATCGCCCCTAAAGGCATTGAGGAATCTGGCGCTATCCAATTCGAAATCAAAGCCGCCGTTCACCTCATCACAGACCAGTTCCTCAGAGCTGGCTACTCAGCGAATGCGGAAGTAGTTCTCGACCGTCGCGATAGCGTCCTCACCATCAGCGAGATGCTCGTGCAGTACTCCGATCACCAACCCTTCGTCGACCTCCTCATCGCTCCTAACACTTACGAAAGGTGCGACATCACCCTCGGCCTCTCCGATGGTCTGGTCGTAGAAGTCATCTCCGGCCTATCCCTTTCCGACGAGATAAAAGTTTGGAACCAACCATCCTTCGACGGCCCCCCTCGTAAAGGCGGCCGTAAAGGGCGAAGTAAGTAATCAACCTTCCGTTTTTAAATTCCTCAATCGTAATCGTAAGTTCCAACTACGCACGTTCCCGTACCCTAAAAAAGTCAACCAACTGGTTGACAAATTCTCTAATGAATTAGCATGTGCCGCACATAATTGAATATATACTCTGCTATATACTCGACCCTGCAAAGTTGAGTTTAGCCGAAAACGCGGCTTATGTTGAAACCGAAGTAGATGTCGCCTGCTAGCCAGGTGCCGGAGGTTTCGGTTAGGAATGAACGTTCGAACATGCCGCGAGAATTAGTTAGGTGAAGCTGGAAGACGTGGCCGCCAGTTTCAATGTCGAAACCTAGGCTTAGTCCGTTTTCTAATTCATCTTCGAGGGATTTATTTATTCTGTAATTGTATTCGCCGTTAATGGAGACACGAGAGCTGAGTTTGTATCGTCCGCCTAGGCCTATGACGTATTGATCGTGGATGTCGGATGAAGTTGAGACTAGGTTTCTGTGAATTAATGATGGGACGAGTGCGAGGCTAAGGTTGCGGGAGATTTTTCGGGTGATAATGGCTTGGTGGACGTAGCTGAGGCGAGAGGAGAACTCGGTTAGTTCCCACTTTTTGCCGTAGCACATAATGCCGGAATACCATGTGAGGCTGACGGGGATTTCGCGGGCGCCTCGGGTTTGGTGTATAATTCGAGCCTTGAAAGTGGCTTCGAATGTTTTTTCGAATGTACTTCGAGCTATGCCCACTGAAATACGGTCGCTGAGGCCATATGTGAGACCCATTCTCATGCTAGCGTTGTCAAGTCCCCATAATTCGTAGGCTCCGTCACTTAAGCGGCCGAATCTATGAGCGATTACAAAATGCAACACGTCTTTGCCTGGAGTTTCGTTGCTCTGAAGATTAACAATTCGAGTATCCTTGAAGGTTGCAGCGACAATAGTTGTAGTGGATTCCTGATCGTCGTTGAGACCGTCGAGTAGGTCTTGGGATGATAAAGGAGAAAAACAAAGGGCTAAGATCGAGCCTAAAATTATTTTTGAAAGTGTTTGCATCAACGAGGGGAAAGCGTAGCGTGGATAGTGATTTCTATAAAACTAGCGATGTTGTCGCGGACTATTTTTGGGATTTTAATATCATAATCTTCAGCATCTACGTAAAAAACAGAGTCAAGAGTCCAAGAGTTTTCTTTAAATAAAATAGTTCCTAAAGCACTCACTTCGTTTTCTACTCCGTGGATAGTTAATGTTCCAGAAGCAATAATGTCATGAGTTTCACCATTATCAAAATCGTCTGTCCAGTTTTTTATGTTGCCTCTGAAAGTGGAGTTAGGGAAAGATTCAGTTTCCATATAGTTTTCATTAAAGTGTTCCTCCATTAAAGCCCTGTCGAAATGAAATGCGCGAATTGGCACTTGGAATGCGATGCTGCCATTTGACATATCTAAAACGGAGCTGCTTTGGTTGTTTTCGGCTATAATATTTTCTATAAGTGTTTCACTTAAGAATGACACATTTACATTGCGAGATATGTATTGTTGGGCAGAAACGTCTAAGCTTGAGATCATTACAATCCCTAGAATGATTTGTGCAATTTTCGTGAATTTCATGGTGCTCATATTAGTTATTTGGTGCTCCATCTAATGCCCAGGCCTTGATTTTATCTATTTGGCATATAGTAAGAGACTCCGAAGGGGGCATAGCGTCATCAGCGCCCTGGCTAAGTTCGATTAGTTCTATCAACAACTCCGCAGCTATGACCTCGTTTCTAACAGCCTCATACTGAGTGAGGTCCAGCGAAGCCTCGGCGTCAACCGATCCATGACAAGAGTAGCAGTTACTCGATAGGATAGGTACTATGTCAGTGGAATAACTCACCTCCAAAGTGTCACACAGTAGATCCGCATACAGCTCATCCTCAATGTCATACGTACAGCCGACAGTGGAGAAAAACGCACATGAGATAGCGCAAAACGATAATAATATTACTATTGGAGATTTCATCTAGTGAATTCAAAGATGTAAACACTAAGTTAACGTATGAATGTTCTCCGGCGATAATTGTTTAACTTAGTTTTATGACTCCAGCAGAAAAATATCGTGAGAACCTTCAGTTACTCGAAGAAGAATTGTTGATTGCAGCAACTCAATATGCCCTGGCCTGGAAGTTTGGAAACTGGACTGCTCGTCAAAGAATGTTGACGGTCCATGAGCGTCTCTTGAGAAATGTGAGGTATGAGCTTCAGGATCTATACGATGTAACTAACTTGGAGGAAGATGAGTTTCGTAAGGAGTTTATTAAAACCTTCAATTTGTGGGTGGGGTCGCTACCTAAGCTTGCGAAAGAGCAACTGGACCTAATTAAAAATTACACCGACGTGTTTGTTGACGACGATGATGAGTAGACATGGATTTGAGACGGCCTAATTCTCTGTGCAACCATTATTATAATTTTTTAGTTTTAAGTACATGAAACAATACTCGACCTGCTTTCTCCTTACCGTATTTCTAGTGTCAAGTCTTTCCAGTTTTTCGCAAACACAAACTTCACCATCCGATTATTGGTTGAGTATCGACACACAGTCGGATGCCCCTACGATTCAGCCATCCGAGTATATAGTGATGGGAGTGGAGGTGAATTCGCTGAGAACTTTATTGTCATCTGCCCCATACGAAAAGGAGGTTAGTGCTTCGAACTCTTCTTCGATCATATCCCTTCCGATGCCGGACGGTTCCTTCGAGTCTTTCTCCTTCGTAAACGCACCTATTATGTCCCCGGAACTCTCGGCTAGGTTCCCGGAGATACAAGTTTATTTAGGCCAGGGAATTGATACACCATCCTCTATTGTTCGGTTTGACTTAACGCCTCAAGGATTTCACGCCATGATATTAACAGCCGGTGAGACGATATACATCGACCCATTTAATCCCGGAGACCTCACTCGTTGTATCAGCTACACAAAGTCCAGTTTTTACAAGACTACAGAAAAGCAGATGGAGGAGTGTATTGTAGACATGGCAGCAGTTTCTGGTTTTTCCCCGGTAACACCTAAGTCGTCACAAAACGGAAAGCAGGTCCTGCAAATGGGAATGCAGAAGTCAAGTGTTGTGACAGCAAACGGGTCTTCGCTCAGAACATATAGACTTGCTCTTGCATGTACTGGTGAGTACGCAACGTATCACGGAGGTACAACTTCAGGAGCACTCTCCGCTATGAATACCACCATGGCTAGGGTGAACGCTGTTTTTGAAAGGGATGTGTGTTTAAGGATGGTTTTGGTCTCAAATAATGATGATATAATTTTCCTTAACAGTGGTTCAGATCCATATACTAACGAGAATGGTTCAAGTATGTTATCCCAAAATCAATCGACTTGTAACAGCTATATCGGTTCTTCGAATTATGATATAGGTCATGTGTTTTCTACTGGTGGTGGTGGTATAGCGTCGCTTCAGTCTCCGTGTAATTCTAACTATAAGGCTAGGGGAGTGACGGGAAGGTATTCGCCTGTAGGTGACCCTTTCGACATTGATTATGTGGCCCATGAAATCGGTCACCAATGGGGAGCTAACCACACTCAAAACAACAGCTGTAACAGAGCCAGTAGCGCTGCATATGAGCCTGGATCTGCTTCTACGATAATGGGGTATGCGGGGATATGCTCGCCTAATCTTCAGAATAACTCTGACGATCATTTTCACAATAAGAGTATAAATGAAATGATTTCATTTACTGTTTATGGAAGTGGTAATAATTGCGATACTCCTTCGTCAACAGGGAATTCTATACCCACTGTCGAAGCTGGTCCTAGCGGATTTACTATCCCAGCTGACACTCCATTCGAGCTTGAGGCGGTAGCTAATGATCCAAATGGTGATGCTATAACATATAACTGGGAGCAGTACGATTTGGGCCCACAGACAGCTAGCAATGATAACAACCTAACTAACCCTTCTGGAAATCAGCCCATCTTTAGGTCGTGGTCTTCTTCAACGTCTGCGACACGGGTTTTCCCTAGAATTAGCGACTTGGTTTCTAACGGCTCTACCATAGGTGAGTTGCTTCCGACATATTCCAGGGATTTACAGTTCAAGTGTTCAGTCCGAGATAACGTGGCTGGTGGGGGTGCATTCAGAGATGATGTTATGTCGTTTCATGTCGATGGCAATTCTGGCCCTTTCGTATTGACAGCTCCTCAAGGCGTGTCGTTATCAGGGAATGAGTATTCGACTTTCAACTGGTCTGTTGCCGGAACGAATAGTTCGCCAGTAAGCTGTTCATCAGTAGAGATTTTAATGTCAACAGATGGAGGTTATACTTTCCCGACAGTTCTAAGCGCTAGTACAGCTAATGACGGCTCAGCTTCGGTTCTTATCCCTAACATAAGTAGTAATACTGTGAGGTTTAAGATTAAATCAGTCGGCAATATTTTCTTCGATATATCGAACTACAACACAACTGTTGTTTTCAGCAATATCGGTGTTGATGGCTGTACAGATGTGACTGCTTGTAACTACAATCTAGAAGCAACAGATGACGATGGAACATGCATGTATCCGCCTAACTCTATTTACGATTGTGACGGAAATTGTAATAACGACACTGATTCAGATGGGATTTGTGATGAGGAAGAGATATCTGGATGTATCGCACCTGGGGCATGTAACTACAATCCACTCGCTACTGATCCAGCTGCGTGTGAATATCCTGCAGAAGGGTTCGATTGTGACGGGCCTCTGTGTCCTAACGACTTGAACGAAAACGGGTACATTGATGTTGAAGATTTACTTCTCATCTTGTCTGAATTTGGATGTCTTTCGGATTGTAATTATGATGTTTCTGGAGATGGGCATGTTTCCGTTGCCGACATTCTTATAATTCTATCTAATTTCGGTGTGGCTTGTGACTAATACTCGTGCAGGCTATGCTATCTTGCCTCTATGAATAACATGGAGACGAAATGTATTCTTGAGAAAATCCACCCAGATAATTTAGAGTACAGAGACCGTGAACTTCTTAAGCGTGCGCACGAAGCGGCATCTGTAGCCTATGCGCCATATTCCGACTTCAAGGTCGGCTCCGCGATAAGACTGGTGAATGGCGTGATAGTAATCGGCTCTAACCAGGAAAATATCGCCTACCCATCTGGGCTTTGTGGCGAAAGAGTCGCGCTGTTTTCAGCAGGAGCACTTTTCCCAAAGGAGGAAATTGACACCATAGCCATAGTGTCACCATCACCTATTGCAAATGAGTTAGCGTTTATGCCCTGCGGTAGTTGTCGCCAGGTTCTGTTAGAGTCAGAATCTAGACAGTATTCACCGATTAGAATCATTCTTCAGGCTCGCGACGAAAGCGTGATGGTTTCAGAGTCCGCAATAAATCTAATGCCCTTCGCATTCACAGTGAAAAACAACGGGCTTAAAAGAAAAATCGATTAGATTCACGCTATGGAAATTTTTATGAGTCTTGTCGGAATAGTAGTTCTTCTAGGATTAGGAGTTTTACTATCCAAAAACCGTTCTGAGATCAAAGTCCGCACTGTATGTGGAGCTTTCGCCCTCCAGTTTCTTTTCGGGTTTCTAGTTCTGTATACCACTTTTGGCCAAAAGATATTAAAGACTATCTCCGATGCGGTTTCTAGTGTTATCGGTTATGGTGGGGACGGTATCAATTTCCTCTTTGCCGGTCTGACTTCTGATAAAATGTTCGAAGTGTTCGGAGATTCAGGTTTCGTTTTTGCACTCAAGGTTCTGCCAGTAATAGTGTTTTTCTCCGCTCTCATTAGTGTTCTGTACTACATAGGCGTGATGAAGTGGGTCATAAATTTACTAGGAGGTGCATTGAGATGGCTCTTAGGAACTTCTAAATCTGAGTCGCTTTCTGCGACTGCTAATATTTTTGTAGGCCAAACCGAAGCCCCCCTCGTCGTCAAGCCGTTCATAAAAACGATGACGAAGTCAGAGTTATTCGCTGTAATGGTTGGTGGCTTAGCATCTGTGGCAGGATCTGTCCTTGCTGGGTACGCATCAATGGGCGTTCCCATGGAGTATCTAATTGCAGCATCATTTATGGCCGCTCCAGGAGGTCTTCTATTCGCAAAACTCATCATGCCGGAAACGGAAACCCCTGCAGAGACCCTTCCAGAGCCTGACGAAGACGATGATGAAGCTCCTGTAAATGTTATTGACGCTGCAGCTTCTGGTGCCGGTGCCGGTCTTAAACTCGCCTTAAACGTCGGGGCAATGCTATTAGCTTTTGTGGGCCTTATAGCGCTGATGAATGGAATTTTCGGGGGTGTGGGTGAGTGGTTTGGTTTGGAAGGGATAACAGTCGAGCTGCTATTGGGATATGTGTTCAGCCCTTTGGCGTTTCTCATAGGTGTGCCGTGGGATGAAGCGACTGTTGTAGGTTCTTTTATAGGCCAAAAACTAGTCGTCAACGAATTCGTCGCCTACGGGGATTTCATGCCGTATTTAGCTGAAGACACTTGCCTATATATGTCAGAGAAATCTAAAGCCATAGTAGCATTTGCGCTTTGTGGATTTGCGAATCTGTCTTCAATAGCGATTCTACTTGGCGGTTTAGGAGGCATCGCTCCTTCAAGACGTGCTGAGATAGCAAAATTTGGATTATTAGCAGTAGCGGCAGGGACACTCTCAAATCTCATGTCAGCAACCATTGCCGGCTTATTCCTCTCAATATAGTTCTCAGTGCAATTTTTACCCCAAGAGATAATACGATTGAAACGAGATGGTCACGAACTTTCTCAAGTCCACCTACAAGATTTTGCTGGAGGAATAGCCTCAGGTGAGGTTAGCGAAGCCCAAATAGCCGCTTTCTCCATGGCCGTAATGTTCAAAGATCTATCAGTCCAGGAGAGGATTGATTGGACTTGTGCGGTTAGAGATACTGGTCGGGTCCTCGATTGGGAAGGCTATAATCTTAACGGCCCCATAGTAGATAAACATAGTACTGGCGGCATAGGTGATGGCGTGTCCTTGATGTTAGGTCCTATGCTTGCAGCATGTGGCGTTTACATTCCTATGATTGCCGGCCGGGGCCTTGCCCACACTGGCGGAACTATAGATAAGTTGGAGTCTATCCCTGGTTATGATACAGGAATCTCTTCTGATAAATTCCAAACCATAGTTAAAGACGTTGGCATATCTATTGTTATGCAGTCTAGCGATCTCGCTCCTGCAGACAGTCGCATGTACTCTGTGAGAGACGTTACAGCTACAGTCGATAATATAGGCCTGATAACGGCATCAATTCTATCTAAAAAACTAGCGGCAGGCCTAGAAAGCCTAGTCCTTGACGTTAAAACCGGAAATGGTGCAGTAATACAAGACCTTTCTTTATCTAAAGCTCTAGCTCGTGCCATGGTTGATGTTTCAAGCGGAGCCGGCATTAACACTACGGCTATCATTACGGATATGTCAGAGCCATTATCGTTTAATGCTGGCAACGCTCTGGAAATCTCCGAAGCGATAGCGTACCTAAAGGGCACTACTCACCATCCTAGGCTACACGAAGTGGTACTCACCTTAGGATCCCACGCCCTTATAAACTCAGGTGTTTCTAGTTCTCTCAATGATGCACGATCCCTATTAGTAGCAACTATTCAATCTGGTACAGCCCTAGAGGTGTTCGCTAAGATGACCCACGCCATGGGCGGCCCACTCGATTTAATTGAGAACCCTAGTGTTCATCTATCCTCAGCTAATACTATCAAGCCAGTTTATTCCACAAGAAATGGTTTTGTATCATCCATGGATGTGCGTAATATCGGCACGACCGTAGTGGTCTTAGGTGGTGGCAGGACAACCCCTGGGGCACTCATAGACCCTTCGGTAGGCCTTTCTGACATAGCTCAGGTAGGCCATGAGGTTTCTTCAAGCAATGAAGGAAGACCGCTTTGTTTCGTTCATGCTTCAGATGAGAATTCTTGGAGTGCGGCAGCTGAAAGAGTATTAAAGTCTATTACAATTGTCGATTCACCTATTGAGCCTACAAAGTTGATTCACGACATAATTAAATAACATGGTTAAAGTTAAAATATTTGAGACTCCGAAGGACTCCGATAGGCCTGCAGTTGATTCCCCTCAGACTGACGCTAAAGCTTTTCACAACATCATTAACTCGAGAAGATCAGTGAGATTTTTCTCATCTGACGACATCCCACAGGATGTTATCGATCAATGTTTAGATGCAGCTTTACTGGCCCCTAACTCCTCGAATCTTCAAACTTGGGAGATTCATCACGTAGTGGATTCAGAAAAGAAGAAAACACTTGTGGAGTTTTGCCTCAGCCAACCCGCTGCTTCTACAGCGAAAGAGCTATTTGTTTTTGTTTCTAGGCCAGATATGTGGAAGCGTAATAATCAGTGGATGATAGATGAATTTGATAGGAGGGGGAATATGCCAGAGAAAGCATATCAGTACTTTAGGAACATCACGAAAATGGTATACACAACTGGAGTCTTCGGGATTGCAGCTCCTTTTAAGTGGTTGTTTTTTAATATCCGCGGAATCTTCCAGCCGACACCTCGTGAGCCTATCGGGAGATGGGGGATGAAGATCTGGGGTCATAAAAGCACTTCACTAGCGTGCGCACACTTTATGCTAGCTATGCGTGCTCATGGTTTCGATACTTGTCCCATGGAAGGTTTCGATTCAAGGAGAGTTAAGAGGTTGTTAGGACTTCCTAGACGAGCCCAAATTACAATGGTTATCTCTGCTGGAAAACGGGCTAAGGGAGGGATTTATGGAGATAGGTTCAGGTTCGATCAGGAGAAAGTCGTCATAAGACATTAACTTTTGTCGTTTTTCTTTAGGTTAGCTAGAAAGTCTAGCCCTACCTCTAATCCCAGTCTATAGTCATCATCAACGTCGTCTACATTTAGGTAGTATCCGTCAGCTTTTAGTAAAGTAGGTGGTGCTAAGACATGCCAGTCAATACCTTTTGGTTTTTCTCCATTTAGAAAATCTACACATTCATTGTACATTTTGTAGCTGTTGTGAAACAGATTCGAAATAGCATCGTTATCATAATTCCAATATTCTGCCATAAGAGATAAATAACTCTTGTCAATTTTAATATCAGCAGGCCTTGTTCTGATTACTAGAAGTTGTTTAGCGCCTTCTTTTATAGCTTCGTGTACAGGTATTGGATCTGCATATCCACCATCAAACATCCACGTGTCATCAATCTTTGTCTTACCTCTTGTAATAAGAGGTAGCGTACCTGATGCTAACATGTAATTAAGCCATTTTCCCTTTTTAGGTTTTAAATAATGAGCTTTACCGGTTTTTAAATCGGATGTTACAATTATTACATTTTTACCCTTGCTATTCCTTTCTGCAGCTTCTTCGTCAAAAGGGAATGTGTTCTTAACGTATTCTTTAAGGAATTCTAAATTCATTAACCCCTGAGTCGTGAATGAGTTAGTGTAACTAAGAAAGTTAGGGTTTTCAACTACAGCTCTTGAGACCTTGATAAAGTGCTTCCTTTGCTTGGCAATGAAATACGACATGACCATGGATCCACTTGAGACTCCATAGTAATTTTCAAACTCTGGGAAGTCCGCATCCAACAGTACGTCTAACACGCCAGCCGTGAAAGAACACTTAAGGCTTCCACCTTCGAGTATTAATGTGTCATATTTATCTAGCAAGGAAATAGGTTTTATTTAGTTTATTTGAGTTCAATCAAGTTCAATGTATTGTATTTGTAAAAAGAATAATTAAACTTATCATTCCTTAATAGACGGGACCACCTTAACCATATTGATTTCAGGCTGATTTGGTTTGAGGTTATATAAGCGCCTATATAAACCAGTGTAATTTGTCTGAGATGTAAGTAAATCGAGCGATATTAAGCTCGATTTTTTACGTTTAGGACTTCCGATTTTCTGTATTAATGTGTGATACCATATTAGTAACGTTCTCTCTTCATGTTCAGGAAATCTGTCCTGACTAATGGAATCAACAAGTACACTAGCTTCGAGCTCTCTTCCGGTAATGTAGTAACACCATGCGAGTCGTAAATCAAGCACATTGTCTAGTAAAAACCTTCGAGTGGAAAAATCTTGCCTTGTTCTATATCCGATAATTCCATCAATAACTTCATTGCAAAACTCACTGCTATTAGCTAGAATGGCCCACTCAACGAACTTGTTGATAAATGGACAGGTTGCCGTAGACCATCTAGGCCAAATTTTAAGTTCATTATTTATTCCTTCATAAATAATCGTGCGGAAATGATCACTTTGATTAGTCTCTGTATAGATGCCCTCTGATATAGCAAGAAGATTTAGGCCTAAGATTCTAGCTTGTGGCATTGGGTGAATAGAGGTAGACAATTCTAGAACCGTTGGTATTCTTTTATGTGTTTCGGCTGTTTCTTTTCCTTGGTATAGTTCTGAAAGCAAGATTAAACCCATTGCAAACATTCTGTCTTCTGGCTTATTTGCGGTAGAAAGAAAGTCGGTCATCAAGTCAAGACCAAATTTGCTTAAATAGTCCAAAGGAGGGTAAGACTCAACAAGCTTTCTAGCTAGGGGATGTCGATTTGTTTTCATCCAAAGCCACTCGGGCATTGCTTGCAGTCTGAATAATTGAGTTGCAGATTCCTTTGTTGATTTTAACTGTGCTGCTGAAAGGCGAAAAGAAGGGTTTCTAATTAGTGTCTCGATCATCGCATCAAGCGTTGCAATTGTTTCTGCAATACTCCCCGAATCAGATTTGGAGTTATTTTGTATAATAACGTCACTTCCCTTAGATTGTTCCTTTAATTCCTCCCAGTTTTTATAACTCTTAAACCCTATAAATCTCGAAAGAGAATTAAGAGTGCTGAGAGAGTATTCACTTTTCTTCTGGATTAACCCGAAAAACCTCCTTAGAGTGCTAACACTTAAGCTGAATCGCCTATCAAAACGTTCAATCTCCATGGACAGCACTTCACAGTCTCTAGTGCAAGTGATATCAAAGCCTAGTTTATGCTCTACACCTTCTCTGAGTTGCGTAATTGTTTTTTTACTAGGGGGATTCTTCATTAAAATGTTATTTTTGATATCAAACCCTTACCAGCAAGCCATAATGTGCTTCCGTCTGGGGTGAAACGACCTGTGTAAAATCCCTGGTCTGTAACCATATTCCAAGACACTCCTGAATCAATCGAAAGACTTACTCCTTCTGAGCCTATTGCAAAGCAATGTGTAGGATGTCCTGGTTGCCAAACTATACTAGACCTAAATCCTGGCCCTTCTCCTTCTGAACACAACATCCAGCTTTTCCCTCCATCAGAGGTGTGTGCAATGTTCCCCGTATTTACCTCCTTGTTTTCCCAATCACCACCTATGATTAACCCTTCATTTTCGGACCTAAATGCAATGGCAAAAGCGCCTGTCATGGTGCCGCCTTGTATTAAAGGAGTGTCGTAAACTTCCCACTTTAATCCCCGATACTCTGAATGGAACACACGAGACGATTTCCCGCCTGTTGCGATCCAAATTTGATCCTCATAGACAGCAATATTTCCATTACTAGCAGCAAAAGCCGCTTCACCCTCATTCATCTCGGGAATCATATTACAAGGAACCCTTTTCCAGTTCTCGCCATCATCATGAGAAATCAAAATCGTGAGGCACCCGTCAGTCGGGTCCCCCATTGCAACCCCAAAACCACTATTGCTAAATGCCATTGCATCTAAAAACATAGATGTGTTGTCATCCCTGAATTTCACTTCAAATTCGCTTCGATTATTAATGTTTGATTTCAGTATCAGCCCTGGAGATTCTATACTAGCAATGAAAAGGGAGCCATTATGTGCTGAACACGCCCTGAAAGAAGGAGTCACACCATCTATCACCACTATTGTTGTATCCCAACTCTCACCACCATTTGTAGTAACACCTACAAAGCCACCTGAACCTGAGAAAAGGATAGTGTCTGTGTCGACAACATGAATTGCCCTAATATTTGATTTAAAAGTGAGTGACACTTCAATATCCTGACTATTAATACTATCGCAGTACGATGTGAGGGAAATGAGTGTAAGTAATGTTGTCGCAAGAGTCACAGTGAAAAGATAGTGTAGGTTTGGGTTATATTTGAACTAAAATGAACTTATGCGTAAAATATTATATCTGTTCGTGTTTTCACTCTTTATAAGCTGTGATTCAAAAAACAATTCTGTGAAAAACTTCAACTCAATTTCTTATCCAAAAACACGCATTGTCGAGCAGATTGATACACTATGGGGTGTTTCTGTTAAGGATGAGTTTAGGTGGCTAGAGGATGATAGAGATCCTGAAGTTGAGAAGTGGGTTGAAGACCAAAACCTAACAACCCGAGCCTATCTTGATGCTATTCCTATCAGAGAAGAGCTGAAATCGCGATACACTGAGCTGTTCAATTATGAAAAAGTAGGGATCCCTAGAAAAATTGGCTCCCGTTACTTCGTGTCGCGAAATGACGGTTTGCAAAACCAAAGCGTTGTGTATGTACGCGAGTCGCTGCACGGCGATGAAGAGGTCTTTCTCGACCCTAATAAATTGAGCGAGGATGGTACGGTTACAGCTCATTTAGGAAGCTCTTCTAATGATGGAGCGTTTATTTCTGTTATTAGAAGTGAAGCGGGTTCGGACTGGCAGCAGATCAGAATTGTCAGTTCATCAACGGGAGTTGAACTTGACGACAGGATAGATTGGGTGAAATTCAGCGGAGCTAGTTGGTTAGGTGATGGCTTTTTCTATAGTAGATACCCAGAGCCAGAGGGAAGCGAGTTCAGCACGGAAAACATATTCCATAGTGTTTATTATCATGCACTCGGTACTGACCAGTCAGAAGACGCCCTCATATTTAGAGACGACAAGGAACCAAATAGATATCACTTCGTTTCAGCCACAAAGGATAAAAAATATCTAATCCTCAATACTTCAACCGGAACAGATGGAAACTCATTACATATAAAGAAGGCTAATGACACGAATGCGGATTGGAGCGTGTTAGTGGATAGCTTCGACACTCGTTCAGGAGTGGTGGATCACATTAATGGGCGTATTTACATGATTACTGACATTGACGCCCCACGTTATAGATTAGTAGCAGCAGACACTAATAATGATATGTCAGATAGGGCAATGTGGTCTGATGTATTGCCAGAAGCAGACGATTTACTCGAGTCAGTTTCAACAGCAGGGGGACAATTATTCGCTACGTATTTAAAAAACGCATGCAACAGTGTGGTTAGATTCAATTCCGATGGATCTAACCCTCGCGAAGTATTAATACCCTCGAATGTAGGTACAGTAGGAGGGTTTGGAGGTAAACACGACGCTACAGAAGTCTTCTACGGCTTTACATCCTTCACGACACCTACCTCTATATACCGCCTAGACTTAATTGACAACTCGACCGAATTGTTTAGCTCACCTAAGGTGGACTTTTCGCCAGAGGATTATGATACGAAGCAGGTTTGGTATTCGTCAAAAGATGGAACGCAAATCCCAATGTTTATCGTCCATAAAAAAGGAATTGTATTAAACAGAGCGAACCCCACCTTACTATATGCATACGGAGGATTTAATATCAGTTTAACACCTAGCTTTAATTCTTCCAACATCGTTTTTCTGGAACGAGGTGGAGTATACGCAATGCCTAACCTTAGAGGTGGAGGTGAGTTCGGTGAGGATTGGCATGAGGCAGGAATGTTACTCAACAAACAAAATGTCTTCGATGATTTCATATCCGCAGCGGAGTATCTAATTTCTGAAGGTTACACTTCTTCATCTTGTCTCGCAATTGAGGGGAGGTCTAACGGCGGTTTATTGATAGGAGCTGTTATGGCCCAAAGACCCTCATTAGCTCGGGTTGCATTCCCAGGTGTGGGAGTAATGGACATGTTGCGATATCACAAATTCACAATCGGATGGGGATGGATTCCTGAGTACGGTTGTGCAGATAGCTCCAAAGTGCAATTTGATCACCTGTATAGAATTTCCCCAGTACATAATCTAGTTGATGGAACTGAATACCCCAGTACTATGGTTACGACATCTGATCACGACGACAGAGTGGTACCGGCACATTCATTCAAATTTGCAGCCAGGCTACAAGCAGCTCATTCTGGCGACTCACCTGTACTCATAAGAATCGAAACTAATGCTGGACACGGTGCGGGAAAACCGACGTCAATGATCATTGACGAACAAGCTGATAAGTGGGCATTTTTGTTCAATGAAATCTTAGGCGAATAAGAAGCGCCTATTGACTTGCATCAATAATCCCCCTTAGCCTCAAGCACTCTGCTTGAGTCCAGTTTCTTGTGTCCTCCCTAAGTTTTTCTGCATTGTTGTTTGACAATGAGGGCCCAAAACTCACGTGCACATTAATATCCCTGGCTCCGAAATGTCTAAGTGCATGAGGGATAAACATCTCTTTCCCCACCCATGCAATGTCGGGGTTTTCGTACTCAATAGCTGCTGGAACAATTGGGAACCCATTCTCAGCACAAGTGTAAAATATGCCTTTATGATATGGTAACAAATCTGGTCCTTTATGTGTCGTGCCTTCGGGGAAGATTGCCACGCCATAACCGTTAGACAATCTATCCTTAACAGCTTCTCTTGTCGCTCTTCTGCTTTCTTTCTTGTCTCTTTTAACCCAAATAGTACCTATAACACTAGCTCCCCAGCCTACAATGGGCCATGACTTAGTCTCGTGCCTAGCGACAAAGACCACCGGAAAGGATACGGGAATAACGACTGAATCGACGTAAGACCTGTGATTACCCATAATAACATGTGGTTCTTTCGGCCCCTTACCATGCCAGGTTATCCGGATTCCAGCAAGCATATGAACTCCTCTGAGATATAAATTGAAAAAAGAGGGAGCTAATTTTCTCTGTGTTTTGTCCTTTTTACCTACAAGATAAGCGGTGATAAGGATTAAAAACATAATAAATGAAACAATTAATGTCCATGTTGAGAGGAGAATAAATCGTATAAAAGCTCTTATGAATTTCAAATGTCTATTTTTAAAGAGTGCCCGAAGTTAAGACATGTTGAGCTTGGAAGTGACTCGCTTAAATTTCCTAGGAAGCTTTGTCGAAAAACTAATTATTTCACCTGTCTTAGGGTGGGGAAAAGTGAGCTTAGTGCATGCCAGAAAAAGACCTTGCCCTGAAAATCTAGCTCCAGAATGATATATTTCATCACCAACTACTGGATGGCCTACCATAGCTAAATGCCTTCTTATCTGATGTGTCCTACCTGTTTTTAGGTCAATATTTATGTATGTTGCCTCTTGATGCAGGGGCCATTTAATCACTCCTAATTTGTGTATTAAGGTTCTTGAATGTTTTCCCTCAATCAAAAGTTTAATGTCACCACTTTCTAAGACTATATTTCCTTGCACCAACGCCTTGTATTCTTTCCTTACTTTACCAGAATTAAAGGCAGAGTTAAGTGTCTTAGATGCGCTTATTGTTTTAGATATTATAACCAAACCATGCGTTGCTTTGTCAAGTCTGTGCGCTGTTTTAGGTGAGTTATGTGCGCAAGGTAAAGTGCTAGTGCTTAGATAGTAAAATGCTGATTTCTCAAGAGTATGTTTATAAGACCCGCTTGTGATTACACCCCCTGGCTTAACAACCACGGCTATGCATTCGTCTTCATAAACAACACTGATACTTGACGACTCTACACGATGTTCTGTAGTCTGTAGTTTACCACTACAGGTGTTATTAATGACTAGCTTTATTTTATCTCCAATCGATACCCAAGTGCTAGTATTTGATGCATGATTATTAACAAAAACAAGTCCGTTTTGAATAGCCTTTTTTACAGATTTTCTAGAAGGCAATTCTTCAAATTGTCCAATAGCTGCTTCTTGCAATCTTTTCCTTCCAGAATCATGAATATCATGATGCCAAACTTTTATTTTTTTAACTATGCTTTTCATATTTGTCACTTAAGTATCTTCACATAACTTTGCGAAATAAATAAAAAGTAATCGTCTTTATTCAATAAATGAAGTTATTTATCGCTAAACTCAACAGAGAAGCCAACGAAGAGAACCTAACTGAACAGTTTAGTCAGTTTGGAGGTGTTGTTTCTGTTAAAGTTGTCACGGATCGTGATACAGGTCAATCAAAATGTTTTGGTTTTATAGAAATGGATTCTGCTGAATCTGGAACTAATGCAATTAACGAACAAAACGGGGAAGAATTTCTCGGTTTCAGTATGGTTGTTAAGGAGGCCGAAGACAAGCCTAGAGCTCCCAGACCCCCTCATTCAGGTGGCGGTAGAGGTGATAGTTCAAATAGAGGCAGTCGTGAAGAGAGGGGAGGAGGTGAAAGGAAACCTGGCTCTTCTAATGATTCATCTTCTGGTAAAACCTTTACAAAAAGTCCACCATCCTCTTCTAAATCCAACAAGAAAAACCCCTCAAAAAGAGGAAAAGGTTCGTCAGATAAATTTGCCGATGGTCCTAAAAAAACAACTTTTGAAAAAAGACCTAAATCAAATCGCAATCAATGGCTTGATGATTTAGACGATTTCTAAAGGTTTTGCAAAATAATCCTTATGGGAACAATTGGTTTTATTAATCAATTGTTCCCATTTTTTTTGTCTTAAAGATGTCACATTTAAACCCTGTTTATAGCAGCCTTCTAAACGATTAAATCATTGGTAATAAGCGTTATGTATACCAGGTTCAAATTTGCTCAACGAAAGTTAATCGACGAAAAAGCTCATTTGGTCGTTATTATAGCTCTTTTTGTAGCGCCTAAAAGGGTTCTTGTCCTTATATTAGCGATTACATCAATAATACACAAATGAGTCGCATCATTTTATTTCTAATCCTGTCGGCATTCACATCTCAGATGTTCAGCCAAACAGATATACCAGGTTGTACAATTACCGTAGCTTGTAACTATAACCCCTCAGCAACTGTCAACGATGGCAGCTGTGATTTCGTCTCATGTTACCAGATGGGTTGTACAGATCCTGTAGCCTGTAACTACGATATCACTGCAGCAATTAACGATGGCTCTTGTGAGTACCTATCGTGTCTCGTATCTGGTTGTATGCTTGAATTAGCTTGTAACTACAATTCAGATGCTGAAACATCTGATGGTACTTGTGAATTTCTTTCATGTGCTGGGTGTATGGATGTCAATGCCCCTAACTATGATTCCACAGCTACAATTGATGATGGCTCTTGTGAATCAATTCTTGGATGTATTTCGTCGGATGCATGTAACTATAATCCTCTTGCAACTGAGGATGATGGTACATGTGATTACACTTCTTGTTTAGTTCTAGGTTGTACTGATGTAACAGCTTGTGACTACGATGCAGATGCGGATGTGAGTGATGGTTCTTGTTCTTATGCAGCAACTGGATATAACTGTGCAGGAGTATGTCTTGTTGATACAGATGGCGATGGTGTTTGTGATCAATTCGAGATTAATGGGTGTGATGATACAAGTGCTACTAACTACTCAGCTGATGTTACTGAGAACGATGGCTCTTGTGTTTATCCAGTACCTGGGTGTACAGATTTCGAGGCTTGTAACTTCGATCCGTTGGCTGATTTGAATGACGGCTCTTGTGAATTTACGTCCTGTGCTGGCTGTACATCTCCCGAGGCTTGTAACTATGATTCCACAGCAGTTTATTCAGACGACTCTTGTACTTATCCAGAATTCGCATATGATTGTGATGGCAACTGTATTACAGATACTGATGGCGATGGCGTTTGTGACGCTCTAGAGATAGTGGGTTGTGTAGATGCTACAGCTTGTAACTTCTCTTCCGACGCTACTGATCCCGGTTCTTGCTCATTCCCTCTAACTAATTACGATTGTGAAGGAAATAATCTTCAACCAATTTTTACTGTTGCACCAGATGATGTAACAGTTCAAGGATGGGAGGTTGATGATATTGATGATGTAGTTCTTTCAGCTGTCGTTTCTCCTTTTGCTGCAGCTTATGAGAGCCAATATCAAAGTAATAACTGCTATGATGTTGGTACTGCTCCAAGTATAGTGATTGCTGGTGAGATTAGAATCGATGGTAACTGCATACATGACTACACGCTCTTCCGTTCTTGGACAGCAATTGATTGTGCAGGATACTCTTCCACTTTTTACCAAGTTGTAACAGTCGTAGATACTGTTGCTCCCGTTCTATTCACTCCATTGGCTATGTCAATATCTTGTGATTTAGTTGAAGGAGCTGAATTCGGAGAGGCTTCTGGAACTGATGATTGCGGTGTCGTAACCATTACGGTCGATGAAGTTATAATTCCTGGTTCTTGTTTAGGTTCATACGAAATAGTTAGAACATTTACTGGGACAGACCCTTGTGACAACACCACTACAGGAACACAAATCATCACCGTAACAGATGATGAGGCTCCTGTAATTATTGCACCAGACAACTTCACGGTTGAGTGCTCGGATCAAATCCCATTCGCACCTGCAACAGCTACAGATAACTGTGGTACTTACACAATTTCTTCAAACGCAAACACTATGCCTGGTTCCTCACAAGGGAACTATACAATTGTTAGAACCTTTTTAGCTTTTGATGATTGTGGTAATTCTAATACTGCAAATCAAACCATCACCGTGGTTGACACTACTGCACCAGTCTTATCAGTTCCATCTGATTACACGGCTGAGTGTTCTGATGTTATCGTTTATGCTGAGGCAACTTCAAATGATGCTTGTGGCGTTTCTTCGGTAGTTGTTATTGATGCAATTTTTCCTGGCAACGCTGCTGGCAACTACTCCATTATAAGAACTTTCACAGCTACAGATGATGCTGGTAATTCTTCTACTGGAACCCAAACCATTACCGTTGAAGACACAACGGCCCCTGTCATTGAAGCGCCAGAAAACTTCACAGTTGAGTGTGATGATTTATTAGGGTTAGATGATCCTCTTGCCACAGACAATTGTGGAGAGGTTACCATCACTAGTTCAGTTGTTACAATTCTCGGTAACGCTTCCGGAAACTATACCCTTGTCAGAACATTCATTGCTACTGATGATGCAGGTAACGTTAGTTACGAGGCTATACAGACAATAAATGTTGTTGATACAACCTCACCTGAGCTTACAATTCCAGCGGGTTATACAGTTGAATGTTCAGCCGAGTTCGTTCTAGCTGAAGCTACAGCTACAGACAACTGTGGCGATGTTATTATTTCAACATACCAGCAGACCATTGCTGGTAGCTCAGCGGGCACGTATACTATATACTGCGAGTTCACAGCAACTGATGATGCCGGTAACTATAGTGTAGGTGTTCAGATAATCGACGTAGTAGACACTACTGCTCCATCACTTAGCATTCCATCTGATTACACTGCAGAGTGTTCAGACGATCTA
>Ga0115000_10001058_pt1 | contig 25006 bp, 19 predicted proteins | sample ArcticOcean_MG_C_6_FD_89690 | JGI IMG/M metagenome (GOLD analysis project Ga0115000, IMG submission 89690) | Marine microbial communities from western Arctic Ocean - ArcticOcean_MG_CB8_128 | ecosystem: Environmental > Aquatic > Marine > Oceanic | place: Arctic Ocean: Canada Basin | collected... | reverse complement strand
CGGTGAACGCGAGGACGGTTTTGAAGGTGTCGAGTTTGGATGCGAGAGCAGAAGAAGAAGAAGTGGAAGAAGAAGAACCGGTGTTGTGTTTGAGGATTCCTGAGGATGATGATCTCGAGGCAAATCATCATCAGATACAAAAAGAAGAAGAAGAAGAAGAAGAAGAAGAAGAAGAAGAAGAAGAAGAGGGAGAGGGAGAAGACGGCGACGTAGAGCAATTGCGGAGGATTCTGTGCGTGCCGTGTGATGATGTTGTGGAGCAAAATCACCAGATGCGAGAAGAGGAAACTGCTTTTATTACTAAAGGAGTGAAGAGAAAGAGAGGGCACGCACGAGTGCTGGGTGTGCGAGAAGGTGTTTGGAAGTCCATCACATTTGGCCAGACACATGCGTATTCACACGAACGAGAGACCGTACGAGTGCGATGTTTGCGAGAAGCGTTTTCGTCATTCCTATGCTTTGAAAGTCCACATGCGTACGCACACGAACGAGAAGCCATACGAATGTGATGTGTGCGAGAAGACTTTTCGTACATCTAGTCATTTGACAAGACACATGCGTATTCACACGAACGAGAGGCCGCACGAATGTGATGTGTGCGAGAAGAGATTTAGTCGAGCTGATGGTTTGAAAAAACATAAGCGTACTCACTAGAAGGAGAAACCGTATGAATGCCACGCGTGCGAGAAGAGGTATCGTCACCCTCATAGTTTAAAGTACCACAAGCGTACTCAACATTAACTCTTTTAAAGTCCAAGTTTACATACACATACATACCAGTACAGCAGTGCCTCGTTTCTAACAAAACAAAAAAAGTCTGCTTTTTGCAAAAATTTTTCAAAAATCAGCCAAAAGCAGCCACAAAAAAGCTTTAAAAACTTGCTCACATTTTTGAAAGAGGAAGAGCTAGAGAGAGAGAAAATGACGGCTTCTTCTGGGAGGAGGAGGTCTTCGCGAGTCGTCGCATCCTCGGCGGCAAAAGCAGCGGTTGTTCCCCGTCGTCGTCCTCCTCCCGTTTTGGCGGCTTCGTCGACAAAGGTATTAAAAAAAGCAGCAAAGATTTTAAAGAAATCCACTGTGGCACAAAAAGTGACGTCGTCGTTAGAATCCATCGAAACGCCGAATATTCTTTCATCATCGCGGGGTCGAAAGAACAACAACAAAAAGCGCAATTATCTCGACAACGATTCGTCCTTGAGGTCTTCACCGACGTCGACGATTGAGACGACGACGAATACCGGTGGTGGTGGTGGCAGACGATTATCCGCCGCGCACGTTTTAAAGGATGACGACGACGATTTCGAGAAAGATTACTCGAAAAAGGAGACCAACAAAAAAGCGAGAAAGACGACGGGGGAGGAAACGACGAGCGAAAACGAGAAAGCAGAAGAAGACCAAGGATCAATAATACTAAACGAGAAGAACGAAGGTGGACGAGAGTTATTTTTAACGGCGTACGAGAAAGAACGAGAAATCAGATTGCAAAAGAACCGAGCGCGGATGGAAGCTTTGAACATTCGGCAGTTGGCGTCGGAGATGATGACGACGACGGAGAGACAACAAAGAGGAACGATCGGACCGTCGCAGCGAGGCTTGAGGAAGAAGGAGAAGAAGGCGAAAGGAGGAGAGCCGGTCGTGCTGAGGAGGAGCGGGAGACGAACCGGAGGGGTGGCTGAGTTAGCCGGCGGGATCGATCAGGAGAGGAGAGACGGGTCGATTGTTTTGGCGGACGGGAGGATGATTACGCAAGGGTCCGGCGGTTTGGAAACGAGAGAAGAAGAGAAGAAGACAGGCGCCGGCGAGGCGATTCTTTCTTTGACCGTGACTGCGAACGAAAAGACGAAAACGGTGAAAGTTGAACTGAGTTCGAAGTTTATTTCAAAGTGCGAGAGCACGAAAGGAGACGACGAATCGGACGCGAAGTTTATCGAGTATCTTCATCGAACGACGAGAGGAATCAAGAAGACAAAAACAAAGACGAATATGACGAGTTTAAAATCGCTCTTGAGCGCGAAAACTTTGGATTTGAAAGAAGACGACGTCGCCAAGTGCACGGAGAGAGCCGTGACGCACGCGGATTTTCACCCGTCCACGTCGGAAATCATCTTAGCTTCTGGCGATAAAGATGGGAACGTTTCGTTGTGGAGAGTTGACGACGAGGACGAGGACACGCACGGCGTCTATTGTTTCAAGCCGCACTCGCAATACGTCTCGCACGTTAAATTTGGCAACGGGAACGGCATCATCGGATCCAACTTGTTGAGTTGCGCGTACGACGGACACGTGTGGATGTTAGACAGCGCACGCGGGGAGTTTTTGGAACTCTTCTCCGGCGCCGAACACGACATTGAATTCGCGTCCATGGAAACCAATGTCGATGGCAACGTCATCTACGGCGGCGATAACGACGGCATGTTGAACTTGATCGATTTACGAGCGAGTACAAAGAAACTCGCAGCTCAATTCGCGCTCGGAGAGAAGCGAATCAATACGGTGTCGTTCAATACGAACGATTTATGCTCCATCGCGACGTCTTCGGCCATGCGCAAAGGTGGCGGCGAAATCTGCGTCTGGGATTTAAGAAAGGTGTGCGGTATTTCGAGCAGTAATAAACAACAAAAACCCGTGCACCAATTACTGCACAAAAAATCCACGCAAAGCGCGTATTGGAATCCAGACGGGAAGCGACTGTTAACCACGTGCTACGACGACTGCGTCCGCGTGTGGAACCCGTCCGTCTCGTCCTCGAAACCGGAAGTATCCATTCGACACAACACGCAAACCGGTCGATGGGTGCTCCCGTTCCGCGCGAAATGGGTCGGCGACGACGGCATCGCCGTCGGAAGCATGAAGAGAGAAGTTGAAATCTTCGACGCGCAGTCGGGAAAACGCGGCGTACGTCTGCACAGCCCAGAATTGATGACGGCTATTCCTTCCCGAGTGGCCGTGCACCCGACCGCAAATATCGTCGCCGGGTGCACGAGTTCCGGCAGATGCCACATCTACCGTTAACACACACGTATACATAGAACAACAACCTTGTAAATAAATAGAACAAAAAGCTCGATTATAAATCGTATGATGAAATGAAAAATCGAGTAAAGAATGGGTTTTTGTGTGAAAAAATGTTTGACTTGACCAACCAACAAACCACCAAATTCGACCACGTGGAGCAATTTTTCGACCGTGTGCATTTTATTTTATCCATTTCGAGTGAATTTGTGCGCTTTTTTGTCTCCTTTTCCTCCTCATCGAGGTTTTATTGGGGAGGTTATTATTGAGAATTTCCCCACAACTTGTTTAAAGAGTTTCCCCAAAGCACTTTATCACGAGAGGACACGCGCATATACATATCATCTCTTAACAGCAGTAGTATCATCATCACATCATCATCATGCGCACGTTTGCGGTGAACTTTGTCAAAACGCCGTGCTCGACGTCAAATCGAAATGTGCTTCCCCATCATCACGGGAAACAACAACCTTCTTGGACGACGACGACGGTGGGCACGAAGAACAACAGAAACAACAACAACATTAGTTTGGGGAAACGAGGGTCGATTTCAATCGTCCCGCGCTCAGATAACGGCGCGTACCCGCACACGTTATCCACGGCGATTAAAGATCCAATCACCCCGCACGGGCCTCGCTTTTACGAGTACGGCGGGTTTGACATCGACCCAGAGTTGCAACACAATCGCAAGGCGTACATAAACGAACGCATCGACGTGGTCACGAAACATTTTCCGAACGCGATCGGGATGGATGATTTCTTATTTCGCACGGAAGTTATGCTTCGAAGATTTGGGTTTACCGCGGACAACAGCATCGCGTTGACGTCGTTGTGTCGAGACGAAATCACGTTTCCGCTCAAGACGGCTATTCACGACATTTTCGGGTACTCGTTGGACGTGGACGGTTTGGGCGGGGTGATTACCGCCGGGACGACCGGGTTGGGAGCGGGCTTTTCGCACGCGCCGATTGATTTTGCCACTGGGAGAGAGAGGTATGTTCTGTTTGCGTTGCCTCACATCGCGATCGATGCGGAAGGGAAGATTGGATCGGTCATTCGAAGCGGTCGGGCGCAGCAGTCGTGCGCCTGCGGGGCTTTGGTCAAAATGCAACCGATGTTTAAGCAATATAAAGAAGGGACGTTGAACAGAGAGAGCGAGGAGACGTGTTGGCACGACCCGTTAGATCCGGAGTTTTCTATTTTAACCAATAGAATGATGAAAGCTATAGATAAAGAGGATATTCCGGATAAAGGTTTGGGTCTCGTCGAGGTCACAAAGTTGGCGAATAGAGTTATCCAAAGCGACATGGCGGATTTAATCGAGAAAACCGTGGACGTGGAGAAAGCGGATTACGCCGTCATTACTGGCATTCAAATTCACTCCACGAGAGTCGCGAAATCGAAGGTGTGGCACCCACACTTGGAATTTATCGCGCCGACGAGCATGTACATCGTCAACAACGGGATCAAGCACACGATGGATATCATGGGCATCGATCCGCCGACGCCGAGGCAGTTGTTTAAAATCGGAGCCGGGGAAGTTATTTACGAGTTACCAAAACCCAAAGGAGGCGGATGGTTTTAGACGAGAGCGAACGACTGATACTTTTTATTATTATATTAATCTTCATCACATCATACCAGTGGTACCACCATATGATTACAGGCGTATATCTATCTCTAAATTCTCAACCGGCGAGTAACGAGAGCAGACCGCCGCCCATACTCTGCGCGCCGTCCATCACGTGCGTGTACCAATTCAACATGATTGTTTTTCTTGCACCTTTCGATTTCCCCACAACTTTTTCCACGGAATGAAACGACGATCGCGTCACCGGAAACGCGTACGCGCTGTTCGCGACAAACGCCATCTTCTTTTCGCACGGCGCCGATCCGTCAATTTTGTCTCTCAGTTTGTGTTGCTCCGGAGTATGCAAACACGTGCCATAAGTATACACCGAACTTTCCTCGTTCGCATCTTGCGGTAAATACAACTGAAACGTTAAAATTTTCTTCCTGTTATCCGGATGCGTTCCTATGCTAAATCCTCCGGCGTCGCTTTGTACGCGAAAATCTCTCGACGCCGGTTTCTTACTAATCTTTAACTTCATAAATAACGCCAACTTCACGCTCGGCGAGTACAACGCTTTCGTCGCTCTCTCCCAGACTTTCTTCGCTCTCAATACTTTCCCCCACTTCTTCTCGTCTCTCAATTTCAAAATATCAAACGCGGAACACTTGTACCTCTTATCCGCGTCTTTTCTCCCGACCTGACCGGCGTTCGCTCTCTGGTCTTTCATCAACGCGTACGCCGGAGGAAAATACGCGTTCATATCGTCGTATAAATCTTCCGGTAAAATGTCGCAGAAATATGCCGATTTAAACGGGTCTTTGTTTAAAATCGCTTCGTGGATCGCGTTGACTATGTGTTTCACGTCTTTCCTCGCGTCGTATTGATATAACATCGAAGAAGACGCATCTTTACTATTACTACTAAATCCTGAGGAAATTTGCACTCCTAAAGAAGCTGCTCCATCCTGCTCGCTTTTGCTTCGATTACAGTGAATAAAATATTCGTTCGGATCAAAATCTCCTCCCTTCTTCGAAATTGGCACGTGTTCCTTCGCCACGCTCGCGTCGTAATACCGCTCTTTCGCTTTCCTCTTCTTCTTTATCAAAGTCGTCGTCCTTCTCTCCTCGTCTTGTTGTTCCAATTCCGTTACGAATAATCCATTTTTACCGCTGATGGTAGTAGTATTATTATTACTATTAAAGACGATGAACCCACCGAAAACAACCACCAACAAAAACAAGAGCAGCAAGAGCAGCGCAAACTTCCTTTTTTGTGTCGTAATTCGGCTTTGTTGCGAGAGGATGTGGGGAGCAGTCGCGTGCATTATAAGTGAAGACATTTTTCCAATTTGCTCCACTTTGAAACTACTTATCAGCGCGTAAACACGATGCCGGAACAAGACCACCAAAACCTTTCGAAAGAACAAAAGAAGAAGAAAATGCTCGCGCACCTCTCCCAGCGCGTCCACGCGTCCTCGCCGCTCCCGAAAAACAACACAGAGAGAAAGTTGCAAACGAAGTTGGACGCGTTGATGCATCGACTGCAAGACGAAACGGTCACGGAAACAACTTTGGTGGACCTTTTAACGGAATACGCGCTGACGTTGCAAGAACAAGCGGAACACTTTAGTGGCACCAAATCAGCAGTAGTAAACGAAAAAGGTGAAGAAGTTCAAGATGAGAACGAGGATGTGGTGGAAGGGTTGCACGCGAAAGCGTGCGTAGCGTACGAGTTTGCGTCAAAATGGAAGGAAAGGTATACCATTTACTACAACTGGGCGATAGCGGTCGGCGACCGCGCTCGAGTGTTGGAACGGAAACGACCGGAGGAAGCGAGGATATTATGGCGAGAGGCGTGCGAGAAGTACGAAAAAGCGGTGGAGGTTGGAATGAGCCGGTCGTATTTGAGAGGAGGAGGAGAAGGAGGCGAGATGGTGACGCCGATGAGCGTATCGCGAGCGTTGAATAATCACGGGTTGGCGTTGCGACAGAGAGCGATGTTGATGACGGACTCGGAGACGGAGGAGTCTAGTAACACGAACGAGAGTAAATCGAAATGTTTGAGCGAAGCGATTCTGAAATTTCGAAGGGCGATTCGCATTTCATCTGATTTCCATCGAGCGGCGTATAATTTAGGCACGGTGGAGTTCGCTCGAGGTGAGATGGAAGCAGCCGCGGTGTACGTTTTTTCGGCGTTGGCGATGGTGACTTCTGCGTTGCCGTCTTCGTCGGAAACGGAAAACACGAAAGTAGTCTACTCGCAAAGCGCACAGTTAGTCGAAACCGCGTTGCCGGACACGCAATGCGGCGACGATCCTCTCTTCGCTGGAAACGTTTGGTTCGCCGGCGGCGTAGGAGGGAAGCGACGCGGAGAAGACACGAAGAACAAAAGACGAACGACGATAACCGATTTCGATTGGGCGCGACGCCGCTTCGCCGTCTGCGCATCTGCTTTCAAAACCGTCGACTCCGCGCAAACATTTCGCATCAAGAGTGAATCCGGAGATTACGTGCCTTCACGAAACGACGCGTGGGGTGATGATGCGGCTCCGGATACTCATTTCAACGTCAATCTCCCCATGCTCTCCGTCGAGTCGTGCGAACCGATTTCGGACATCTCGCGTCCGCCAAACTGTTTCGCTTTCCTCCTCTCCGTCCGAGATGATTTGGAAACCGCAGAAAAAGAAGAAAACGATGATAAAGATTCTCCCCCCGCGGTCGTCCGTCACTACCGCTTCGCCTGCGAAACCGAATCCGAGCGAGACGTCTGGGTGGACGCAATCGCGCTCCTCGCCTCGTTGGCCAAAAGAGGAAAAGCGGAACACTTAAAGTCCGTCTTGTTGAGCTTAAAAGCAAAGCGCAAGAAAAGAGTTGGATTCGTTTAGTTTAGATTAGAGAGAAATAGATATAGAACTATGTATCGGATGTTGTATTTTTAGCGCAAAAATGTTACTTTAAAGCTTCTCTCTCGTTTTGAGTCTGGGAAAAAAAAAAGATCTCAAACAAATTCAAACGCTTCATTCTTTTTGCGGCGGTTTAAACCCTCGACGCACGAGCAGAGAGAGATAATACGATGCAAACGAAAGAACAGACGACGATTCAGACGAAAGTGGGGAAGAAAAAAGGCGCTCTGTCGTCCGCGCTCACCCAGTCTTTGACAAACTCTGATGCTTCCTCTTTGGCCCCCATTTGTACAACTGCGGGTGGGTTTGGGAACGATATTACTACGACTACTATTGATGATGATGATGACGCGCAAAAGCGAATAGGCATCCCCATTCACAAGCGAACGAACAATTACGGCGATTCCTCGCGAGGCAGACACGGACGGGAATATTTCGACGACGAGGAATTACACGGGAAGAGCATCGGGAGGCAACACGGGAGTTATAACTACATCGAAAAGTTCGCGGACGTGAACGATATCGAAGCGATGGGATCGCCGACGAGTAAAATGATGATGAATGGTAGTAGCAACAACAGAGATCATAATAGCTATTTATTAAGACGACAGAATAGCGGTGGTGGTGGGGTTGGTGGGGAGAGCACTTCGGTAGGCGCTCGAACGATACCCCAAGTTCACGTGTACGCGGAGTCGAACGCGATTCCTATTTCGCGGTCGTTTGAGAATTTAGAAGTTGGGCCGATGGGGTTGTGCGGGTCGCCGTCGGCGAATGCTGGCGGGCAACCGAGTTCGCCGGTTATTGTAGTGCACACGAAAGAGATGGACGAGGACGCCGGGAACGTCGGGATGGCGGGAGGACGAAATCGATCGAGAAGTTTCTCGTCTTTACTGTTGTTGGAGGCGCAAGAGATTCGGGCGGGAAGCGTTGGAAACAGTCCGAGACATAGTCGCTTGAGCGGAGCTGAAGCGTAACGTAACTTTTGTGTATTCTTGTGTAATTTGTATTGTTTTAGTATTATTTGGATGCGGTTGTCGCTAATAGATCTGTCATAACTTTTAATCGAGCCTGAACCGCGGCTAACTGTTCGCTCAACTCTTTCGCCTCAGCTTGCGCCTTTTCCACCACATCCGGTCGAGCTTTGCTCAAGAAAGCCTCCGAGTTCAATCGTCCGTTCAAACCGTTCAAATCTTTTTCCAACTTTTCGGCTTGTTTCTTCAACCGTTTAGACTCTTTCGCTGGATCCGCTAAGCCGGCTAAGGATAAGGATACTTCCACACCATCGGCGACGATGGCGTTGACGTAATCGGACGGGTTTTGTTCGCAATCGGCAGGAGCTGAGGACGCGACCGTGGTCGACGCCGGGTCTAATCTCGCCAACGAGCACAAGACGGCCACTTCGCTTTGCAAATCGGAAAGCAACGCCGAGGAATCTTTAACGACAATCGTGCAATTTTCTATTTTCTTCGCCGGTTCGACGTTGTATTCCGCTCGCGCGTTTCGAATTTTTGTGACGACACTTCTTAGTGTTTCGTACGATTGTTCCGCGGCATCATCCTTCTTCTGGTCGGTTTCCGGCCACGATTGCGAGATTAACAAATCGCCCGAATGCGGCAACGCCTGCCAAATCTCCTCCGTGACGTAAGGTACAAACGGGTGTAACAGTCTCAAAATGCTATCACACGCGTACAAAGTTACCGCCAACGCGCGTTTCTTCCCTTCTGGATCGTCTTTGTCGTTGAATTTAGTTTTAATAGACTCGATGAACCAATCCGCGAAATCATCGTAGAAGAACCCGTAGGCGTTGCGACCGGCGATGCCGAAATCGTACTTGTCCAAAGATTTCGTCACTTGATCGACGGTTTGGTGCAATTTGGAGATGATCCATCGCTCGGAAAGCGATAAGGACGAAGTATCCGAAGATGCAATCGTTTCGGACATTTTTTGAATCTCTATGCGCTCGTCGTCGCTCAATTCTTCCATGGCGAACAAGACGAATTTACCGGCGTTCCAAACTTTGTTCGTGAAATTTCTGTTGCTCTTCAATCGTTCCAAACTCAAGTTCAAGTCTTGTCCGGGACTGGTACCAGTCGCCAAGGTGAATCGTAAAGCGTCGCATCCGACGTCGCCGATAATGCCCAACGGGTCGACGACGTTCCCTAACGATTTCGACATCTTTCTTCCTTGTTCGTCTCGAACTAAACCGTGTAAATACACCGTGTGAAACGGCAACTTACCCGTCATGCCGTAGGACATCATGATCATTCTCGCCACCCAAAAGAACAAAATATCGTGTCCAGTTTCCAACACAGACCCTGGAAAATACTTTCTGAAATCCGGAGCGTTTTCATCTGGCCAACCCATGGTTGAAAACGGCCACAAACCGCTCGAAAACCACGTGTCCAACACGTCTTCGTCTCGGTACAAAATAATCTCCTCGCCGTATTTCGCCTCGGCTTGGGCTCGTGCGTCTTTGTCGTTCTTCGCCACGACGTACTTCTTCGACGCGCCTTTACCTTCGCCTTTCTTTGCATTCTGTAAATCTTCTATGCTATCGTGAACGTACCACACCGGGATGCGATGACCCCACCACAATTGTCTGGAGATGCACCAATCCTTGCAATCGCTCAGCCAGGTCTCGTAAACTTTCTCGAAACGTTTAGGGACAATCGTCAACTCGCCTGTTTTCAAGGCGTTCAGCGCTGGCGTAGACATAGTTTCCATCTTACAAAACCACTGCTCGGACACCATGGGTTCGATGACCTCGCCGCCTCTTTGCGATCGCGGCACTCTCGTTTCGTAATCTTCCTTCTTAATCGCCAAGCCATCTTTTTCCAAATCTTCCCATATTTTCACGCGGCACTCGGCGCGATCTAAACCAGCGTACGCTTGCGCGTTCGCACTCATCGTCCCGTCTTTGTTCATGATGTTGATAAATTCCAAATCGCGTTTTCTACCCATGTCGTAATCGTTCGGGTCGTGCGCTGGCGTAATTTTCAACGCGCCCGTACCGAATTCCATGTCGACGTAGTCGTCAGCGATGACTGGAATTTTCCTCCCGTTCGTTCCAGGAACGACGCAGAATTTGCCGACGAAATCCTTATATCTCGGATCTTCTGGGTGCACGGCCACGGCGGTATCCCCGACGATCGTTTCCGGTCTCGTCGTGGCAACTGGTAAAAACTTCGTGTTATCCTCCTCGTATCCTTCCAACGGGTACTTGAAGTGAAACAAAAATCCGGGTTCGTCGCTATACTCCACCTCTAAATCCGACACCGCTGTTTGTAATTTTGGCGCCCAATTCACCATATACGACCCTCTGTAAATCAATTTTTGTTCGTGTAATCGACTGAATGCCTCCAAAACGCCTTCGCTTAAGTTATCGTCCAAGGTGAATCGCTCGCGACTCCAGTCGCAACTCGCGCCTAAACGTTTAATCTGATTTTGAATCCTATCCCCGTACTCTTTCTTCCACTTCCACGTTCTCTTCTCGAACTCCTCTCTCCCAACACCAATCCTCGACAGACCTTCGCTTTCCAATTGCCTCTCCACGACAAGCTGCGTCGCGATCCCCGCGTGATCCGTCCCCGGCAACCACAACGTCGGATGTCCTCGCATCCGCATCGATCGACTCATCACGTCTTGAATCGTCACAAACATCGCGTGACCCATGTGCAACGCTCCAGTCACGTTCGGTGGTGGCATCGGAATCGTAAACGGTTCCTTCTCGTCGTTCGCTTTCGGTTTAAACGCGCCGGATTGTTCCCATCTTTTATATAAAGGTTCCTCCACGTCCGTGTGCTCGAAATTTTTAGGCAAATCGCCGTGTTTTTTCCCCGGCGACACCTTGTTGTTGGCCCCGGCAGCAGCAGCAGCGGCGGCGGTAGTCAACCCCACCCTTCGATAATTGCGCGTCGAGGCAATAAGAATGCCTCGAGTTCGCGTCGCTCTCCGCAACATTGTTGCCTTCCGACTCGAATGATAACAAGAAGCAGACGAAGACGAAGACGAAGACGAAGACGACGAAGCGATGCCTCCCGCTCTGTTGATGAGAGTGACCACCGTAGCCATTCGTGTGTTAAATAAATACTTCGTGGTGGTGTTGGTGATGTGTGTTGCTGTGGCGATCGATTGTCTCCTCGAATGTAATCCTCGCAGGATGAATGGCTTGAATGGAGGATGATAAAGGAGGAGGATGAGTGGAGCAGAGAGAGGAGGTTTTTTTGTAGAAAAAGCCCTCGATTGAGGTTTTTAATTTTTGACTTGGATGTGAAAGAAATTTTTACATTTTTTCAAGTACGCGAGTACTTCTGTTTATGTGTGTGTGTGTGTTTGTTTCGTTATTACTACAACGAGTAGTAAACGCGCGAGAGAGAGGAGAATTCGGCTCAGGTTTTCTTTTGTAATCACCGTATCTTCATAATAAGAATTAAAAGAAGATTTGATTTTTGTTACATCATCGCCGAACCCTCTTTCTCTGCCCAGCGCTGTTGTTGTTGTCGTCGTCGACGCGTTTATTTTCTGTTCGTTTGTTCTTCTTCTCCCTCTTCTTTTTCGTCGGGATCAGTGGACAGCGAAGGCGCTGGTGTGAGGCCCAAGGCAACGTCCAAATTCTCAATTGGGTCGTATCCCAAGAGAATTGATGCGAGATTTTTTCTGACGACGTCGTCGGCGATCGTTCCCGGTCCGTCCAACTCGAACAACGCTCTGATCGCGTCTCGCAACGCGTCTTTTTGCGCGTCGTCTAAGACGCCGTCGCCGTCGAAGGGTAAGAGTACCGTGTCGATAACGTGAATTATGCCGTTACAGGCAATCAAGTCCGGTTTGATGATGGTACCTTCCGAACCGAGCGCTCGGACGGTGACGTTTTCCGGGTTCGCCTCAATCTTCAACGGCATGACTTCACCATGAGCGTCTCTCAAATATCGATACGGACCTTCCAACGCTCGCAACTCTGCTTCCGTCAAGTTCGACTCAGGAACCGCGTGGTGCGCGATCAATCGCGCCTCGTACTCGTCTTCGCCCCAAAGCTCCGAGACGAACTCTTCGAACCGATCGTACCCGGACCAGTCCACGAGATCTTGAATAGCTTGATCGGACGGCGCGAATAACGTGTCCGATCTTGAATACGATTTCAACGCGTCCGTCACTTTCGGATATCGCAAACTGGCGTTGAAAAACCTCGATAACTCTGGCGTGCGAGTGAGGACCTCGTACATGGTGTTGTTCTCCGGACAAGACGGAGCACCCGTTTGTTCGATCAAGTTCTGCGTCTCTCGGATATCTCTCTCTTCTTCTTGGAGAAGTTTTCTCCCGTACGCGTTATACGCCAACCTCGAGGAAAAACGCACACCAGAAGGTCTCCGCGCGCCTGATTTAGAGTACGAGCCGTACAGCTTCGCTTCGCACGAGGAGAAGAGCCCGAGAAGCGCGAGGAAAAGGAGGATAATCATGGATACTCTTTTTGTATCTAAAAACTCAAAATTTTTTGTGAGGATTATTTTGGGAAAGAGTAAAAAATACTAGAGGGAGCGCCAGAAAAAAAACATATCTCTCTCTCTGTTTAACAAAACAAAAACATTAAACGATGATGTTTACGACATGGACGGGGACAACGATTTTGACGACGCGCTTCGCGAGGACGACTTTGAGGAGGAGGACGGGAACGGCGCAGAAGAAGACGACGACGAAAAGAAGAAGAGCATCAGGGAGAAAATCGTCGTCTGTTAAATTTTTTTGCTTGAAGAAAACAGCCGAGCTCGACGTGGCCACGGGCATAGGCATCGAGAAACTCAGATCATCAAAAACAACAACAACAACGAGCAGCGATGGAAGCGGCGGCAAAGTAGTTGGCATATCGACGACGATGCGACATTTTCCTCCCCCTCCCATGCATTATTCGTCCGAGTACACGCCCGGGATGAGTGTCGTTGGAGGGGTGTTCTTGGCCACGAGTTTGTTGACGAAGTATTTGACAACGGGCGAGGCGATTGGAGTGTCTGTTTTGCACAGATATCCTCGAAAACCGGCGTTTTTGCTGGGGTTGTTGGTGGGGACGCACGTGCTCTTGAATTATGCGTTGGACGTGAGTTATTCACTTCTCGACGGCGGCTTTCAGTCGGTACAAAACGCAGCGCGGTTAGGTTTTGCCGGTCTTTGCATTGGCGTCGGATCTGCGTGCGCCGGCGGATGCACTTCTGGGCACGCATTGAGCGGCGTCGCGAGACTCTCGAAGAGAAGTTTAGTGGCCGCGAGCATATTTGTGATTGTTGGCATGATCACCGCGAGCGTTTTCGATACCGCGGGCGCGATGGATGTGGTGTTGATGATTCCTGGAAAAAGGACGTGGACCTTGGAACTTTTTTTCGAGAGGATGTTTTACAACGCGGATGTAATCGTTCCGTGGGTTGCGACGGTGTGCTCCGCGGTATTCGTCAAGACGAAAACTGCGTTGAAGTTCGTGTTGATCGCGCTTCCAGTTGGATCGATCGTCGCTGGTTTGTACACGTACTACCAGTATATCAATGGTACAGATCCATGGGAAGAAAATTTTGAACGTTTGCGGACGATAAGAGAGACAGAAACGCCAGAAGAGAAAAAACAACGCCTTTTGGACGAAACGTTTCACGTTAAAGAAGAAGAAGAAAGGCTACCTCCCGTATCTGATATCATATCGCGGGGAGCTTTCATTTTGTGCGCCCTCGCGTGCGGATTTTTTGCCATCGCAGCCGCAGAAGCCGAGAGTGCTTTTCACACGTCTAAACTACTCTTGATTTGGCTTTCTAGTTTAGCGTTTTATGCCATCGTTACGCTTGTTGGAGTGTATGGAAAAAATAAACGCCTTCGCGCGTGTACGAAATCCCTCGCGAAAGCGGTTTCGGGATCTTCGTTCGGACTGGCGCTTTGTGTTGGCGGGATGGCCGATCCGGCGAAAGTATCCGCGTTTCTCTCCGTGAATAAAAAGACGTTCGATCCGAGTTTACTCGTCTTTCTTTTCGTCGCGTTGGCTTTCGCAATACCGATTTTTGCATACATAAAAGGTTGGAAAGCCTGGAATGTGTTAGAGGAAAAGTACCAAGACGAAGGGTTGCGAATGAAGCTCTCGTTCTTTGGAGACGAGCTGGCGCAGCCCGATAAACCAAACGAACCTTTCGAATGGAGACTTTTAGTCGGTGCCTCGATCTTTGGGTTGGGATGGGGTCTCGCCGCGTTGTGCCCTGGTCCCATGTACGTCAATTTTTCCGCCGCATTATTCGACGGTTCCCTCCAATTCGATAAAGGCATCGGTCTCTTCTTCGCGACGTTCATCGCCGGGCAAACAACGTTTCGAACTCTCGCGCACGCGTTGAATATTGACGGTAAGATAAACTCAACGATTGTTATGGAAGAAAATAAGGAAACGCTCGCGCGCTTGGATAAAGCCAACTCGCTCGAAGAGCTTCGCCGTTTGCTCTCGAAAGCGCTTGGGAGCTCCGAAGACGCCGTCGTGAAAACTGTGGCGTATTCCGAAGGCGATCGCTCCATTATCCCTTTAACGAACGATGACGACGTGCTCGTGATGTACGCGACTTGGGAATCAGAAAAGACAGGTCGAGATCGTAAAGCGCGTTTGAGGTTTTATCTGGACAAGAGCGAGGAGGAGGAGAAGACGTCGTCGCCTTCGAAAGAGGCGAAGCGCATGGCGCCGCATGGCGCCGAGAAGAAGTAATAAACTTATTCTTGCCATGGTTTTAATAAATATAAATGGAGTTTACATACATGTTTTACATTACATATAGATATTAGTTTCCTAGTGCAGTAGTAGTTTACTCGCTCAAAATACGAGATAGGAGTCATCTAGCTCGACGCTCAAATCATTCAAATCCACGTTATCCGGCATATTGGTGAGAGACAAAATTTCCTCGTCGTCGTCGCCGAAAGCGTTCGCATTGAAGAGAGGATGTTCGTTTGCAACCGTCGTCGGAGAGCCGTTACTGGATCCACCGTTCGCATTCGCCGAATCAGCCGCGATTGCTCTGTTTATCTTCTCAACCTCGTGAGCGCGGAGTAAATCCTTGAGCGAATTTGATTTCGTGAGTTTCAAACCGAGCGGCAACTGTGGCGCCGGGCCGCCTCCAGCGGCAAAGTTTTGTTGTCCACCTTGCTGGTACAATGCAGGCGAGCTGCCACTTCCGTTGGGATTTTGATAGCGCAAATGCGAACCGTGATGATGCTGTTGATGATGTGGATGATACGGATGCGCTCTGTGCACCGGAGACCCGTTCAATCCAGTCGTCGTAGGAAACTGCGGCATCGACTCAACGCGATGGAGATGACCTTGCTGATCATTATGTTGAGGATACTGCTGATACTGTTGCATGTGAGGAGGCACGTGGTGGTATTGCTGTTGCTGCTGATACTGAACGTGATGTTGCTGTTGCTGAGGCGGATGTTGGTAATATACGACGCGTCCGGTTTGATCAATATAGGATCCGTGCTGTGGTTGTTGTTGTTGTTGATGATGATAATAATACTGTTGTTGATGATGATAATGGTGGTCACCCGGGCCCGGTGCGGGGAGAATGTGCGCCGGTTTGATCGCCAGACGTCGCTGCTGCACCTTCGACTTCGATATTTTCGCGCGTTGCGCTTTCGGCAAGATACCCACGTGTTGTTGTAACGAAGGCATGCGAGCCATTGGATTGTGCGGTTGCTGCGGCTGCTGTTGCGGCTGTTCTTGCGGTTGCAGCTGCTGTTGTGGCTGCTGATACTGAACGTGCTGCTGCTGCGGCTGCTGCGGCTGGAACTGTGACTGTTGGTACTGAACATGTGTCTGCGGCTGCTGCTGGTACTGTGGTTGTATCGATTGTTGTTGCTGCTGATGCTGATGCTGATGTTGCTGATGCTGCTGATGCATCGATTGTTGCTGTTGTGGGTGCAAAGGAACTAACTGATCAAGTCGATGGAGTTGATCGAAAGATGAGCTAAGTTGGGCGTTCGAGGCCGCCGCGCTCCACGCTCTGTTCCCAAACTTGCGTTGCGATCGTTTACCTTTCGTCTTTGACGGCACTTTAACAACTGCTCCGCTAAATTCGTAGCTGTTGTTGTTAATGTCGTTGTTACCGCTACCATCGGTCTTATTGATAGCCTCTTCGCTCCCCGATGCCTTCAGCGGCATCATGGTATCTTCGCTCGAGTCATCAGAACCGTTGTGTCTGTTCTGTTCTGCCCTCATCGTCGTTGGTCCTAAAATCCTCTTATTACAGGGCATAACTCCCGACCGCCTCAAAACTTCCGCCATTTTCACGTTTCCGGAATCTCTCAACATGTTTCGAACGCAGTGCTGCCACAAATTTGCCGAGTTTTGTCGAGCTAAAGGAATGCGAATCACGTCGCACACGCCCTCTCGGATGGCGCGAATGACAACGTCCTCTTCCTGTTGCTTCGTCGCGGCGTCTTCTTCATCGCTATTGTTAGTATTGTTGCTAGTGTTTTCGTTTTCGTCGTTGGTGATGGCGACGGCGGCGGCGGCGGTGGTGGTGGTGGTGGCGGTAGTCACGTCGGCGTCGATTTTATTACTGTTATCCGCTACCGGCGAGGACGACGACGTCAAATGAATCGCTTCTAAACGATCCATGGCGTTTCCTTCTGCCTTTGCGACTAATGCTTTTGCTTCTTTTTCCGCCTTATCTGCGTCTTCGTCTCTTTGCATCAACACCACGGGAACTTTCGCGCACAATTTCCTCAAAGTCGTCTTAATCTTCGCTTTCTTCTTCTCGATGTTCGTCGTGCTCCCGCCGCCGCTGTTATCGGACTGCGGTGGACTCTTATTACTCGCGTCGTCTGAATCGTCGTCGTCGTCGCCATTCCTGTTCTTCGCTTCTCCGTTACCGTTGTTCAAAACCTCGCTCTTTTCGTCCTTCTTTTTCTCCCACGCATCCGTCTCTTCCCTCAGCGCCAGCCGCATCATCCGCCCGTCCAGTAAAGCCACGTCAAAGGTTTCCTTCGACGCATCTTCCACGCACTTTTCCAGCGATTTCGATCGCGTGACTATTCGTTTGAACGAGCGTGAGTAGTGAGAAGTTTTTTAGAAAAGGAGAAGAAAAAAGTGTGTCAATTTATTATAGCGCATACTACGCGCAAAGAGAGAGAGAGAGTTTTAGGGAGAGATCGTCCTCGTCACCACTGAGAATATCTTCTCGTCCATATCCAAAGCGATGATCAGATCTGATCTGCGGTAAACTCCGACCACCTTCCCGCGCGTTCTCATGAATGTGAACTGTTCTCAACGCCTTGAAAAAGTACACAGATCATCCTTGCTACTGGGGAACCTTTCTGTCCGTTTCGAGCGCGAATATGCTCGCGCTTATCGCGGGAAAGCGACGCGATGATGAACCGATGAAGCAGCGGAAAAATCCAAAAAGCACGAGCGCGTTGTAACCGAAATTTAATCTAAAAATCCGCTTCTTAAACGCGCGCTTAACGACCATACGCGACGATACGATTCACTCACCTTCGTAACACAACGATTCTAACACTTCTTTACTCTCCGAAAACGTCGTTTCGTCTTCCGTGACGAGGACAACCTGTTTGAGAGAACGGATATTTGATGATGGTGAGACGTTGATTTTTAAAACGCGGGGGGAGTAGTCCCCTCTCCCGAGGATGAGAGATGATGATGAAGCGGAGAAAAAAAAGAAACGTTGTTTGTGATACCTTTAAACCTTTCGGGAACCCGGGTCGTAAACTTCGCACGAACGTCATCACGTCCGCGCCGCCCATGGCGATTGCAGACCGCGCGCCGGGCATTTGTTCTGTGTTCTCTGTGTGTATTATATATTATGTGTTCGTGCGCTCGTATTGGAGTCTCTGGGGAGAGTTTATCTGTTTTCGAACGAAGGAAGTGAACAATAATCTCGTCAAAACGAGAAAGAGGAGAAGATATTTCAGCAGTCTCGTGACTGGATATGTATAATAGAGATCTTTATTTACGCCAGAGTAAGTGTTATTGGTTCAGAACGCACAGACAACAACAACAACACAAAGAAGAGTTGTGTTCTTTCTTTCCTCGTTTGGGGAAAAGAAACTCTGTTTGTTTTGCTCTCAGAGAGAGAGAGAAAGAGAGAGAGAGAAGAATACGCGCACATAAAATGAGGACGACGTCGTGCACCACCACCACTTCCGCCGCGTCGTGTTCTTTCCGCGTTCGACGGAGGACTTCGACGAAAAGAAAATCGACTCGATTTTTCTCGACGGTATCGTCGTCTTCATCATCATCATCTTTCGAAAGAGATGACGACGCCGTGGCGACGATGGAGCGGAAAAGCAGCGGCGAGACGTCGACGTCCTCCTCTTTTACGACGATGACGACGACGAGCGTAACTTTGAGAGAAGAAGAAGAAGAAGAAGAAGAATCAAAAGCGGTGAAAACGTTCAAGATGAGAAAAGGCAGGCACGCTTCGTTTTCGGCGAAAAAATCCGGCACAGTGCACGTGCTCGAGGCGTCAGACCCTTCGCGCGGGTTACGAGAATACATGAGCTTACCCGCGACGTCGTACTCTACGCTAGATGGAGAAACGGTGAAACGAATAGACGACTGCACGTTCGAGTGCACGCTAGGGACGCTCTCATTTCTTGGGTTTAAGATTACGCCGACGGTCACGGCGAAGGTGGACGTGAGGCCGAACGGCGTCGGGCCGATGATTTCAGTCGAAGAGGCGACGATTTCGGGGAGTAAGATTGTGGAAGATGCGAACGATCAGTTTCAGTTGAGTTCGGTGAACGACGTGTCGTGGTTTGATTCCGCGACGGAGGAATTTCCGAACCAAAAAACGATTCAATCGGATACGACGGTGAGCGTGTATTTGATCGTGCCGAGGTGGTTTCCGTTTACGGTGAAGAGCACGGAGAGGACCGGGAGGTTTGTCGTGAATCAAGTGGTTGGTCAAGTTGTGCCGAGATTTTTGAAACAGTTGAAAGCGGATTACGAGGTGTGGAGTTTAGGGGACGATTCGAGGAAAGCCGTGTGTGAGGGCGGGTTGTTTGACGTCGATCAATCGAAAAGCAATCCGGAGATGTGCGACGTATCTTCAAAGGAAGAAGACAAACAGGATTGAGAGCTTCATTAGTATTTTTCACGAAAGTGAATTTAAGATGTTTTAATATTGACATTATTATTATTTGCGGCAGCGGCGTGTGCATTGTAAAATTTGAATAATAATACGGTATCGTTACGTTCTTTCTTCTTCTTTAACTTCTTCGACGATATCGACCGCGGCGTTGACCGCGTCCAATCGCGACCAGTTTCCGTGCTTGTCGACTTCAAACGACACCGCGCTCGTACTAATATTCTTGTTCTCCCCATCAAATTTTTGAACGAGATACAACGCATATATAAAACTCAGCCTACGAAAGGCGAGCGAGGAAACGTAGAGGATGTACGCTTGGAAAACGAGCATGCAACTATCCGCGATCGCTTCTCCTCTCGATTTTTGAAACGCTTCTCCTCCCATGGAATATAAACTCGCGTACGCTTTCGACCAAAACAAAAGAGCAAACAAATTACACACCTGTTCCGCGTGATTCACGGACGATAACGTCTGTTCGCGCACCTGGTTTGCAGTTTGTCTCAAAAGTATCGCGTGTAACACGCATAAAACCGCGTTGCCTATAAACTCTACTTTCCGTCTCGAAATCATAACCGCGATAAAATACGCCGAAGAAACTAACGGCGCGTAAGCGAGCGTCTTCAAACGTCTCCGCTTTTCGGAGCAGTCCTCGGTTTCGGCTAACGAACAGTCGCGTTCCATCGCATCGCTCGCGGGAACGAACTGCGATTCAAAGTAATCGATCGCTTTTACGAGCATTTTCCTTTTCAAGTGTATTATTATTCGCGAGAGAAGGAAGAAAAAAGAAAACACAGGAGAGAGAGAGAGAGATCTGAGCGTTTTTTTCTTTTTGGCTCAGAGCTACCAGACTGAGCAACCCAGTGGTAATCAAAAGTTCACGAGCGCGCACTCCGCGCGCCATGAATTCATATCCAGTTGTCATCATCATCGCCAAGAAGAAACGAGAACTCTCATCCGTTACCCTCTCTCTCTCTCTGTGTTCATTCTCTCTTGTCGTCTTGTTCTTGTTGTTGTTGTTTGTTTTCACTTTTCACCCCAAAAGGGGCGTTTTAGATACAAAAATAAACTCTCTCCTCCTCTCTCTCTCGTATTATGGACGAAAGTATACTCTCATCATCGGCTCAAACGCGTACGATTGTGTAATCAAAGGACTCCACGAGTACTTCATAAAAAACCGGAGAATCGTTTTTTTGTCATCATCGCCGCGCGTTGTCTCTTCTTCGTCCATACGAGAGAGAGAGAGAGAGAGAGAAAAGAGAAGAGCGCGCAAAAACGACGGACGAAAATTTTGTATCTACAAAATACGCGAAACGTGGAAAAAAAACAAGTCGTTGCTGCTGTTGCTATTCTGCCGCCACTCGAGAGAGAGAGAGAGAGATAGGCTCAGAAACACGTTGTATAATCACGCAGTTCTGTCAGATAAAACCGGTTGTTTGTTGACCATCATCGCCTACTAAAGGGCGCTCGATTTTAAAACGAGAGCAGAGAGAGAGAGAAAAAATGTGAGAAAGAGAAAAAGCACAGTTCACACAAAACAAAAAATTCCCATCATAAAAAACACACAACAAAAGATTAAGCGAAGATACGCAAAGAAGAGGAGCACGGAGGCGATAACAGTCCATCTTTCATCAATGTCGATAGTTTCCATATCGCAATTTGAACGGAGTGAAACAACAACAGGGAATTTTTGTTCGTAACGAAACAGTGCAAATCTACCCAAGACTTTATCACCAAGTTGGAATGCCTCGAGGCGCAGTTGGGGGTGGTTTTGTTGTTCGTCGTCGTCCTCCTCTCTCCTTCCTCCTGATCCTCCTCTCTTTCCTCTTCGTCTCTCTCGTCTTCTTCTCCAACAAAAGCGAGAATAAGAGGAATACTATCGAAGATTTCTCGTTTGAAACATCGCAAGAACTTTTCAGCGGGACGTGGAGAAACGTCGTCGCGTTTGATTCCAAATCCATCCGAGAGAGGAAAGAGAGATTGGCGAACGTGTTTCATTTAGGGAACGCGGACGATTTTGCGAGGAAGAGAAGAGAGGGAGAGGAAAGGGAAGAAGGGGAGAAGGTGTCAGTGCCTTTGTTGACGAGGAGTAGCGACGACGACGACGGCAACGCGCGTTGATAGATTTAGAAAGAAAGAGTAGAGCGTAGAGAGTAGGGGATTGTGTGTTAGATGTTTTTAGATATTTCAATGTTTCTCTCTCTCTCTCTCTCTCTCTCTCTCTCTCTCTCTCTCTCGTCTTTAGTGCGTATATAAACGAAGTTATTTGTGCGTCCGTAAGCTCTCTTTACTTACTTGCCTCGGCGAGTGATCGAGCGCATCCAAGACGCGCGCGCGCGCGCTCGATTTCTTTCTCACGCGAAAGGCGCGCTCGATCGACCACCGACGATGGCGTTCGTAACGTTCACGGCAACAATCGCTCCGACGAGAACTCCAGCTGCTTTCAAAAGGTTCTTATCTTCCTCGGATGAACCATTTTTAAACGCTTTCGCCCTCCTCCATAAGTCTCGAAAGCGTCTTCTCGCGTCTCGCGAGAACCTTCGCCACGCGGCGGGCGCCGCGTGGCGAAGGTTTAACGCCGCTTTTTGTGCGTTGCGCAAGAATGCGCGCGCTTCTGTTCTCAACGCTTCCAGGAATGATTTCTTCCTCTCTTCCTTCTTTTCTTCCCTTTCGTCTCTCTCGTCAGAAGAAGAACTCTTCGAATCTTCGCCCAAGTCCGAAAACTCTTCTTCTTCCGAACCACCACCCTGAGGATCCTCCGTTCTTCTCCTTCCTTTCGTCGTCGTCGTTGTTTTCTCCGAGACGACGTTTTCTTCTCCTTCGTTTTTTGCCGTCGTCGTCGCAACGGTACCCCCAATCTCCAGCGACGCCGGCGGCGAGAGCGACAGTAATCCTCCTTTCTTCCTCCTAAAAGTCTCCTCTTCGCTCTCGCTCTTCTCCTCCCGCATCGTCCGTTCGTTCTCGTCCTCGCCGCTCGCTTCCGATTTTTCCATCACGTCCCAAGACGACTCTTCCTCTTCCTCCTCCTCCTCTTTTTTTTTAATATCTTCAGCAAAAAAAGTTTCCTCTTTACTGTCTTCTTTGTGGTCTTCTTCTTCTGACGACGGCAAAGTTTCCTCCTTCCCTTCTTCTTTGTCTTCTGCTCCTTCTTTCTCATCATTTGTTGCGCTTCTTCTTCTTCTCGGCTTTACGCCTTCTTCTTCTTTCTCGGACATCTTACGTACTCCCCCAACAAAGTTTTAGTATTATGTTGTGTGGTAGTTACTCGTACTCGTATTTTTTGCTTTAAAAAAACTGCACAAATTTTTTACCTCTTTTCTCTGCTTGTGTTGTTGTTGAGAAGCTCTTCGAACTAACTCACGAGCAGCTAGTGTGGCTGTCCTGAAATATACTACACAATTATTCCTCGATGCGTCTGATCCTATTTTCTCATAAATATCTTCCCTCTTTTTTTTGGTTTTGCGGCCGCTTTTTAATTAAACACAACAACACTTGATTCTCACTCTTTTCCACACACAAAAAAACAATAAAATGATGAGAAGAGCTTTGTTGTTGTTGGAGAAAACCTCTCGTCGTAGCATTAGCAGTAGTAATAATAATAGTAATACTTTAGTAGCAGCTCGTCATCAAAGCGCAGCTTTCTTCTTGGGCGGCAGTGGTTTTGGAGAGAGGCGCGCGATATCTTTTCTTCTTCTTTCGACGAGGGGGGACGAGCAAAAGAAGAAGAAGAGAAATGGGGATTGGAGAACACCTAATAATAATAATACTAAGGCGTACGCGACGAAAGGTCGGGGCCAATCCGCGCCGAAAGGGTTCACTCCACCCGCCGCGATGGCGGCGAAAGCGACGTCGAATAATATCAACTTTAACCCGTTTCAATCGAGCTCGAACGCACTCGCGGAACCGTATCGAGGGAGGAGGAAAATGCCGAGCTCGATGACGAAAATACCTCGATATTTATACGATATCGGCTTGAACAAAGCGAAGGACATATATTGCACGTCGAAAGTGACATCGGCAATTAAAGGGTTCGATTTAAACATGTTTAAGAGAGATGTGTCGATATTGTACGAGGAGATATCGAGAGCGATTGCGAATAACAATTTGTCCAGTTGTCGCCGAGACGTGAGCGATAAAGTGATGCAAGAGTTGAAGCAAGAGCAGAAAAGAAGGACGAAGAACGGGTGGTCGAGGATTCGGTGGAATTTGAGCGAGAAAGGGGTGGAGAACGTTTCCGTGGTGCAAGGACGGATGATGGCGACCAGTCAGGACTTGACCAACGCGTTCGCGCAGTTTACGGTGAGGTTCGAGAGCAGGCAAGAGTTTGGCGCGTACGACGACAACGACCGGTTAGTCGCCGGGGATTCCGAGGAGGTTGGGGCAAATTTGAAGGTTGTAGATCATTGGGTGTTTGAGAGAGGTATAGGACCAGTGCACAAGACGAATTCGAGGTGGCGGTTGTGCGCGAGACTGATCGTAGAGGAGTGATTTTTGAATGGGGGGATGAATTTTCTTTCTTTCACGCGCGCATACGCGTGGGTGCGCGTGTGTGATTTAGGAGTGTATATTAATTGAATTGATAATATGATCTCATATAACATGTATTCATTTTCAACCAATCGTCGTCTCTAAGTTAATATCAATCCTTGATAGTAAATGCGGAATGCTACTCGCCACGGCTCCAAACTTCTCGGCGTTGTCGTACAACTCGAAAATCGGTACTGCCACCAACTTGCTCGTCTTTGGCACCGCAAAGTAACACTTCTCCGGCAACTCCACTAAAAACACCTCCAACGTTTCTTTCGGTTTCGTAACGTGCGGTGGCAAATACGGGTACATTTGCGGCTCGAATCCTATCCTGTACCACGTGGACAACTGATCTAAAATGTCAAACGAGGCTCTCAAATTCGCCTCGTTCGATTCGTTCGGCGCGGCTAATTTGTTCGCTAACTTCCTCTTCAACCCTTCCGTGGTCCCTTCCCCGGCTCTTAACCTCCCACCAGGTAACCGAAACGTGCTCGAACTCGCGGAAAAGTGCTGCCCAGGTCTGTCCCACTGCGACGCCGGCTTTCCGTCCGCCGTTCGCTGCTGCGCGCCCTGAGGCAACGTCGATTCTTGCAACAACAAGACGTGCGGACACCCGTGTTGATTCACCACGCACACGCCAGCCACGGACCGTCTCGCAATCCCTCCGCTTTTTTCGTACTGCTCTCGAATCCTTCTTAATCTCGCATCTTTCGCGTTACTTTTTTCCTCCTCTCCTCCTTCTCCGCCTTCTTTCTTCTTCACCACTTTTACGCCAAACGTGTAATTCCCCAACGAATGCACGTTCAATCGTTTCGATTTGGACAGTATCCCTCGCATGGAGGCCATTTGTTGTCGCAGTAAATCATCGTCATCCATCGCGCTCGGATG
>Ga0115000_10001055_pt1 | contig 25034 bp, 1 predicted proteins | sample ArcticOcean_MG_C_6_FD_89690 | JGI IMG/M metagenome (GOLD analysis project Ga0115000, IMG submission 89690) | Marine microbial communities from western Arctic Ocean - ArcticOcean_MG_CB8_128 | ecosystem: Environmental > Aquatic > Marine > Oceanic | place: Arctic Ocean: Canada Basin | collected... | reverse complement strand
GTATTGCAACAGAGCGTCTTTGCATCCCGCAATCATCGTTTCGCAGGCTTGCGTTTCGTTCTCTTTCGAGACGGGTTCGGAAATCAACTCCCACGCGTTGTTTCGAAACAAAGCTTCCAACAAAAACGCGTCCGAGCCTTGGATGTTCAACAATCTGCTGAAAACGCGCAAGTTTGGATCTGGATCTTCGTACGCTTTTAAATAAAAGGTTGGATCGTCGCCGCCGCCTATGATTTGTTGACTCACGTCGCAAATGTCGATTTTATCGTCTCTGTTTGGGTCGTTTTCTGGAATGCCTATTCGTAACTCGTAGCCACCGTTTCGTTCCACGGGATCGACGAAGCCGTAATCGACGCAGGTTTTACCATCCAAAGGTCGCTCGTCGAAGTTAATGGAGGCGTAGTAATCCATAAAAATTTCCTCGCCCGGTTGAATGGTATCTTGTTGCGCTCGAAACGAGGCGAATTTGGTGTTGTTATTCTCGCCGCCGCCGCCGCTCGTTTTTGCGCCGCTACTCTTACCGCTACCGCTGCTCCCCCTGGCGTCCTCCTTCTTCCCACCACCACCACCACCGAATAAGTTTGTAATCGCCGCCATGGGTGAACCCATCGCGCCGTCGTCCATACCTGCCTCGTAGACTTGCCAATCTGGCTTTTTCTTCTTCCCACCAACCCCAAAATCGTTCTCCGAATATCTCGCCTTGTGGTTTAACATGTCCAACCCGGGAACTAAGGTAACTTCCGAACCGTCTCGCATGGGTTGTTGCGCTCGAGACCGTAAAATTCCAAACGCCCACAAGAACGTATCCTTCGGTACACCGTCGCCGCTTAAATTCAACGACTCGTACATCCCTCGAACGTACGAATCGTACCCAGCCGCGTCGTCGAGGAGTTGCGACCCGGCGATTGCGTTCACGTCCTCCGTCGACCAAAATAACGGCGACTCTAACACCGTCGCTTCGCGTAAATAACTCAAATACGGCGCGTAAAACGAACTTTCGCCTTTCTCGAGTTCGCACACCAAATACACGGAAAGTTCCACCCACGCCGGCGCGGCTTCGCCTTGCGCCGCCAGACGCTTTAAAATCTTCCCGCACTTCCCGTCCGTATCTTCTCTCGCTTTCTCCGCAGTCATCCACACCGAATCGCCAACTTTCAATATCGACTCGTTCTTTTTAATAATCGTGTTATCATCGCTGCTGATGTTACTACTACTACTACTCGTACTCCTACTCCTACTACCGCGATTGAAAATACCGCACGTGTTTTTACGAATCAAAGTGTTGTTGTTGTTCTCTTCTTCCATCATAGAGCTAAACCCAAACTCGCACTTTTCGTTCATCTCCGACCCGTTCTCTCGAAGCCATCGCTCCAAATTCGACAATAAATCCCGCAGTTTCGCTTTCTCGACGCACTTAGAATTGTTGTTAACGTTGTCGTCGTCGTCGTGACTCCTCGCTCGCGTTGCAATCATCGTTGAAGATTGATTCTGATTTTTTCCTCCTTTACCTCCTCTTCCTCGCGACAAAGTTGTTTTCAACGATTTGGAGGAAAAAGAACGAGAAGAATTTTGACAGTTGTGAGAGACGCACGGAGAGGAGGACGAGAGAGGAGGAAAGAGCGTCATCCTTTCACTTTTCTTTGTTGTTGATGATGAGATGAAAAAATGAAGATTTTCCCGCCATTTTCTCCATACTACTACTAAGTCTCATCTCTCTTGTTGTTGAGAAGAAGAAGACAAAAGACAAATGTCTTCTTCGGCGTATTTCTTCAAAACCAACTTTTGGGACGAGAAGGAAAAGAAGACGACGAAGAAAACGACAGAGGAGGAGGAGACAGAAGAGGCGTTTGAAGTGGAGGAGGAACGCAACAACGGAGATAACAGATTTTATGATTCGCGGACGACGAGGACGAGAGAAACTTTGTCTTCTTTGAATTCTTCTTCTTCTGAAAACGCGAGGGATTTCCCTCGCGTGAGAGAGATTTTGTGGGACGCGGAGACGACGACGAAGGAGAAGGAATCGACGGTAGTGGTTTGGTCCAGCGACGTCGGGCCGACGATATTTCAGTTCTTGGACGACGTAAACGACGATTCGTCGTTGGCGGGAAGGATACTCGAGAAATCAAAATCAAAATCGGTATCGCATCATCTCTACGCGAGATGCGATTTTAGCAGCAGCGAGGGCAACAACAACACGATTTATAGCAGTAACAGTAACAGCAACGATAGTTTTGGGATAGTGACGATTAGCAGCGGCGGCGTCAAAAGCAACAAAAGAGGCGAAAGAAAACGCGGATTTAGTCATTGGAGTAGCGAGAGACGCGTACCGCTGGACGTCTCGTTCCGCCGCGGCGGAGGAAGTCAAGAAGGGAAAAAGCGATGCGAGAGAATGGCATCGCGATTGGCGTGGGGGAAGAGTTTTACGAGTTTGAGAGAGTCGTTTTACGCGACGTGCGATGCGATGCCTTTAACGACGAAGAGTATCGTCGTCGACGCCGAGGAGAAGGAGGAGGAAGAAGAAGAAGAGATGGACAAAGATAAAGATGAAGACGAGCCGTTGACGCCTCTGGACATGTGGCCGATGCGAATAGGAGCCGTCGTTGAACGGTGCGACGGTGTGAAAACGAAGCGAAACTCGCCGCCTGCGTGGAAAGTACATCTCACCGTAGCCTTGGAGATGCCTTCGTGCGCTTTCCGGTTTGCGCCGATTCGGCCGTTGAGGGTCTCCAGAGAATTTTCATCATCCTCTCGAGTTATTTCCGCGTTATTCGATGATGACCACTTTTTGAATGGTTACAACGGTAGAAGCACGAGGGAAAGTTCTCTTTCTTCATCTTCGACGAGGAGGACGAGGAGGACGACGACGACGACGAGGACGAAAATGACGACAGGATTTCTCACGCTCGATCGAGCTCGCCGGTTGTGCTTTCTCAAAACAAACTCATCGAGAGTGCATAATTCTGAAACGCCTTTGGTTGGTGTTTGGATACATCGTCTCGATGATGATGCTCGCGATAGTCACGCATTTTTACAATCGAGCGAAGTGTGGGCGGCGTGTTTGCGCTACGCCTCGAATTCTGTTTTGAGGAAAGTATCTCAAAACGGCAGTTTTCTAGTCTGCGTTGTGAACGGCAAAAGAAAAGATGACGACGGAAATTATGACAAAAGGAATGCCTCCGCGGCGATGCCGCGGCTCGAGTGTTACGATTGCGTCGCCACGCAAGGAAAAGAACCTTTCGTACCGCATCAAGTTGACGTCACTTTAAATACAAATGCCGACGATTCCAACGATTCAGCGGATGCGTTTGTTCTCGGCGCGGTGAAAGAAATCAATCCAGCCTCGATCGCTTTTAATTTTGATCGCAACAACAACGACATTGGCAAAGAGAACAGAGGAAAGGAGGAGAACGACGACGACGACGACGACGAAAACCACGAAATCGATGATATTATTGGGTACAAGAATTTCGGCGGCACAACTTTCCCGCGTCCATCTGAGGATACAAAAAATATGTCAGAAGCAGAAAGAGAAGTTGTAGCTTTAGAAAAGATGCTTCAAAATCGGCATCGTCGCGATGATGAATTCAATAAGAGTTCTCCAGTGAGAGGTACTTCCGTATCGACTCGAAATCTCTCGCCTCGCTCCTTGGCGGCTGATTTGGTGAAACGCGCCGAGCGTTCGTTTGCGAATAACCGAAGAAGAGTTAAGAAACAAACGTCGATGCAAAAGGATGCAAGAAAAGATGGCCACAAGCCGTCGAGCGTAATTGTCGATAAAGTCTTGCGCGAACGTCTTCGCCTCGTTCGTTTCGTCGTCGAAGATCAACTCGTCGAGGAGGAAGAACGCGGACGAGGAAGAGGAGAGGCCAACTCAGAGGAGGAGATGGCAACTGGAATCATCAATACTACTATTTTTAGAAGTAACGATCACCATCAACGAGAAAACAAGAGCGGCCCCGGCGATGATGGTGACTATAACGACTATCATAACGACGACAGCGCCGTCGACAGCGACGGCGCGGACGCGCACATTCTTCGCAAATATTTAGATTTAGGGTTTTAGAAAATTTTAATGGCCAGCGGCAGCCGGTCGAACAGTCGTCTTCAAGCAATTCTCGCCTCAAAAATCTCACTAAACCCATCAAAGCTTAAGCTTTCTTGCGCTTTATAACGTAACAAAAGTAAACTACTCACAGTTTACGCGTAGTACTTTAACATAGCTACCGCTGCTCACCGTGAATTAGGACGCGTCTCTCTTCTTTTCCGAAAAAAAAGAACGCGCAAAGCATAGGATTTGAAACACCGAAAGAGAAATCAGAAGGCGTATTCAAACAAGTAGAATAGGAGACGACGCAGATCTAACTCTCTCTTTACGAGGACGACGACGATAAGGGAGTGAAGACAAAAAGCTTTTCACTTTCCCTTCTCTTCTTTAGGAGATCTGAGAAAGTCTTTTGGATCGGTAGTAGATAGAAATATACCAGAGTTTAGCACAAGGTACGTAATCTCAGGTCGTCAAAAGTCAGCGGCGCGATCAACGTCTCTCTCTCGTATAATCCAAAGACCAAATTTATCTTTTTAGCGCGCGTGTACGCTTTCCTTTTCTTCTGTAGTTTTAAATCACTATTAACGACAGCTTTCTCCTCCCTCGTTATAACAACAGATCAGATCAGATCAGATCAGATCGTCTTCGCTCTCGCAGAAGTAGTGGTAGTGTGTGTATTCACACACACGTAATAGAAGAAGAACTTTCCGACGACGTAAACGTAAACGACGATAAGAAGATGAGTTTTTTTAGCAAAAAATGTAGCAGCAAAAAGAAGGCGACGACAAAATTCTTCGTCTTCGCGCTCGTCGCCTTGTGCTCGTCCGTTGCATTCGGAGTGAGCGGCGCGCCATCACAGAAGGCGCACCGCTACGGCTCGGATGCTTTGACTCGCGAAGGCTTTTCGGACGCGACGAGAGCTGACAATCGTGAGTCGCTCAGCTCTGACCTGCCTCGCGTCGAAGATTTCGGCGGCGGCGGAGAGGATTCCTCCTCCTCCTCGGCGACGACTGATGGCGACGTGCACGTCGTCTCTTCGGACGATGTCAAGGTTGTGAGAAGAGGTGCTGGGTCGAGAACGCTTAATGAATTCACGGAAGACGGTCACTTCATCAGTCCGTTGTCTCCCGAAGTCATTGGTTGGGAAGAGGATGCCGTCGACGAAGCGTTGGCGTTTTATTCTCCTCAATTTTACGAGGCGTTTTATTCGTTTTACGACTTTTACTCGTTCTACGACTTTTATGATTTCTACGATCAAAAAGTCGACGCTGAGTTTAAGGAGTTTACTGGTCCAGACGGAGGCATCTTGCAGCTTTGCGAAATTGCGGTTTCTCCTGCGATTGGTTCAGATAAGGGAGGCACGAAAGTCTCCGTTATGTTGTCCGGTCACGTCGCGCGGGACCACAACTCGTTTTACTGTAAGTTTGGCGAACAACCAGTCGAAGCCATGAGCGCTCAGATCATGGAGGAATCAGGTGTCCTTGTTATTGTTTGCGAAGCACCGCCTATGGAGGACGACGAGGACGTCACCTTGCGCATTTCGTTGGATGGATCTTTGTATTCCGTCAACGGCGCGCAGTTTCATTACCACTCAAAGATGAGCGTCGCGGATGTCAAACCATCCGCGCCGAAAGTTTCCGCCGAGGGCGGAACTGCCATTCGTTTCACTTTGGGCGACTACATGTTTGGTCCAGGTTTTGATCCCAGCTCTGTCACGGTGCCGTCGGCGTGCTACTTTGGTTCCATGAGAGTGGATGGCGAGTTTGACGCCATGAAGTCCCAACTGACTTGCCTCGCGCCGTCTTTGAAACAAATTACAAAGACGTCGTCGAGTGCGAACGTGGAGCTTCGAATATCCTTGGATGGGCAAATCTTTTCGGATGAGACGGTCATGGTCCGTTACGGCTCTGGAAAATCGTCTTTGAGTACGATCACGGCGCCGAAGCAATTCAATAATTGGTTCGATATCATGCAATTCGACTACCTTCCGTTTCACCCGGAATATTGCGTGTTCTTTGAAAACGGCGATTTTGCCTCCTTGGCTGGTATTGCGGTTACTCCTGGCGTTATCGAACCTCCGTTTTACTCCGGAACGTTCGAATACTTTGTCTTGTTGACCGTAGATGACTTACCAGACATGAGAGTCGCGTTGACTCCAGTCGCTACTCAACCGGACGCGACCATTCGCATCGGTGGATTATACGGGAAGCAAGTGAGATCTGGCGATACTTTTCGAATTGGCGTTAGACTCGGCGAGAACAAAGCGTTGATTGTAGTTACCTCTCCAAACGGATTGTCCACCCGCACTTACATTGTTACGGTGTATGTGTTGATGGACGAAGAGGAGGGCGCTTCGCTCGGCGATATTCAACTCGATCGTGGCGAGCTCGAACCCTCGTTCATGCCGGATGTCTTCAAATATTCGACGTTCTTGGATTCTACCAATCATAGAATTGGTATTACTCCGCACTCGCTCTCTGGAAACGACGTCAAGATTTGCAGAATCACGACTGGTTCCTCCGAGGAGATGAAAAGAATGTGGGCGAGAAAACGCATCCGCAAAAATTTTTACGATAACGCCTTCGCTTGTGAAACTGTAAACTCTGGAGAAAAAGGTTACATGCGACTCGAAGATGGATTCAACTTGATTCAAATTCGTGCTAAGGATGGCCGAAACACCGCGGTCTACGAACTCCTTGCTTACAAAGAGCCAGGATTTGACGACGGTTTCTCTTGCGACGGATTCGCCGAAGCTGGTCTCGTCGATACCATCACTCATTCTTTGAATGTCGATATTGATTACTCGTTATTCAGCGACCCCACGACGCAATTTTACTCAAATTTCTTGGCAGATTTGATCGACGTGTTGACGTGTAACGCGCAGTTGTACCTCGGCGATGCGTCCGTTACTTCGGCATCCTTCACGATTAATTCCGTGACGGCTGATCGTAGCGGTTACACCGATATTTCGGTTACGTTCTCTGCTCCCATCGGAGCTTTGACTTCGTCCTACAGGAGTCAAGCGCGCGAAAATTTGCAGGTATTCTTTTCCAATTGCGCTTCAGTTTCCGTCATGAATCTTCAAGCGTACGACTGGTCGACGAATTCCATTTCTATTTCTTGCGAGGAAGGAACGGTTATTATTCCTCTCGATCCGTACAACGCGTTTGCGCTACCGGATATTCAGGTCAAGGAGGGTTCGCTCGGATATGCCACGGCAGATACCCGAGAAAGCACGGCTGGTCGCTGTCAAGGCGGTCCAGAACGCTTCGGAGTCATCCTCAATCGCACGTCTGGAACGACGGGTTGCGGGATGTGGGAGCGACCGGTGGGGACGATTTTGAACAAGCCAATTTCGAGCACTGGTTTCGCTGAATTTTACATGGGAGGTTCGGACACGTGTTCCGGCGAAGTCGGCTTTGACTTCGCGACGCCAATTTACAAAGCAATTGCGAATCCGGCGGCTTCGATCGAAACGTTGATGAAGAACCCGTCGCTTTACAAATCATGGCCGGGGGCCACTGTTTGGTACAGACTTTCCGACGCCGATGGTCGAAGCCAAGTCCAACTCAGTGGTTTAACTGTTTCTATGACTTTGAACTTAAACGGCGCGACGACGATGGGCGAATGTGAAACTCCAAGCTCCGTAACCGGTGCCGGCGTTTGTAGAGTGGAAGCGGTTTCAGAATGGTTTTCCACTACTAACGAGCAAGTTGGACAAGCGACAATTTCCTTTCAATACGATTCGGTCACTTACGGAACGAGTCTTACCCAGCAGTTCACTTTGAAGAAACACTATGAACACGATGCGGTTTCTGAAGCTACTATTATTTTGGAAGCACCAAAATATCCTGTTTTTGAAGGAGAAGAAAGTGTCGTTGAAGTCTTTGTCAACACTGGAGATTACGGCTTATACGCTGGAGATTTCGAAATCTTGATCAGCGACGCTGGAAACGGAGAGCAATGGGATTCTACGTTTGAATACGTTGGGTTCACGTCGAGCGGTATTTGGCAAGCGAAGGCCAGCGAAGCCATTCCAGGTTATCTCATCTCGGTTGTCTTTTTATCTCCTTCGACAAATGTTCTCGAAGAAGAGACGAAAGGTACGAAGTTAAAGATCGGAGAGATAACGCTCAGGCAAAAAATCACGTCGTACACGAGCTCATTCGGTACGTACGCGTGTGTTGCTGGAAGCTCCTGGTTTGACTGTGACCAAGGATTGTTATCAGCCACCGTTAGGCAAATGGCAAACTGGGGCTTGCGCACTTACGTTCCAACGGGAACTGCGAGCGTCGTAAATTCGTACTCTCGCAGTGCCCCTTCGGGTGGCTTAGAACCCGGATTGGTGAGTTCTACGAAGCAAGTGAAGATGTATTCAGCGATCGGTCAAAATGACTTGGTCAATGCGTACCCCATCACTTCGGAAGGTACGTCCACGAGCATCGTGACTTACGTTGTTTGGTCTTCGCCGAGCACTTCGGATGCCGTCCTTAAACCAAGTTCGTGCTCGAGCAGCACCGACTCCTCAACTGCATTCACCTTGGCCGTCAGCTCGACGGGTTGCGACATTACCATCGACGAAACGCATACCGGACACGGCAACTTTTCGATCACCACAACGAGTGGAAGTTTGAGTTCTTCTACCTCGCTCAACGTGTACTACCCGATTGAGTCTGAAATTGTCGTCACCGATGCTGTCTTGAACCCGATCAATTTACCATCAATCACAAACACGATTGCAATTTACAACGAAACGTCGAACACGACGTCTTATGAAACTTCGATTACTTATCCGTCGTGCTCGGAGAAACTTTGGCAGTATGCAGATATTAAGGCGTACGTGACATTTGGCGGTGATAACTTAGAATCAATTTACAACAACGACGTCACCTGTTACACCTCTTTTCAAGTGGCGGAAGCAGACTTAGTTTCCCTCTCTAAGACGCGAATTACAGTGAACGAAACGTATGCGTCGACGATCGAAAAAGTTACGGAAATGGTGGAAATTTATGACGAATTGACGAATACGACATCTAACGAAACTATCACCGCGTACCCAGAAGTTGGGGATGTTACTGTTTCGTTTGCGAGCCCGGCCATCCCAAGCATTTTGAACGCGACGGCAATCGTGACCGTGAGCGCCGTGGACGATTACGTCAACGTCACCCAGTTGCTAGGGGCTGTCGTCACTGGTACAGAACTTTTTAGCACCCCTGCTGGGGTTGCCATTGGTGCTGATTCGGAAGTGGCCGTGAGCGTCGAGCTCAAGCACGACTTCAAAAATGAATTAGATCAAGGTCAGATATGGGTTTGGGCGCACTTCACGGACGGGTCGACGAGGTACATCAGAAAATCCGATGGTTTGGACATCTCTGTCGCGGTAAATTCAACGAATGACTTGTCAGTCGCGGAGAATGTCAACGGTACATCTGACTTTCAATTAACAATTCCAGTTAGGGCAACTTCTGTTGATTCGCTCGTTGATGGTTCGTTATTGAAACCAATTTGGACGGTCTGCGAGACCCCGTACAACGTCTCTGGAATTATTCCGACTTTGGTTGACCTCGCGGTTCCTATTTCCGTCGAGTTTTCCGCAAACACGAACAGAATCACGCGACGAGGAGACGGTGCGAGTGAACAACCTATCGCAATTCCTGTTGAGGCTGTACTGACCTACACTATCAACTACGACGACGGATCCTCCAAGAATTTTATTCTCGATGATCGTGCGAATTTCACTATTTCGACGGGTGAAGATTTGGCGGATGTGATCAATGGCGTCGTCGTTCCTAAAACCGATTCTAACGGGATCGGAACGATCACGGTCAGCGCGTCGTTGCCCGAGTATGCTCCGGAGCTCGGCACTGCAACAGTATCCATGACTTTGGTCATTCTCACGGATGTTGATATGCGCACTAATCCTTTTCCAGCGTACTCAGGCTCAACGTCATACGAGAAGACGACGCTTCACAAAGTTGCGTGCACTGAGTACTACCAAAGTCTCGAGGCTTCCTTATCCGCAACCTTGTCGGATGGATCTGTTTTCGACATTTCTAAGTATGGTAACTACGCTACCTCCGATGTTTCCATTGGTCTCGTGTACGGTGCCGACAGCACTGTTGGTGGTGCAGGTGTTGGAGCCAACTTTGCGCGCGGGATCTCGGCGAGTACTTTTGATATGACGTCCAGTTTCGGAAGTGGTGAAAAGGCTTTCGTAGTTTCTCAAACGATCACAGTCACAGATACTCGCATCCGCATCGAATCCATTTCGCACGTAACGCAGTGGGATTCCGGAAATGCATTCGTTGCCTCATTTGGGACCTCTAAAGAAGTCCGAATGAAGGTTGTCTTCAGCGACGGAACGATGTTTGAAGACATTTTGGACCAAGACATTCCCGTTTCTGCACTCGTTGAGCTCTCCTCGAGTGAAGACGAAGTGATCAAAGTGGTTTCTTCGTTCGTTGAATTAAAGGCGAATTACTACAAAGCTGTCACTTTGACTGCTTCGAGTGTTTGCTCCGCTGCTCTCAACGCGAACAACGAGCATCCAACCGTCACGGGAACTGATGAAGTGTATGCGAATCTTTTAGCGGACTTGTACGATCTCGATATCGGTGCAAACACTGGAATTCCTTTGCCGCCGAAATCCGCAGGCGAGTTGTTTGAAGTCGCCGTCAGAATCAATACGGGTGATGAAATCCTCGTTGGTGCTCAGCTGAAAGTTAACTTTGACGACACTTACATCAAGGCTGTGAGTGCTGTCGTAGGCAGCGACTGGCCATCTTACTTCCAAGAGACGATCAATTATCCTTCAACTTCGGCTTCGATTCTTATTTCTAACACTGAGTCTACCGTTACAGGTTCGGCGACTGAAGTAGCGATAATTACGTTCGAAGTCGTCACGGATCAGGCTGTCGTGACTGAACTGGAAGTTGATGTTCAGTCTTTCATTCACAAAAATGAGTTTGACTCGACTTCTGAAATTCCATTTACATCTCCGAGAAGTGTGACCCAAATTGCCTTGAACTCTGCGTCTCGTCGAAGAACGTTGCTTTCCAACGTCTCGCGTCGTAAAATGCTTCAAACAGCTGATGATTGCGTTTCGACTGGTGTTACTGTCAAAAAGGGAACTATTGGTGTTGATTGCTATCCGCGTGTTTTTGGAGACGTGAACGGCGATTGTCTGTTCAACTTGGATGATGCTATTGTAATTGAATATCACTTGTTGGGCCAAACCGTGAATGGGATCGATTATAAGGATCTCTCCATTTTCTCCCAGTGGCAGCTCATGCAAATGGACGCTACGTTGAACTACCTAGATCCAGATTACGATCGAGTAGCGGGCGGCTGTAAGTTGTGGAACGGTGAGGAGAACTCTACCAAAGTCTGTCCCACGGCTGTCGATGGCTCGTACCTGAAGAAGGCAACTGGAGTTTACAAATTCCTCGCTATGTTTTCGACTTACGAAATTGTGACTCCAAAATTGAATAACGAATATTCGTATTTGACGGTGACGGCGAGGGTGTATGACCCAATTTTTGATCCTTTCAATATTGCTGGTTTGAATGGTGATTCGTGCGCTTTGGGCTATTTGCCATCAACTTCTCGTACGGTTGTCGGTGAATTGGATAACAGTTTTCTTGGCGATTACACGCATTACGCATATCAGCCTGCATATGGTGATGAGAGCTACGGCGACTCGTACTCCAAAGTTTTTATCGAGTATGGACGCACGGATGGCCGAGTGTTCAATAACTCTGACATGACGATTGTCATGGGCGAACGCTGGGGAACACTGTATAATCAAACGTTGGATGAATCGACGGTGAAAAACAACGTGATTACGAAAGCCTCGCAAACGAATGTTGGGACTTATGTTGTTCAAACGAAAGGTAACGAGGAGAACAACTACGCATTCAACTACGAATGGAACGAAGATGCTCCCACTGAGAGTGTTGCTGGCGTGACGATCATTATTCAAAATTATGCCGCAGATGGCTCCGACCTTGGGACGCACTATCCATTCTATGGCACTTCGGAATATCCGTACAACGTGTCTGGTTACGAGTTTGATCCTATCGCCCCGATTTCGATTCAACCCGCCGGTGATGGTCTCTTACTCGCGGATTTCGAAGTTTCTATGACGACAACTGCGGACTCCCCGGGATTACCATCAGGGACGACCAAGCAAAATGAGCCGAAAGGATATTACTCCAGAGACTTCTTCGCGTTCAACAATAAGGCACCAGGATCTACTGGTAGCCTGAAACTAACTGTTGGTAGCGACGACGCGTGTTCTACCGAAAGCTTAACGAATATTGAAGGTCAAATATCTGGCGAATACACCACTGCGCGAGACAGAGCATCTGAAATGTCTGTCATTCTGAAAAACCCGACAGTGGAAATAGGCGAGCCAATTTTTCGATTGCGCTACCAGTTGCGCGACGCCAACGGACGTCCGCAGATATTGACGTCAGGAATTTCTGTAACGTTCAAACTCACTTCCCCTGATGGCTCTGAAGAGGTTTTAACTGCTTGCGGTTTGCCCAGTGCAGTTTCCGGTGGCGGTGACTGCGAGACCACGATCAGCTCCGACTGGTTTCCGGCTTCAAGTTCAAGCGCGTGGAACTCCGACGTAACTTTTGACATTGAAATGTTGTTGAAGTATTCAGATGAAATTATTGCAACGTTTGCATCCTCTGGCACTTTGGTGAGACCACCGTCTAACGATGACCACCAGATCACGATGGTAAACAACCCACACGTTTACATGCAATTGAGATACTCGCCGGTGTACGCTGGTAGAGTGGAGACTTTTGATTTATACGCTGCCACTGATTCACAAGCGTTGATTTCGTATATGGTTACGTTAGAGTGGAACACAACTTATTTGTCGTACAACTACTTCAGTGTGAATTCTGAATTATTCAGCCCGTCTCCTATTGTTCAAGCGGTTGGAACGAACTCAGTTCGTATCGTATCTGTTGGCTTGAACGTGACAAAATCGTTCTCCGATACAAGTGGTTCCGCCGTTTATTTGGGGACGGTGGGATTTATTGTCGCGGCTGATGCTCCCATTGGGAAAGCTGAAATGCCGTTGTGGGGTACCACGAATGCCCTCGTCAACGAGGGTACTCGGGAATACGTTGTCAATGAAGAAATGCAATTTGACCACTTGTACGGAACGTCTTCGTTTGGTTCGCTTTTGGTTGGCCAAAAGACGCGCACGGGAGTGTACGCCTACATGGATCAAGCGGAAATTCTCAATACTGCCTACTTGACTGGCACGACGCAAGATCACTTCCTTACTGTCATGAATGTTTGGAACGTCGGTTCCGACACTCAAGTTACCGATATGGTAGATTGTGGTTCCAGCGCATCTTTTGCGGCGCAAGCCATCGATTCAATCGGTGGCTGCTCCGTTTTGATTTTGCCAGGCTCATCTGATGGGTACAAAAATATTCAAGTTTCCGCCAGCGTCGGGGACTACTCAGCTGTGGTTCCTGTGACGGTTTGGTTTCCACTTGATGTGGAAATAGCTGTTGCTCAGCCAGTTTTGCACCCTATTTCTGGTGCTTGTGCTGTCTGCAGTTTCACGGATTGTGTCAGTCCGCTGTATCAAACGTCCTCGATTCGTACTCTTGTCACGTATGGCGGTCAATTCCTGGACTCTGTCTCCGGTGTTGATGTCACCTGCTCCGTCGCGTACGAGTCATCGCGGTCTGAAGTTGCCGCAGTTACTGGAGCGACCTTAACTGGTACTAATCCAGGAACAAGTATTATAACGCTTTCTAATTCTAGATCTTCGGCTTTCGCTGAAGTCACCATTGATTCGACTGAAGTAACCGTGGCAAATTTGGAAGCTTTGCTTCCGAACTTGGCGCAGTGGTCAGCTATTACGGCGCCGGAAGCCCAAATCGACTACAGCGTTAATGTGAAAGCAACTTTGGAGCAATCTCTCACGGCTGCTGGCGAAGGTGGTCCATTATATTTCATGGCCACGTTCAGCGATGATACTACACAGTATCTCACCAAGGGTATGGGTATTTCGGCCGGTATTTCTACCGCTGACTGCTTCGATAACAATGGTGGGGTAACCAGTTGCGCTGATTCTGTGAAAATTGTGACTGATGAGGACGTCATCAACGCTTACGTTGCTCCAAATGCAATAAGTATCTCGACTGAATCTGCAATCACAGCGCAATGGTCCAATATTTGTAATCAAGAAGTGATTTATTCTGGCGTTGGTAACGTAACAATTTCTTTGTCACCAGTTGCGGCTATCTTTGTCAATGCAGATACTAGATACATCACGGACTCTTCGTCCAGTGCGAAAGATCCACCAGCTAGCATTGCAACTTCCATTCAACTTACTGTTGCTGTCAGATACGAAGATGGAAGCGTGTTGGACTTCACCAATGATGCAGACAGACCGCCATCATTCAGTGTTTCCATGGGTACCGATATTGCCCAGGTTTCATCTACTGGTGAAGTCACCGTTTTACCCGATGGTTCCAAACAAGGAATGTTTCAGATTCTCGTAACCATTCCAGGTTACACCGAAGCGGAGGGCGTCCGTGGCTCCGCAACCTTTTTCGCAATTGATATTGCCGATGATGGTTTACAGACAGAACTTGCACCGTGGCCGACGTACTCTGGCGCGTCTTCGCTCGGAGATAGCGCTGAGCTTAAAGTCATTCAGTGCAGTGGTAATTACACCGCCGTCTCTCTTTCTTCGAAACTCGTATACACCGACGATAGTTCGATCGACATTTCTTCTCTCGTAACCGTAAGCTCCAGTGACTCTAGCATTGCTTCAGTTGGACTTGTAGATGGGACGTATGTAGTATATGGTAAGTCATTAGGAACTGCTATCATCACTACTACTTACGCGGACAAAACCGATTCGGTTTCAGTGACCGTTTCGTCGGAAATGCTGAGAGTTCAAGCCATGGAGCTCATCACCGGATTTCCGGCTGATGCGACTTTCACTGGCGTCGTCAAGACCGAAATGCAACTCTCTGCGAAAATAACGTTCGAAGATGGGACAATTATACCGGATGTCACGATGCGTCCGGAGTTGCTTGACACATTGCTGCTCTGGTCAACCTCCGTAACTTCCGCGATTGAAGTTACAAACACTGGCAGAGCAATTTTGAGTGATAACCATTACGAGTCCATCACCCTTGGCATTACCGTGCAGTGTCCTTTCAACTCATCCTCAATTCTCGCGGACACAGATGCATCGGAAATGGTTTATGCCAACCTGAAACCCGAGATTGGGGATGTCGATATAGGCTTTACTTCCGGTGTACCGTTACGACCAAGCGTGTTTGGAGATGCTGTGGTCATTCCTATTTCGGTTAATACAGGTGAAGCGTCACTCGAGTCTTTTTTGATTGAGATTGAGACTACCGCAACTGACTTCACAGTGACAGATTGCACTGTTTCCAACGAATGGTCAAAGGAAATTTTTATTTGCAACATTGATACTGCGAGTGGGAAAATTTCTCTCGTCGGTAGTGCTGTTCAAGAAGAACTCATCGGGGAAGAGGCTGAGATCGCGTCAATAACGTTGTCTACTTTGTCCACTGCGACCACCAGTCTTATTTACACTCAAGTTTCATCTATTGTTCTTTCTGACGGAGCCACGTATTCAAACGAAGCTTCGGTAGCTGGAACGACTTACGTTAAGTTGAATGGTGCGAGACGTCGCTCTTTGCTCTCTGTTGGTGCTCCGAAAGACTGGGTGAACTCCAACGTCAAAGTACCAGCTCAGCACATGGCAGTGGTCCCAGCGACCACCAAATCTCCTGACGAAAAGCGAGCTTCGCACGAGTATTTAGCAGCTGAGAAGCGCTCCAGAAGCGCGAAACGTACGCTCCTCCAAGACTTTACGTGCTCGACGAATGTGCAAGGTGATGTTAATGGTGACTGTAAGTTCGACGCAAACGATTACCTCGCTCTCATGCGTTGGATTGCTGGCTCGGATGAATACACGAATCTTACTTCGACCTTGGGCGATGCGGACTCCTTCCAGCGCAAACAAGTTGATCCTACTATGGACTGGATGCGCGGTGAAGATTTCGACACATCTCGATGTGCAGTACATGGAGCTAGCGGATCACCATGCCCAGAACTTAGAGATGCGCAGTTCTTATTGAAGGTTCTTGAAGGGGACTACCGGTTCTTGTTCGCGACGTCCGTTGATGATATCATCGTCCTCCCTGAATCTCCGTACGATTCGCTTACTTTCCAGGCACAGCTCTTCGATTACGCTGGTACTGGTGTCAGCGGAGAATACACCAGAGTCCGCTTCGAATTTACTTCGACTAACGAGACATATTTTGCGAATGCTGCCATGAGTTTTGCCGAGGCTGAATCATATATTTCAAGCGCAGATGGCGAATTACCGGTGCGCTATGCCGTTGAAGCTCCTATGTCTTCAGCTGGTTTGTTTTCCGTGACAGCCTCGGGCCCAAGCGGAGAATTTGCAAAAGAAAACATTACCGTTGCACTTGTCGTGGAGACGTGTAAATCTAAATGCGCTTCAAGCTCCGTCGGTTCTACGAGCGCCACGATCTTCCCATACACTGGTGTATCGCTTGATCCTCACATGTCTGCGCTTGGGTATACGTACACTCCGGTGCTTACGTTTGAAACCCCGGACCCCATCGCTGGTGCGAATGAAGACTCTTACGTTTCCGCGCTCCAACCGCAGATTATTTCCGATGATTATCAAATATCTGGAGATGGTTTTGGCATTGGCTCGACCACCTACGCGTCATTGGGTGCATTTTCTCGCGAATTCGGTATTTTCGTTCCTGGATCAACAACCACCACGAAAAGCGTTTCCGCCAAGCTGATGGCTGATCGATGTGGAGACTCCACCCCAACTGGTTTCACTGAAGCATCCGCTACAATTGCAATCTCTCGTCGTCCGGTGTCTTCTGTGAAGTTAATTGTTCTAACGAGCACGGTGTATCCAGATACAGCGAAATTGCAGGTGAGATTTCAATTGATGGACGCCACGACTGCTGGCACAGTTTTGCAAACTGGATTGTCGTTACGCCTGTCGGCAACGTTATCGGAAGATGCAACCTCTGTTGCCTCTATCGCTTGCGCCTTGCCTTCGCTCACTACTGGCGTTGGATCTTGTGAACTCGATGTTCCGACAGCGTGGTTCCAAGCCGACGAAGTTGTTTCTATGAAAGCGCAGCTGCTCTTCCGATACGGTATTGAGGATTCCTCGACATCGTCCATCCTTTCCGTCCAGCTTGCGAACTCTGCGACCTATGTTGCGCTTCCCTCGACTGGTGGTGTCCTCCTTGAGATGCCGAAGTCCCCTCGCTTCAGCGAGAACGAACTCACAGTTCCAGTTTCAGCGAATACGGGCGGCTTTCCGCTCGGAGCATGGAGTGGTAGTTTGAAATACAATACCACAGTTCTTCGATTTGACTCTTTCACTACTTCTACCGGATACAACTCTGCGGCTGTTGGATTAGAAAGAAACAACACGGAAGGAATCGTCTCTATCGTTGTCGCTGGAGCTACCTCCAGCGCTACACTGGCAGATCTCACGGGTGACGAAGTCATTTTGGGCTACATCACGTTTACCATCAACAACGTACCGGTGGGAACCTACAACGACGTGGCTGCACTCAATGTTGATTCCTTGGTAACGATCGGTGGCTACACATTCTTAGAAAGCTTTGACGCGTATGTAACGGATGCACGAGGTGGTAGTGTCACAAACGCCCAACTTATTGTACTCGACACCAACGAGATTATCGGTTCCTACAGCATTGTTTCCAAGACTGAGATCGTCAATACGGCAGTTTTGGACACCACGAGGGCAATACAAGAGACGGAAATTGTTGGATACGCTGTGTACAGAAACCCAGACAGTTACATTAAAAACGGAGGCGACGAAGTTATGCAAGCTGTTGAATGCTCTATAACGTCGAGTGCTGTAGTTACCGTAGAAACGGGTAACTTGAAAATTAACGGTGAGGACGGGACGCAAAACGCCTGTGTGGCCAAAATTGGAAAAACGAACGAAGCTGGTGCTGCTGCGGCATCTGTCAAATTGACCTCTGGGGACGGTGTGCAGTTTGTCGTTTCATCTATCAGAGTCTGGTTTCCGAAAGTTGTGTCTTTAGAAGCGCAAGATAAAGTATTGGCTCCGGTCGAGGATGTGTATTACGAGGATTGCAGTTCAGTGTATCAATACACCAACATCTCTGCGTTGGCAACATATGGCGGGAGTGGTTTAACTGACCAAGATGAAGTTGACATCACGTGTATGGTTGACTTGTACTTGAACAATACAGAAGGGGATTCGTTCTCCTTTAAGGATGGCAGTACTACAATCGTAGAAACCAATGGCGTTGGTAAGGCGACAATTACTCTGATAAATTCGAATTTGGCAGTCGAGCCATCGGTGACTATCTCGGCAATTTCCGACCCTATCGGTATCGAGTCGCTTCGACCTGTACTTGTTTCCCGAGCTGAATTTACTTCCGAACAGATTGATTCGCAGACTCCTTCCGATTTGAACGCAGATACATACGCTGAGGTGTCTGTGAATATGATTCAAAAGTTGAATCGTAAGGGTGCGCAAGGCGCTATTGTTGTCTACGCCCGCTTTAAAGATAACAAAGTCAACGAACTTTCTCACCTGCCTGGCCTGACCGTAAGTACCGGTATCCGATACAACGGTTTGAGCATTATAAGCACGGCTGGCTCAGACAACACGGCCGCACCTTACTATGGAGAAATTGGAGATGTGAAAGGCGGTATGGAAGGCTATGATGTCATCCAAGCAAAGCTGCTTACGACCACCTGTAACGGTGCCGTAGGAGGTGAAGATATCATTTACGGCTACGGTGGTGTCGAAGCTGTCATCGCTGATCTCGAATATGTGAATTTGACTGCGAGTGCATCCAAGGTTACCTTTGAAGGTGATCTCTCTACGAATGCTCCTATGAATATCGGAAGTGTTGCTAACTTGGAACTTACTGGAACATACTCTGACGGTGATATTCAGAGTTTCACATCTTCAGCCACGTCTCAGTTTCTGATAAAACACAACAACAATTCCACATACGTGGCTGAACACTCATATGCTCGCGTATCTAACGATGGTGTGCTCACCATATTTGGTTCAACTGATGACACGAGCATCACCGTTATGGGCATTTGGACAGATGAGATGAAGACGGCGAAGGTGACAATTGACATAGTTAAACATATGAGCACGCAAACAGTGATGACTCCGTATCCGGCATTCACAGGAAGCAGCGACATTGAAAAACTGTCTTTGAACAAGATTGTGTGCACCAGTAGTTATCAACGAGCGATATTGAAGTCAGTTGTTACTTTAACGGATGGCTCAGTTTTTGATATCACCAGCGAAACATCTTACACAGCCTCTGACATATTCACATTGACCCAGTCCTCCACTTCTTCGGAGGTGATAATTGCTGCTGCTGGAAACACTACTGGAGATGCAACTATTAGTAGCACTTTCGCCAAGTCTACCATTGAGACGACTTTTACGCTTTCGGATACACCAGTAACGCTGACCTCTGTCCTCTTTGATGAAGATATTTGGGACGCGTCTACTTCTTTCATCGGCCTGGTAGACGCAACAAAATCTTTAGATGTTCACATGTACTTCAATGATGGATCTCAGATTTCCAACGCGGTGTCTTCGGAAGAAGTGCAAGCAGTCTTCAACTGGGAAGAAGTAGTCAAATTCGACTCTACTTTGCCCTCTATCATTGAAGTCAGTGGAAGCACGGCGACTTTGAAGAACCAGTATTGGACTCGAGTTCTCATTTCTGCTTCTGCTGTTTGCGCTGATGGCAGTGTCGATTACCTCGTATCGGCAACTTCTTCGATTGCCCCGAATCTCTTGCCAGCTGAGAATGACGTTTCCTTGGGTGCGTTGACAGGTATTCCGTTTCCTCCGAAGATTAAAGACGAAACGTTCGACATTGAAGTTCGAATCAATTCCGGATCTGCGAATCTTCGAAGTTTCCAACTCGTTACCCAGTTTGATTCAAATATGATCGCAGCGACTGGTTGCACGGTAGGAGACGACTGGGCTCAATACGATTTTGCCTGTACCAGGAATAACCCGTCCACTGAAGTGCTCATGATTGGTACCGAGCCGCTTTCTACCGTAAGTGGTTCCTCCATCCACGTCGCTACGATTTCGTTCTCTGTGAAAACTTCCTTCAAGATTTTGGCTCACATCGAAACCACAGTCCAGGTCTTGACTGTTGAGGGTACCGATGGTGCCGACATAACAGCAGCTTCCTTCGTTTCTAACATGACTGGTTCAGGTGATATCGCTCTTAACAGCTACTCTGGAAAGAAACGTCGTCGTCAATTGCTCGAGGATGGCTCTATCTCCGAAGTTTTGGAGGTGGAAATTGCCGTACTTCCTTCCCACATGAGATCACTCCTCCAAGATACTGATACCGAAGCGGTTTGTAATGGAGTCGGGACGTGCGCAAGTGGTGTTGATAGTGGATGTAAGTTTGGGGACGTCAACGGAGATTGTTCTTTCGATGTTTCCGACGTTTTAGCTCTTAAAAGAGCCATCATGGGCAAGAGCTATGATGCTGACTTCGATCTGAGCGTTTATAGCGATTGGCAGAGACAGCAAATGGACCCGAATCTTGACTGGTTGAAGTCTGGAGCTTACGTATCGCCAGACGCAGCAGATTCTCTGTACTTGCTTCACGCCTTGTCCAAAAAAGCTCGATTCATCGATGTCACGAATGGATTAACAAGCTATAAAGGGTTCTTGACATATGAGCCCGGAAATGCCACGGATGTACTCCTAGACATGGAAGTGAGAGTTTATGAAGAAAGCTCTGAAGCTGCAACGTCTGATGATACGAAGGTACGAGTCGAACTCAGTTTCGATGGTGGGTCCGATCCAAGTAACAACGATGCCATCACCTCCATTGGTACTAGAACTTCCGATTATTCCTCAGTCGGTACAATCTACGAGGCCAGTGACTTGTGGACCGCAGCAACAGATCAACGAGGCGTATTCAGACTCGTTTTGAAACCTCCTATTTTCAGAGATGGTTCGGCAAACTGGATTGGTGAAACCGATGTCGGTATATCTATCATTATCGATACCTACAATGACTTTGGTAAGGATGATGAATATGGACAAGGAGGCAGTGGATCCACGGAAGAAGCTGAGCGAATTAAAGTGTTCTATGGATCTGCCACGCCACCGCTTGATGTTACTTTCGGCGGCGGTTTTATTCCATATGTCAGCTTTGATTTGCTTGGTGTTGACCCGGTGCAATCCATTTCTCTGAAAGATATCACTATTGGTGGAGGAGAATTCGGCCTTGTTTCCTCATTGGATGAGACTGCGTCTGGATTTTCTACTTCGGTCCCCAGCTACAACGTTTACGTCAATGCTGACACTTCCACCGTACAATTGCTCACGTTCATTGACGATTCCTTGAGTTGCACAGCAGAGCAAATTGCCAGCGGTGATACCGACAATTGCTTTACGACTCAATCGGTCACTATCGATGGATCCGAAGCGTCTACGTGCAGTTTGCTGACGTGCTCTTACTTTTCGGAAATTTCACTCAACGTTGGCTCCAAGACTGTTCGAGTTACGGTATATTCAGCCACATCGGAAACGTTTTACTTGGTAACTTTCATTCGCCCAGATGTGCCTACATTTTCGAGCGTCACTCTGTCGAAGGGGCAAAATCAGCTGAATTTCTCTCCGAAAACGTTTACGTATTACCTCGAATACTCGTACGATAATAATGGCGAAGGTCTCACTTTTAAACCAATTGTGAATGGAGACACCACCCGGAGTGCGATCTCATTTGTTTCCTCCGGCGGGTACGAATCTACTGCTTCTTTCTTGAGCGGATCCTCTCAAGGTATCGAGCTCTCGACTACAGATACGATTGTGGTTATGACGGTTATATCTTTAGATGAGACTGTAGAGAGCACGTATACATTCTACGTGGACGTGAAGGAATCACCATTCTTGTCTTCTCTTGATGTTATCGGCGAACAAATGGTTCCTGCGTTTACGGCAAGTTCTTACACGTACGCCGTGAACGTGTTAGCCACAGTCTCTTCTATTACTCTGTCTTCCATTGTTTCTTCAGATGTGCCGCATGTTTCCCTCACGGTTGCGGCGCCTGATGGAACTAAGTCAATCACGAGTGAATCTTCACTAACGACTCCAGTTGCGTTAGATTACGGCGTCAATGCTTTGGTCGTAACTGTTTCTGGCGCGGAGGGCACGACTGTATATTCCATTTCAATTACTCGAGCAGACGCTTCATCGGTCACTGCACTTGAAATTGGCAACTATAAATGGGAGTCAGATCCCACCACCTCGGACGGCAGTCCATCAGAAAGTCCCTCATTCACCGATCCGACTGCATTCTCGAGCAATACATATATGTATAATGTGGATGTGCCGCAATACGTGTACGAGACTTTGATCACAATCACGCCGTCTTCATCTTCCGTCCTGTTTGTTGATGGAGTTGAGGTAACGTGTGATCAAGCCGATGTGAGTTGTTCTACTTCTGGTGCATACGCGTTACCACTACGAATCGATGAAGGTTTGAGCACGCACACGGTGACTGTTGTTCCTACGGATGGTTCCGCCCTCTCCTCTATTACTCTGCAGTCAGTTGCTGAGGGTCAAAACGTGGATGGCGGTTCGACGTACACGTTCACATTTACGAGGCCATATACTCCGAAACTCACGAGTATCGCTGTCGTGGACTCGAGTGACGCAGCGATTTTACTTTCGCCCTCGTTTTCAACATCCGTTTACGTCTACCGGTCTACAGTCGCTGCGACAAAATCTGAATTAGACATCTCTGTGGCATTCCTTGAAACTGGCGATGTTCCAGTCTCTGGGGCTTTCGTACAATATGGTAGTCTCTCACGTATTGCTTTCCCAGAAAGTGGGCGTTTGACTGTGCCAGTTGCGGAAGGCACGACGACGGCAATTACGATAACTGTGCAAGGAAGTCTTGAAATAGGTGGAGTCGAGTCTATTTACATGTACTATGTTACACGTGGCACGTTGCCAAAGTTAGACTCTTTGACCTTTTCCTCATCTTCTGTTACGCCAACCTTCTCAACGTCTCGTTACAATTACGTGGCTGCCTTGGGGAGCGCAGAGAACAGCTTCACTTACACCGTATCTAAAAACAATACCAGCTCTACATGTCTAGTCAGTTTGAGTCAAGACTTCTCAACGTGCTTGACAAGTGGAGAATTGCAAACACACGACACGACGGGTGTTACGGAAGATATCGGAGCACTGAAAATTTATGTGAGGGATTTGAGTAACTTGAACGTCGTGAACGTTTACACAGTTACCTTTACAAAAGAGGCACTCCCAACTTTGAATACTCTCAGTATTTCAGGCTCGACGGGTGCTAAACTGGACCCTTCTTTTGCTGCCACGACGTACGCATACGACATGCCAGTTCCGTTTGATTCCTCATCCGTTTGCTTCACCATGTCATTCGATACTGTGAGTTACAGTTCAAGCATTCAGATGGGTGGAGGTGCGCCACTCGCGGTTGCTACCAATGTCGCTTCTTGCGTCGAAATTCCGTTTGGCAAGATTGATATCACCATTGCAGTAACGTCGAGAACAACTGGATTTTCCGGTTCTTACATTATCTCATCGTCTCGTAAAGTTGCGCCATATCTTACATCTCTCAGTCTCACTCCGAGTGGATTCACGCCATCGTTTGATGCAACTGTGAACACGTACTCTGCCACGGTTGGGTACGACACGACCGAACTCGATGTTAGAGCGGCCGCTAACTTGGTTGCCAAGGCTGGGTCCGTTGTGTATGTATCCTTAGGAACTGGCGCAAGAACTTTGTTGGGTTCATCCGAGAGTTACAAAGTTTATCCTGACGTTGGTGATCAGAACTATGTGGCAGTCTCCGTGGAATACACAGAAGATGGTGTCACCGTCATCAACACGTACACAATACAGGTAACCCGAAGTCCCCAGAGTTCTGAGGACATTGCCATCTTGTCTTCTATTAATGCGTACGATATCAACGGTACGGTAAATGTTGGAGGTGTCGATTTTACTGGTAGTGCTGTGACCGAACCACTTTCGTTCGACGCTTCTGTTCTCGCGTACACCAGAAGCATCCAACATGGCGCCGACGCCGCCACAATTGAGTGGGAATTGTACCCAGGAACGTATGTCCGAATCAACGATGTTGTTAAAACAAATGATGCGGGTGATGCCATCCATGGAACGGATACGAGTTATACCGTGTATGACTTAGTTCCTGGAACCCCCGTTACGGTCAGCTTAACAATTCTTCCCAGTAGTACGAAGGATACTCCGGATGCGACGTGCACGGCCTCTCTCTGCACCACGTACACCGTAACACTTACGAGAATGACTGCAGGAGATATGGCGCAATATTACTCGCTTGAACCGAGTACGCAGCGTTCTACGTCCGTGTTCAAAGCATCGTCAACTGACAAAGTTGGCTACACTATCGAGCTCGACACCGAGGGTTTCATGGCCAATTCTAACACGGGATTAAAGAACATCGGAACGGTGTCTTCTACCTTGAAAACGCATTACTTCACCTCAAAAGTAAGCCAGTACTCGGGAAGTAGTGTTACGTGGTCCCCTACAATCATCGGAACAGATGTTCCAACTGTAGAAATCAACAATGTTTTAGTCATTGGCACGGATATTACAGCATCGACAGCTGACTCTGCTTCGGCTGCGGTTTACGATGATAATGCATATTTTACAGTAGATAAGAAAATTGCCACTCGCTTTAAAGTGGAGGCTTACTTCATGAGCTTGTACGACGATGAGAATGAAGAAACCTTCGCTCTGCAATATTGGCCGACAGTGGGTAAGATAGCCGCTTATGAAGGTTATTTCGTTCAGGCGCGTACTGGGGCG
>Ga0115000_10001053_pt1 | contig 25037 bp, 23 predicted proteins | sample ArcticOcean_MG_C_6_FD_89690 | JGI IMG/M metagenome (GOLD analysis project Ga0115000, IMG submission 89690) | Marine microbial communities from western Arctic Ocean - ArcticOcean_MG_CB8_128 | ecosystem: Environmental > Aquatic > Marine > Oceanic | place: Arctic Ocean: Canada Basin | collected... | reverse complement strand
TGAAAGATCAGTGTTTGATGCCAGAGAACCAGCAGCATGCCAACATTATTACCCACACATTGGTCTTATGATTGACTTATTTTTTGATGCTTTATCAAATGCAGTTCCAAATGCTGTTATTGCAGGACAGCCCGGAGATGCAATGAATATAATGATAACTGGGAAACATACAGATAGTGAAGATCTTTTTGTTTCAGGAGAAGCAACAGGCATTGGCTGGGGAGCATTTAATGGAGGTGATGGGTCAAATGGCATGATGACATATGGAGGAGGGGACCTAAAAAACTTTCCAATTGAAGTACAAGAACATCGGTTCCCATTAAGAATTCATGAGTATCGACTTCGTCCAAATTCTGGGGGTGATGGACAGTGGAGAGGAGGACTTGGGCTTATAAGAAAATACGAAGTCTTAAAAGATTCACGATTGTCTACATGGTTTGAAAGGACGAAAACTACGGGTCGAGGACTCTTAGGAGCGGGAAATGGAAAACCAGCAGAAGTATTAGTGGAAGAACCAAATGGTAAAAAATGGAATGCTCTAAAATGTGCTGATGTGGCTATAACTGCTGGCACAAAAATTACAGTAAAAACAGGAGGAGGTGGTGGATTTGGGTTGCCCGAGAAACGATTAAAAAAATCCATAAAAGAGGATAAAAGACAAGGTTATATAAACTAATCCAATTTTTTATATTTTGAAAGACTGTTTTTTTTAACACAACTTGTAAAAATTATGCTTCAGGATAAATCAATATGAGTGGGAAAAAAATCTTAATTTTAAATCCGAACGGAACAAATATTTATGATGATGTAACCCTTGAAGTCGCAGAAAAGGCAGTATCATCTGATACAAATGTAACTGTTCGTAACCTTTCAGGAAGTGTTCCTAAAACTGCTTTCCTTCCTGCTACATCAGTTTTAATGAACCAACTACTCACTGCGGTAGTAGATGCAGAGAAAGACGGATTTGACGCTGTAGTTATTGCTTGTTGTTCAGACCCAGGTCTACAAGATGCCAAAGATTTGGTATCTATTCCAGTAACTGCTCCCATGGAAGCAGCAGTTTATACTGCTGCGCCTATTGGAAGACTCGGAATTATTGCTCCAAGAATAGAATCTGGGGAAGGTGAAAATCTTCCTTCAAATTCCAACTGGGTACGTAAATTAATTCACCAATACGGAGCTTCACACAATTTTGCAGGAGTTAGATTTGCTCCAGCTCCACATCCATCTGCTAATGAAACAGAAAGATTACTTAAAGAAGATTTGAATGAATTATGTAGAATTGTTCGAGAAGGTATGTCAAATTCTTTGGATGAAAAAGGAATTGATGAAGCAAAGAGAGCCTGTGATGAAGACGATGCCAAAGTCCTTTTCTTCGCTTGTACTATATGGAGTGGCCTTCTAGATAAGGTTCAAAATAGTGTGTCTGCTAAAATTCTTGATCCTGTCAAGAATACAGTAATTTTTGCAGAAATGCTGGCAAAAATTTAATAATTTTTTTATATCAAATATATATAACTGTGTTTCATAATTTTCATATGCAAACTAAATATTATAATTGACATAATTATTAGTTAATAATCATAGAACGATTTCAAGCTTACTTTATAATTTAGTAAAATATATAACAAATAAATTATTTCTAAGATCTATTAATTTTGAAATAAAAATAACTCGGGATAAAACTTAAATATTGTCATGACTAATGATGATTGCTGATATTTTATTTATATTGTGAAGTAAATGTTAAAATGATCTGACGTTTATGTATTTTATTATTTGTAAATCTATAAAACAAAAATGGTGGGAGGTATTCGTAAAGATTTATCTCATCAATTGGTACACCGTTATTTTGTTACGGATTTGAAGCATGGAAAATAATTTTAGTAATTAACATAATTTTTTTAAATATTTCTAAATAATTAAACTTTTAATCTAAGAGGTAAAATGAAATGTATAAGATATATATTGTTTTTTTATGTTATATTTTGTGTAAATTCAAATATTTATGCAAAGGATCTGGTTATTGGAATTGGTGGTGATATCGAAACTTTTGATGTTTGTTGTGCTAATTTCATTCAATCACACCATGCGCTTTACGCGGTGTATGAACCTCCTGTAATTTACCCTACGATAAAAACTGGCAGCGGAGCTTTGGTTGGAGATGCAACTGATTTGGAAGGAACTGTTTTTGAGTCTTGGAAAGCTCATAGTGATGGATTGACTTATACTATAAAAATTAGAAAAGGTCTTACGCTGCAAAATGGCAAACCAATTAATTCAGAATTGGTTCGCTATATGTTTGAAAGAAATTTGAATACTCCAGGTGGGGGAGCATGGTTATTAAAAAACATAGCATTTGTTACTAAACCTCCTGAAATAATTGATGAATATACAATTAAATTGATTGGAGATAAACCTAGTCCAATGGTTATGAGTTCCCTGTATATGACCAGTTCTTCAATGATTGATCCAGAAATTGTTAAAGAACATGCAACTAGTGATGACCCATGGGCTACAAAGTGGATGACAAGAAATATAGCTGGTGGAAGTGGACCATACAAGATTGTTAAGCACATACCGGATCAAGAAGTAGTTTTTGAAGCATGGAATGGTTATATGGGTGATAAAGCAAAAATTAAAAGAATGATTTGGAAAATTATTCCATCTCCTGCACAAAGAGCTTTATTACTTAAAAGTGGAGTTATAGATATTGCTGAAGGACTTGGTGAAGAGGAGTTTAAATCACTTAAGGGAGCTAAAGGAGTAAAAATTATTACAGCTCCATCTGGGAATCTTATCTATTTAGGAATGAACAGTTCAATACCTCCATTTAATGATGTTTTAGTAAGAAGAGCAGTATCTTATGCAGTAGACTATAATGATATTCTTAAGAATGTATATAATGGAGATGCTAAGCGCTTATGGGGACCATTTTCAGGAACTAATAGCTTTTCTTTAGGGGATAAAGCAGGATATAGAACAGATACTGCAAAAGGTAAAAAACTGTTGGGATCAAGTAGTTATAAAGGTGAAATAGTTACAATTTCAATAGATTCATCTAGAGCTGATAGAGAATTAATAGCTGTTAGAATCCAATCTTCAATGAGATCAATTGGAATGAAAGCTGAAATTGAGAAACTGACACCTGCAGTTTACTCTGAGAGAAAAGTTGGTAAAAAACTTCAAATGACTATAGACGAAATGAATGCTTGGATCGATGATCCAAACTATTCATTATCGCTCACACTAGAATGTGGCGTTTATGGAAATTATATGGATTATTGTAATAAAGAAGTAGATTCAATTATTAAAAACGGGTGGGCAGAAACTAATTTAGAAAAGCGTAGGGCAATGTTTGAACGTGCTCAGAAATTAATCATTGACGATGCACCTTGGGCTTTTATTGCTCAACCTAATTTTAAATTAGCCATGAAAAAAGGATTGGGGGGTTATGTTCACTATGCCAACGAAATCCCAAGATACCATCACTATTACTGGGAATAGTTTCCTTCAATAAATTCTCTCTTCCAATTAGATTGGATACCTCTATAAAAGGTATCCAATCTCCCTTACTCAATACAAATCATGCGAATTGTAGCCTATGTATTTCATAGACTAATTATTTTATTACTGGCTGTATTTGGTGTCTCTATAATTACTTTTATTGTTACTCGGGTATTGCCTGGAAACCCAGCTTATCTAATAGTTGGGGTTCAAGCAGATCAATCAACTGTCGATGCGGTAATTGACAGATTGGGACTAGACAAACCAATACTTGAGCAGTACTGGTTATATATGAGACAGTTACTATTAGGAGATTTGGGAACAAGTTGGAGAACTGGTAATCCAGTGAGCTTTGATCTAAGTTCAAGATGGCCTGCAACATTAGAATTGGCATCAATTGCTATGATTCTTGCGATTATGTGGGCTATTCCTTTGGGACTATTATCATCAATTAGAAAACGTTCATTTTCAGATTATCTTGCAAAATTTCTTTCAGGTTTGGGTGTAGCTATCCCTGAATTCTGGTTAGCAACACTGCTAATTTTAGTTTTCTTCGCAGGATTTGAAATCGCTCCAGCACCAATAGGCAGAATTATGCATGCCTCGCCACCAGAATCCATTACAGGTATGTACATTATTGATTCAATCATTACAGCAAATTGGGAATCATTTTACGCTTCAGTTGCACAAATCATTCTACCCGCTACTACTTTAGCTATCACTACTGGTGCTCCTTTGCTAAGGGTTACAAGAACTTTTATGATTGAAGTCCTTGATTCTCAATTTATACGATCAGCAAGAGCAATGGGTATTCCAAAGATGTCAATAATTTTCCGACACGCTTTCCCAAATGTTTTACTACCTGTTTCAACTATGATTGCAGTCTTGTATGGATATTTATTGGGTGGAACTGTTCTAGTAGAATATGTATTTTCTTGGCCTGGAATGGGTAAATATGCTATTGATTCTATAAATTCTTCAGATTATGCACCAGTCATGGCTGTGGTTGTGTTAAGTGCAACTAGCTATTTATTGGTCTATCTTTTAACAGATCTTTTACATTTAGTCGTTGATCCCCGTACTAGATAATTATGATTCATAATTTTAATAATTTTAAATTTAAAAATAATAAATTAAATACCATCATAATATACATATATAATTTCTTAAAAAAGCCATCTTATTTTTGTCTCACAATAATTATTTTTTTGGCAATCTTTGGGCCTTATTTTGTAGGAGACCCACTAGAAATAAGTAAGGGTCCAAGATTGAGTGCTCCATCATTTGATTTTTTGTTTGGTACTGATCAATATGGTATGGACATTTTATCTAGAGTTATAAATGGGGCTAGGATTGACTTGTTTACTGGATTTACTGCATCATTTTTAGCGGCTTCTATTGGAATGCCTCTTGGAGCATTTGCTGCATATAAAAAGGGCGTTTGGGATCAAATTCTCTTGCGAACCTCAGAATCATTTCAAGCTTTTCCGGTTCTAATTTTAGCGATGGGTACAATTGCAGCAATTGGTTCAAGTATAAGCAACATTATTTTTGTAATTGCAATAGTTAATGTACCAGTATACATCAAGTTAACTAGATCATCAGTTGTTCCAATTTTAGAAAAAGATTTTATACATGCAGCTCGTTGTGCGGGTAAATCCGATTTTAAAATATTGTTTAAACACATCCTTCCTAATGTTTCTCCAGTAGTTATTTCGCAATTTTCTGTAAACTGTGCTTGGGCCATTCAAATATTGGCTGCATTAAGTTTTGTAGGATTAGGTGTTAAACTCCCTATTCCTGAATGGGGGGCAATGGTGAGAGGCGGATCTGATTATATACTTTATGGTCAATGGTGGGTCTCTATATTTCCCGGAATAGCCATACTTTTAACGGTTCTCACACTAAATCACGTCGCTGATGTTATCGGAGAGAACTAATAAATTTAATTCAAAATAATTTTGAAAGATAATCCTATATTAATATGGTTAATCAAAAAAACGAATTTATTGAACTAAACAATGTAAAACTTGTTATATCTAGCAAAAATAAAAAACTATATCCTCTTCAGGGGGTAACGTTTACAATTCCGTATAATAAAAAAGTTGCTCTAGTAGGAGAATCTGGTTCAGGGAAAAGTTTAACCGCAGCTTCTATAATAGGTATGCTTCCAAGCAATGCAGAAATAGTTGAAGGTAAAATTTTGATGAATGGTTCTAATATTGTTAATTTGTCAGAAAAAGAATTTCAACAAATTCGGGGAAAAGAAATTTCAATTATTTTCCAAAATCCTAAAGAATCATTAAATCCTATAATTTCAGTTGGTAATCAAATAGCTGAAGTAATTCGTGTACACGAAAAGTTAAGTCGTAAAGAAAGTATTAATAAAGCAATTAAATCCCTTGAACTTTTAGGCATTTCATCCCCAGCTAAAAGATTTGAGGATTATCCTCATCAATATTCCGGTGGTATGGCACAGCGAGCAGCCCTTGCAATGGCAATGGCATGCCGTCCTTCTTTATTAATCGCTGATGAACCTACGAGTGGATTAGATGCTACACTTCAACAGCAAGTTTTAGAATTATTATCGAACCAAGTACAAGAGCAAAAATCTTCTCTATTACTTATAACTCATGATATTAGTGTAGTTGGAGCAACATGTGAGCAAGTTGCTGTCATGTATGGTGGTAGAATAATGGAATTTGGAGATACCAAAACAATACTTAATAATCCTGTTAACCCATACACTATCAAATTGATTGAATCTTTTCGACGTTCAAAAAAGAAACGAATGACTACCATACCAGGCTCTGTGAAACCACTAGTTGATGAGCTAAAGGGTTGTCCATTTGCCCCTCGTTGTTATATGGCAGAAAAAGACTGTTATAATCTATTACCATCATTAAGTTTTGTGAAAAAAAGATTCGTAGCTTGTTCAAAATTATGACCCTTTTAAAAGATAAATAATATGTTAGGTAAAATTAATAAGAATTATCTTCTTAAAGTAAAAAAGCTAAGCAAGGTATTTGAAATTCGAGATGCTGCTCTACGTAAAAGAACCATTAAAGCAGTTGACAGCGTTAGTTTTGGAATAAATAAAAAAGAAACATTTGCAATTGTTGGAGAGTCAGGTTCAGGGAAATCAACGATTGGTAGAATATTATTAGGTTTAATAAGTAAAACAGAAGGTGAAATATTTTTTGATGGCAAACCACTTCAAATTCAAAATAATTCTATTTCTTTGCGAAGAAGACTACAAATTGTTTTTCAGGACCCTACCGCATCTTTTGATCCTAGATTAAAGATTTTAGATAGCCTTTTGGAATTTTTGGATTTGAGGAAAGAGCTAAATAGTGAAGCTAAGATCAGCCTAGCAAAAGAATTAGTCGAGGAGGTAGGTTTGGATCCTGAAATGATAAATCGTAAGCCATCTGAGATGAGTGGAGGGCAGTTACAAAGACTTAATATTGCTCGTGCATTAGCTAGCGGTCCAGAACTAATATTTCTTGATGAACCCACATCATCTCTTGATGTTTCTATTAGGGGCCAAATAGTAAATTTACTTCTCGAAAAACAGGAAAAATATGGCATTACTTTTTTATTAGTTGCTCATGATCTAAGAGTTGTAGCCGTCATGGCAGACCGTGTGGCAGTAATGTACTTAGGGCAATTTGTTGAAGTATGTGAAAAAGAGAAAATATTTTCAAGCCCATTACATCCCTACACTAGAGGTCTGATTCAAGCAGCTAGAATTGATGATCTTGGTTTTAAAAATAAAAATGATCTTGTTCGTTTAAGTGGTGAATTAAAAGAAGAGGATATAAACTCGGTAGGATGTAGATTAACTTCAAGGTGTCCTTTTTATGAATCAAAGTGTAATATACATCAAGATATTATTGAACTCAGACCTGGTCAATGGGTTAGATGCTGGAAGGCATTAGAAGTAGAAACTTCAAATAGTAATCAAATTAAGGAATAAATGTTTTTAATTAGGTTTAATTTTTATATTAATAATTATTTTAGGAAAATATGACGAAAAAGAAAATTGAGATAGGTGCATTCCTTCCAAGTGCAGGCGAATTCCCAAGAAAATATGGTGTAAATAATATGGCAATCAGACTGGAAGAACTTGGATTTTCATCTTTATGGGTATCTGATCATATTCTGATGCCTGAAATTATTAAAGCAGATTATCCTTTTGCTAAAGACAAAAAAGCGACTTGGGATACTAATATTGCATGGTATGATTCGTTAATATTACTTTCGATGGCTGCTGCTGTAACCAAAAATATTAAATTAGGAACTGCAGTACTAGTACTACCACTTCGTCACCCTATAATTTTTGCAAAACAGGCAGCAACAATAGACGAGCTTAGCAAAGGTCGTCTTGTACTGGGTATTGGAGCGGGATGGCTTTCTGATGAATTTGATGCCTTAAATGTAGATTTTAAGACGCGTGGTAAAAGGTTTGAAGAATGGATGAATATTTCAAGAAATTGCTGGACAGGAGCTCCCAAAGCTTTTGATGGTGAGCACTATACTTTACCGGAAGGGTTCTTGACACTACCTAAACCATACAAAGATGATATACCATTTTTAGTTGGTGGACACAGTAAATATGCCTTTAAAAGAGCAGCAACTCTTGGGAATGGATGGTTGCCTCAACAGTCAGCACTTTCTATTGAACCTTCTGAATTAATTGAACCTATTAATTTAATGAAAAATGAGGTGTTATCGCTAGGAAAAGATCCTGATAAATTTAAAATTATTCTACGTATTAATCAGTCAGCTAACTCTGCAGATATTATTGCTGAAAATCTTAATTCACTTAGTGAAGTAGGAGTAAATGAAATAATTGTGGATATAGATTGGTCAGAAAGTGCTGCAATGGAAAGAACTGCTGATGTTCTTTTAAATTTATAAAATAAGTAGATTCCTTTAATAATATTATCAATTAAGATCGGGAACTGAGCCTTGACGTGGGTCTGAGTAATCCTCAATTCGAAACACTTTATCTTTTCTACAATAAACTCTGATCATTGCATGCGTTTCCATTTCTTTACCTGTTGTTTTGTATATTCCGCGAAAAACACACTGCTGAATATATCCGCCGTGAATGGGGAAAATATTACACTCGTCTATTGAAAACTTATCAATTTCTGATACAACCCATTTAGCTGATTCTAATGATTGATGCCTGTTTCTTTCTAATTGATCGTAATTATGCCAAACTGAAATGTCCTCACTATAAATATTTTCTATAGCTTTTAGATCTTTTTCTTCAAAAGCTCTTTTTAGTTCATATGCTATATCAACAATCTTTTTTTTACTTATCATATTCACTTAATGATCATGAAGATGAGTTATGTCATCTAAATAGTCATGTACACAGCCTCCCTCAGACTGTAGATTTGCTGAAGCTTTTTCAACATTAATAAAATCGTCATGATATTCATTTAATTTTTCTCCTCCATTTTCAGTAACAACTACAACATCTTCGATCCTTGCACCAACACGACCCGGCCAGAATATTGAAGGTTCTATAGTAAATGTCATTCCCACTTCCAATGGTGTATCATCTTCTTCTGAAATGAAAGGATATTCATGTACATCTAGTCCGATACAATGACCTGTTCTATGTCTAAATTTATCACCATACCCAGCATCCTCTATAACTTGTCTAGTGGCACGATCTACATCGCTTGCTAATGCTCCAGGTCGTACAGCAGATAATCCTTGTTTAGCAGATTCAATTACTATTTCATAGACTTCTTTAAGTTCAGAATCTGATTCACCAACAGAAAGTGTTCGCCCAAAATCAGAGCAATATCCTTTAATAATTGCTCCAAAATCAAAAAGTAAAGAGCTACCTTCGGGAATAACATTATTTGTTTCACGATCACTTGCATCTCTGTTAGTAGATGGCCCCATAGCCCATACTGCTGTGTCAAAGGATACACCTCTAGACCCTTTAAGGTTAAGAAGATGATCCAGTTCTTCTGATATTTCTCTTTCATTTTCTGCTGATACCACTGTATTAGTAATTTTTTCCATAGAAAGATCAGCGAGCAGACATGCTTCTCTGATAAGAGAGATTTCTTCATCGGATTTTTTTCTGCGCATTGGATTTGTCAGCGTAATTCCATTTCTAACAATTCCTCTTGAATATTCACTGATTTTCAAAGTAGTCTCAGCCCAAGTGCGCTGCTCAACAGCTATATTTTTTAATGGTCCAAAATCTTTAATTATTTTTTCAAAAACAGCACTCCCATCATCCGTTTCCTTAATAATAATTTTTTCGCCAGTAGCTCCATGTGGCATATCAAATTCAGCAACCATTCTAGGTAAAACGAATAATGGAGTTTTAAATGGCCGAAAAAAAGCTCCACATACCCACCCATGGGTATAGGAAATATTTCCAAAAGTTGGTTTTCTTCTCAATGTACCAGTTAGATATTCTAGGTCAGAAGAAGGAGGGCAAAAAAATAAATCGCAGTTACTCTCAATCATCCTATTGCTAAGTTCCAATTGCCTTTTTTCGTATGTTTCATCATTAAATGTTTTCATATTTTCCTCCTGATATTTTTACAAAATAGATTAATATAATTATATCTATTGTCTCATTTACTATTATAAATTCAATATTTCAGAGAAGCCGATTTATTAAACTAATACTATAAATTGGTCACTTGTAAGTTGTCATTAATATTTAAATTGACAAATTAATAATACTATAAATAGTAATAATGTCAACATATATATTATATTATATTATAGATAATTGATAGGATCTGATTTGCTCAGATCATCACCAGCCTGTATGCCAAATATAGTAGATATAAATATTTTATAAAGATATATTTATATCTAAATATCAATTTATTTCAGACACTCTAAAAACCTGTTCAACACAATTCATGAACGTAGTTTCTATATATGTTCTTGTGGCTATTATCAATAATAAATATAAAATAGATACATCACTCTAAAATTCATACAGGTTTTAAGGCTGACAATATTTGTAATTTATTGTATTATGATTAAAAATTAATTTAATTTTATATATGTTTTAAGAAATCTAGTATTACATGGGAAACATTGTCTTTTAATTTTAAACGTGTGTAAAACAAAAGAAAAATAAGACAATATATTATTTGTTTGCTTGCTGAAGGATACTATTAAGATATAAGAAAGTTCAAGGAGTACATGGAAAAAAATATAATCAAAGTAGAAAAAGTTAAAAAATATTTTAGCGAAATATTAGTATTAAACGATGTTTCATTAAAAATACAAAGATCTAATGTGGTTGTAATTTGTGGACCAAGTGGATGCGGTAAAAGCACCTTACTAAGATGTATAAATGGGTTAGAAGGTTTAAACTCTGGAGATATTATCATAAATGAAAAATCAATCTTAGACAAAAAAAATCTTAGAGCAATTCGACTTGATTTAGGTATGGTTTTTCAGCAATTTAACTTATTTCCTCATAAAACTGTTTTAGAAAACATTATTTTATCTCCAATTATTAACCTAGGAGTTAATAAAGATGAAGCAATAGTGAATGGCCGAAAATTACTGGAGAGAGTCGGTATTCTTCAAAAAGAAAATCAGTTCCCTTCCTCTTTATCCGGAGGACAACAACAGCGAGTTGCTATAGCAAGAGGATTAGCTATGCAGCCAAAAATAATGATGTTTGATGAACCAACATCAGCTCTTGACCCTGAAATGATAAAAGAAGTCTTGGATGTCATGATAGAATTGGCTCATGATGGAATGACAATGATAGTTGTAACTCATGAAATGGGTTTTGCTAAAGAAGTGGCCGATAAAATAGTTATGATGGATGAAGGAAAAATAATAGAAGAAAGTATTCCAAATGAGTTTTTTGGAAGCCCCAAAAAAGATAGAACAAAACATTTTCTAAGTAAAATATTAAAATAGAATTAATTTATGGATTATACATTTCATTTTGAAGTATTAGAAACTTATTGGACTTGGCTTGCCAAAGGACTTTGGATAACTGTTTACATATCTATAATTTCAATGTTCCTTGCTCTTATAATAGGACTGATTATTTCAATATGCAGATTATCAAAAATAAAAATATTAGTTATTTTCAGTCAATCTTATATAGAAATTTTTAGGGGAATCCCGTTATTTGTTTTCATAATATGGTTATATTATGGATTAGCTATGGTGTCAGGAATAAATTTTGAACCAGTAACTGCAGGAATAATTTGTTTGTCTATGCAACACGGTGGATATCTCGCTGAGATATATAGAGCTGGAATACAGGCTATTTCTCGGGGTCAATGGGAAGCATCATTTAGCTTAGGGTTCTCAATTATAAGTACTTTTGCAAGAATTATTTTTCCACAAGCAGTTAAAATTATAATTCCACCTACTGCAAATATGTTTATTGGATTATTTAAAGATTCTGCATTAGTTTCTATTATTGGTGTTAATGAACTAATGAGACAATCACAAATTGCCACATCATTAACATTCAGACCATTTGAATTTTATACAGTTACAGCAATAATTTATATTGTTTTAACATTATGTTTATCTCAATTAGCAAAATTTCTTGAATTAAAAATGAGTAATGAATAATATCTTTTAAACAGTCTTTTAGAATAATACTTAATTTCTGTGTCTGGGATATTTTACTCAAATCGAGTAAAGTAGTAATCAATATTTTTTATAAGAGATATAGATCATAATATAGTATTATTAATGGTCTGTTTATTTGGTTTAATCTATAGGTAGTGGCTAAATAACAAATTCTAAACAATTGATAAGTATATTTGTCTAATATAGTTTATTTGAAATAGGCTTTCTAGAGGATCGCAATATTATGAAACGTTATTAATATATCAATTTTAATATAGAATAACATAATTTAAATCACTAGTTTTATAATAAGTTATCGAATATATTAAACTGGAAAGAATTTTCGATGAGCATCGCATTATTATTAGATTTTTCAAGTAATTTAATTAATGATATTTTTTTAAAGAGGGTCAGACCTTCTACATGTGAAATATTGTAGAGTGATGTCTCTATTCTTAGCCGTTTTTTGATAATGGCCACAAGCACATAAACAGAAACTGCAATCCAAATTAGTGTTTTGAATTCATTTTCAGAGGTTTCGTAAAATGTTTTTATTCGCAAATACTATTTAGACCATTTAAATAATAGTTTAATTAGCCATCGGGAACGGTATAGATCAGCAATTGTCTGTGCCGAGAAAATAAAATAATTTGTTAGAAATTTAAATTTTTTTCCATTTCACTGTCTTATTAGTGTAGACGAAGTAGTGTTTTTGGATATTCTGCTGAGCTATTCAATCTAGCTAGTACAAAGGTATGGTCACATATTACGCCTTTATTCATTTCTACAGTACTATATATTCCTACTCGGATTCCGATATGGTAGAATTTGGGATTATGAGCTTGAAGACAAATTTCAATATTTCGTAAACTTTCTCTATGTGTAAGCTGAAAGGCCATGTAAAGAAATTGATCGAAACAGTTGAAAGACTTTACATAACTGTTGCCACTATACCGTTCGACACATATTCTGAAGGTGTGCATAGGCAGATGATCCATAACTTGGGAAAATATATATTCCCCTGAAACACATTGTGCTCCTTTTCCGTATGAAAATGAGTAGCATGAATGACTTCAAGCAGACTTATCAAGATGGTAACTGGTGTAAATCAATGTCATTATGGTGTTTTAATATACTTACGCGAATATTTTTTTGGGGGGGACACTAGTGACTTTAAATATTTAATATTTCATATTGTAAATACTAATGAAAGTTCAATTTCAATTTGAAGATAATTTTTACACAGCTAATTCCGGCGATAGTATTGCCTCTGCTTTGATATCAAACAAAATATTTGAAATAAATAATAATGGTATGTCAAAAAGAGGTGTATTTTGCGGAATGGGTGTCTGCCATGAGTGTTTGGTAGAAGTCAATGGAGAAAATAATGTAAAAGCATGTATGACAAAATTAAATAGTAATGCAATTATTTTTAAGCAAAAGCAAATAAAAATAACAAAGTTTAAAAATGATTCTTCTTACCAGAAGAAGGGCAGTGACATATTCTCTTCCGACTTGTTAATTATTGGTGGTGGAATTGGAGGTCTAAGTGCCGCATTAGCTGCAAGTAATTGCGGTGTAAATACTATTTTAATTGATGACCGAGAAAAACTTGGTGGCCAATTTTGTAAACAACCAATAATTGGTGAAAATGCAACGTGTGATGACCAAGTTATTTTTGGAAAAAATTTAATAAATAAGGTTATAAATAATGGAGTAAACATTTTTACAAATACATCTGTATTTGCAATTTTTGAAAATAAAGAAATATTAGCCATTAAAGACAATGTATTAATTACATTTACACCTAAAAAAATTATATTTTCTACAGGTGCCTATGAAAGAGGATACCCTGTTAAAGGATGGACCTTGCCAGGGGTTATGACTACAGGTGCAATGCAAAGTTTACTAAAAGGATATAATGTTCTTGCGGGAAAAAAGATTCTTATGTGTGGTAATGGTCCTTTTATTCTTCATGTTGCTAAGGAGTTAAAAAATGCAGGAGCTAAAATTGTTGCTATTAGTGAAAAGTCAAGTAAACCTAAAATATTTGACTATAAAATATTGTTTCACTTGTTATTAAACTCTTTCAAATTATTTATTAAAGGTATAAAATATTTGTTTTTTTTAAAGATTAATAGAATACCCATATATTACAACCACGAAATATCTAGTATTGAGCAAAACGCCTATGGCCTTACTGGAACTATAATGAGCACTGGGGGAAATGATCATAAATCTTTTGAAGTTGACTGTATTTGTTTAGGATATGGATTCAACTCTTCAAACAATATGTTGAGATATCTTAATTGTAAACATGATTATGACAGTGAATCAAATTGTCTAGTTACCTTTAGATACGATGATTTGCAAACTACTGTTAAAGATATTTATGCTATTGGTGACTGTGTAAAAATAAGTGGAGCTCAAGTAGCTGAACTAGAAGGTAATATATCTGGGTACAATGTTGCAGAAAGTTTAGGCTATGAAATAATTCCAGAATATTTAAAAGAGAAAAATTTATGTAATAATAAATTACAAAAACTAGAAATATTTCAGAATAATCTGTGGAAGCTTTATAAAAGTAATAACTATAATTTAGCTAACTTAGATAAAGAAGTTGAAATTTGTAGATGTGAAGGCATTAAATATTCTACTTTAAAAAATGCTCTTGAAAATGGTTTCACAAGCATGAGTGAGCTGAAACTAAAAACCAGAGTAGGAATGGGTCCCTGTCAGGGGCGCTATTGTGGTCAAATTGTGTTAGACATTTTGAAACATAATTGTGGTGTCCAAATTAAAGAATCTGATTTTTTCACTCCCAGAATTCCTTTCATTCCTTTAAACATTGAAAACTTAATGGAATTTGTTCGTGATGAATAGTAATCGTAAGTCTATAGAATGTGATTATATCGTAATTGGAGGGGGCATTGTAGGTGGGTGTATTTCTTATTATTTGTCGCAAAATAATAAAGAGGTGATTTGTATTGATAGTGGTGCATTCAGTGGAAGTAATTCTAATGCAGGTAGTATCCATGTTCAGCTCCAAAGTAGAAATTTTAGATTAAATCCTCATTTGATAGATAATTTATTGGAAAATCTTCCATTCTATAAAGAAGCTGTAAATGCTTGGGACAGGCTCCGCTTAATGTTAGATGTAGACTTTGATTTAAGAGTAAATGGTGGATTAATGGTTGCTGATAATGAAGAACAATTGGAATTTTTGTATAAGAAATGTCAAAAAGAAAAGGCTGCTGGTTTAGATGTGGAAATAATGGATAGTAATAAAATCAAGAAAATTTATCCTTTTTTAAGTAATAAAGTTGTAGGTGCAGAATTTTGTGCTCACGAAGGTAAACTTAACCCACTGGTTGCAAACAAAAGCTTACAAGAAGTTAGTCTGCGAAGTGGAGTAAAAATAATGAAATGTGAGACTGTAAATCATATTGAATTTAAAAATAATGAGTATTTCATTAAGACTAATTTGAGAGATTATTTTTGTGAAACAGTTATTATAGCTGCTGGATCAGGAAGTGGTAAATTAGCTAATTTCTTAAATATTAATATTCCAACTATTGCTGAACCGCTACATATGAACGTTACAGAAAAAGTCAGTATGTTTATACCTATTTTAATACAGCACGCTGAGCGTTCAATAACTTTGAAGCAAATTTCAAGCGGAAATATAATTATCGGGGGGGGGTGGCCTGCAAGAATAGAAGAAGGAACTAATAAGATAAGAATAAAAAAAGAAAGTTTGCTCGGGAATTTAACCACAGCCGTTAATCTAATACCATCAATAGGAAAACTAAGACTTTACCGAACATGGGGAGGAATAAACCCTATTACTGATGGGAATTCTGTTTTAGGGAACATAAAGGGGCATGAAAATGTTTTTTTTGCTATTCCAGGTGATGCAGGTTACACACTCGGTCCACTATGTGCTGAAGTAATAGTAGATTTAATTAACAGCAAAAGAAATGAATTTTATAGTAGTAAATTATCTCCAGAAAGATTTTTAAATAATCACAAAAAGATGACTATAGAAAACTAAATGCTTTATATGGTGGATTCAAGTCGAGTATTAATTGGAAGTTCTGAAACTGATGCAGTATTAGGGAGGGATAAAATATATGCAACAGTATAAGCTATTGTTTCTGGTTTTAATCTATCTTTAGAAGCAGTAATCCCTGGTATTCCATTTAGAAGGCTTGTATCGACAGCCCCCGGACATATGGCTGTAACTCTAATCCCATCATCCCAACCTGCATTTCTAGTTGCATGACTCATAGATATTAAAGAGTGTTTAACCATAGAATAACCAACTGAAACCGATTCCCTATATCTTTTGCCATCTGTTGAGGCGATATTAATTATGCGCCCATTCTTTGTTTTTTTAATGTGTGGTAAACATAATTTAGTCAAATAAAATGGTGCAACTACATTGACTTTCCAGAGTTCATTTAAATCTTCTATTTCACCTTCATCAAATGAAACAATTTTTAATATCCCAGCATTGTTAATTAATCCATCAATTTGACCAAATCTTTTTATTGTATTGTCTACCCAACTATCTATAGTTTTTAATTCTGTGGCTTCAAATTTGTTAATAATATAATTATTAGATCTGCATTTTGAAAATAGTTTTATTGCTTTTTCTATATTTCTTACGCCCAAAGACAAACTGTATCCCTCATTAAGTAAATATTTCGCTATAGCTAAACCTATCCCGCTAGATGCACCAGAAATTAAAATGACTCTATTTTCTGGTTTAAGAATTTGTGAGTATTGCATAGTTTATTTTAAACATAAAAAGCTCTAATATTTCTATTCGCTTCAATATTTTTCACTAAAGAACTAAATCTTTAGCAAAGTAATTCCAATTAATCAAAACTTTATTCAGAATATAAACAAAACTCTTATTAACTATATAATATTAATTATAGGTGTTACTTAATATTTGCTTAATATAAAGTGAATGATGGACTATTTAAAAATAAAATTTGTATGATTAAATACTCTGATTTTTTTAAATATTTATTTATAAACTTCTAACAATTCTAAACTTATGTTTAAGAATTTAAATATCACCATTTGCTTAAATATAAATTATATCAGTTAACTTTTGTAAATATATTTTAGCGTAATTATAATTATTCATAATAATAGGAATAATTATAATTTTTAAATACATTTTACATTCATTAAATATCAACTAAATGATTGTGCTAACAATCGTGGAGGTACTCTAAATCTACCTGAGACATCCCTTAATTGTTCTCTTTCCGTGGTTATCTCCGATAACTCATTAAACACCAAGACAGTTGCCGGCAAACATTGAGCATTATATCTTGCTGCTTGAGATTCTACATACCCTCCTGCATCAAGAAATGCCACGTGCTCACCCCTGACTAAAGGAGGCATTTTTCTTTGTTTACCTATTTCATCAGAATTACATAATGGTCCAACAATATCTACAGTTTCAGTGGCCTCTCTTTCCGTATTTTCAACAGGAACAGCATGATAATACCAATCTAAAATTGCAGCCCATGATAAAACGTTAGTAGATAAATCTAAGTTTACCCATTTCTTTTTGTCTCCCACCTTAACTGCTCCGACAGTACCCACAGCAACTCCACAAGGGCCAGAAATCAACCTGCCAGGCTCAATTCTTAATTTAGGTAATGGCAAATTATATTTGGCTGCCTCTTCACTAATCACATCAGATATTCTTTTTGCATAATCTGCATATTTTGGCGCATTTTCATCGTCTATTTGGCTGTTTGGACCAGTGCCATACCATCTCCCATATGTCCATCCACCACCAATATCAATACATGGAGGGGTCCAACCTGTATTTTCTTTTATGTAATGGGACCAGGTTACCATTTCGCGAGCCATTACAGCAAATGGCTCCACTTCATTAGTCATTCTACTTAAATGAAAATGAGTCTCTTTCAGATGAATATTTTCTATTTGCTGTGCACTTTTAACAATTTCAACGGTTTGTTCTCTTGACATTCCCCACTTAGTACTATCAGACTGTTCTTTTAACGTTCCAGGACCATGCATAAATACACCAGTTTTGTCTGCTAGTGAATCTAAATCTAAAGCTAATCTTATTCCAATTTCTACTGATTTGTTTAATCTTGTTGAAATATCAGAAATCCTTGTCAACTCGTCCATAGAATCTATATTTATACATAAGCCATTTGCGATGGCCATTTCTAATTCTTCATCTTGCTTATTAGATCCGTTGAGGACTAACATTTTTGGATTTGTTCCTGCTAAAAGCGAAATATACATTTCGTTTACTCCAAAACAATCACCTCCGCCTCCTTCCTGATTCATAATATGTCTGAGCGCCAATGAATTGTTGGACTTATTTGCATAAAGTATTTCAACTTCTCCATTATAATTGTCTGTAAATGCTTTCTTAAATTGTCTAAATGATTGTCTAAATTGTGATTCACTTATTATAAGCAAAGGAGAACCATACTCTTTAACTAATTCTTCAACATCACAATCTTCTACCCATAAATTGCCATTTTTACCTATTCCAATAAAATCACTATAACTTAATTTGAAGTCCTTAGATGCTAATTCAACTATTTTTTCAGAATTTTGCGAATTTCCCATTTTTTCACCATTGTTTAAGTTAAAAAATTTGTTTCAGACCTTTTTCAAGATCTTTTATTAATTTTTTATTCAAATCATTCAATGGGGGCCTAGTATAACCTCCATTGAATCCTAAAATATTCATTGCTGCTTTTGTGGATGGATATAATGTTTTACCGCCACTTGTAAACAGCTCCGTTAAATTATTACCTATTTCTTGCAATTTCATCGCTTCAACATGATCACCATTTTTTGATTTATAAAATATATCCATACATCCCGGTGCCCAAACATTGGGGAAACAGTCAATTGTACCGTCAGCTTCAGTCATAGTAGCTGGGAAACCATATACCGAAGAAGGTCCGCAAAAAATCCTAATTTTTGATTTCGCTAAAATTAAAGTTGAGTAAAAATTTTTCCAATTACCAGAACTTTCTTTTATCGCTACAATATTATTAACTTTGCATAGTTCTAAAGCTAATTCAGGAGTAATATCATTAACTGCATTATTCGGTATATTATATATAATAATAGGGGAACTGGTAGCCGAAGAAATCTTTTTATAATAATTAATTATCTCATTATCAGTCAATTTTATGAAATATGAAGGTAATATCAAAGATCCATCACTCCCACAATTTTCAGACTCTTTTGTGAGTTCTATAGTTTCTTCTGGTGTAATTGCACTACAATTACAAATTACAGTTCCCCTGCCATTAACAGTTTCTACTGATAACTCAAATAATAGTTTTTTTTCTTTATATGAAAGAGACCAAAACTCGCCGGTACAGCCAGCCACTAGAACGCCTGTAGCTCCTTTTTTAATCATTCTATCAATATTTTGACAAAATGAGTCTTTATCAATTTCACCACTCTTTTTAAATGGAGTTATTAGTGCTACTAAAGGTCCATACCAATCAATACTGTTTCTATCCATAAATATCTCCTAAAATAATGATTACTCTAATCTTATCAACCCACTACTTACTGGGATAATTTGTCCTGTAATACTAGACGAGAGATTACTACTTAAATATAGTGCTGTGTTAGCAACATCATCTTCAGTAGGCATCCTACCTAACGCAGTATTATTTGCAAAACCTTCAAGTGCTGATTTTACAGACATTCCTTTATTATCTTCTCTTGACTTTAATCTTTTTAGTAATGCTTCTGTGGCAATAGGTCCAGGTCCTATTACATTTACCCTTATGTTATATTTCCCTAAGTCAATGGCTGCACATTTTACAATTCCAAGCAATGCATGCTTGGAGGCCGTATATAAACTTTGGCCACTATGCCCAATTAAAGAATTAATTGATCCCATAACAATTATAGATCCACCAGATGATTCCATTAATTCAACTGAATGTTTTATAGTTAGAGCAACTCCCTTTACATTTACATTGAATACTTCCTCCCATTCATCATTATCGATTTCATTAATGCTTCTCCATGGGGGAACAATACCAGCATTAGCTACAACAATATCAAGTTTTCCAAATTTTTTTTTAATTTGATTAAAACCATTAATAATATCTTGTTCATCGGAGACATTTACAGGTAAAAATTCCCATCCTTTTAAATTTTTATTACTTTCTTGTAAGTCAAATCCAAATCCAAACGCATTATTTTCTGAAAATTTTTCAACTATTTTACGTCCTAAACCTTGAGAAGATCCGGAGACTAAAACTTTTTTTTTATCCAAAGTTATCACATTAATCCTTCCGTGTTTAGTTCATCCTCAGTGTCTTTAATACTTTTATTGAACTTATTAAACAAAATATCTACTTCTTTACTGTTAATAATTAATGGTGGACATAAAGCTACAATGTCTCCCTGTAGTGCACGAACAATAAGACCGTTTTTTTGGGCATTCTTAACAACCCGAGAACCAATTCCTATATTTGGATTGAAATATGTTTTATTATTTTTATTTTGAACAAGCTCAACCGCACCTATTAATCCTATACTCCTAGAATTACCTACTATAGAATGAACATTTAATTGTTCCATTTTGGTATTAAACTTTTCAGATATTTCTTTAACATGACCAATTATATTTTCATCTTTGAAAATTTTTATAGTTTCTAATGCAACAGCAGCTGCTACCGGGTGTCCACTATACGTATATCCATGCCCAAATACTTTATTAATTGAGCTGAAATCGCTAATAGTATCATATATTTCCTCATTAATTAATAACGCCGAAATTGGGATATAGCCTGAAGACAAACCTTTTGCAATTACCATCATATCTGGCTTAATTTGAAAAGTATCACACCCAAACATATTGCCTGTTCTACCAAAACCACATATGACTTCATCGACAATTAAAAGAATGTCATTCTTTTTAAGCAATTTTTGAACACCTTTTAAATAATTATCAGGAGGAATTATAACACCACCTGCACCTTGAATCGGCTCTAAAATCATTGCGGCAATATTTTGTGAACCTTCTTTAATAATCAATTTTTCAAGATTTTTAAGTAATCTGTTTACAAATTCACTTGAAGATTCTTGAGTTAAGGAATCTTTATAATAATGAGGAGAGTCCGTATGAACAACAAAGTCCCTCGGCATATCAAAACCCTTGTGAGCGTAATCCATTCCTGTTAAGGATCCAGACATTATTGTAACTCCATGATAACCCCTGTATCTTGATATAATTTTTTTCTTTTTAGTTTTTCCTAAAGCATTTTGGTAATACCATGCCATTTTAATAGCAGTATCGTTAGATTCTGAGCCCGAATTTGCATATAGCACTTTGGTTAAAGATTTTGGGGATATTTTAACAAGTTCCTCAGATAATTTCAACGTGGTCAGTGGAACTTTTCCTGTAAAACAATGATAGTTTGGCAATAGATTGAATTGTTTATTTGCCGCTTTAATAAGTCTTTTATTGTTAAAACCTAAGGCAACACACCACAAACCAGCTAACCCTTCAATATATTTATTATTATTTTCATCGTAAACATAAATTCCCCGCCCTTTTACAATTGGTAAAGATCCATCTTTTCTTATATCTTTCAAGTTTGTATAAGGATTTATAAAATATTTTTTTTCTTGTTCAGCAGATTCCATTTTCGATTTATTTTAATAAATTAATTAACTTAGATATTGTTTTATCTCTCCACGAAATTCTTTCACTTAAATTTTCTAATGGTAACAACTTTCTCCTCTCAATAATAACTTTCTTTATTGATTTTGTTTCAAAATTATAATTTTTACTTTTTGAAAATATACTTTTGTAAAATGGAATCATGATTTTGCCATGATTCTCAATACCCCCTTTAGTATTTAAATCAATAGTTTCAAATGGACCTAAAACTGCCCATCTTAAACCTAAACCATTGGTAACCAACAAGTCAATATCACTAGCTGACACAATATCATCATTTATTAATGAATATGCTTCCTTAAGTAAAGCACCCTGTAATCTATTAAATACAAAACCGTCGATTTCTTTTTTCAAAATTATTGGATGTAAATTTACACTATACAACAATGATTTAGTTTCTTCTACTGCCTTTTTACTAGTGTAAGTTGAAGGTACAATTTCAGCAAATTTTAGTAAATATGGAGGATTACCAGGATGCAAATTTAAACATCTAGACTTATTTATAGTCTTTTCACTGATTTTAGAGATTGGTATAAATGATGATGAGCTTGCAATAACAATGTCTTTACCTACATTTTGTGAAATATCTTTAAAGACATTGATTTTATCTTTCAAATTTTCGTTTATCGCTTCAATTACATATTTTGTATCATGCAAAGCCTCTTTTAAATCTTTAAAAAAATTAATATTACTAAGAATAGTTTTGATTTTTTTTGAATCTAAATTATCACTTTCAATAAACAGGTTAAGACCTATTTTAATTGATTTTTTTGATTTGTAGTGGACTTCACAATCTTTATCATATATTCTGACTTTGTATCCATGTAATAAAAAAAGTAAAGCCCATGAGCTACCTATATTACCTCCACCAACTATTGTAATAACTTTTTTTGAATTTCTAATCATATTTTTGTTTTATGAAAGATAATATACCCTGTATTATAACTGTAGCAATTACTGGCTCTGTTCCCAAAAAGATTGATAATCCAACCATTCCAATTACTGTATCTGAACAGATTGAGTCAACTCGGATGTGCTATGAAGCTGGAGCCTCATTGGTTCATCTTCATGTTCGTAATGAAGACGAGAGCCCTTCTTCTGATGCCGAGAAATTTAAAGAGCTATTAGATGGTATAAAGGATTCTTGTCCTAAAATGATTATTCAGTTTTCTACTGGTGGACGAGGAAGAAGTCAAGAAGAACGTGGTCAAATGCTTTATTTAAAACCAGATATGGCTTCTTTGGCAACCGGATCTGTAAACTTCCCTACATCTATTTATGAAAATCCTCCTTCACTTATAAATGATTTAGCTAATAGTATGCTAAATAATTCAATTAAACCTGAAGTAGAAATTTTTGATTTGGCTATGCTTTACAATGCTATTCAAATGGTAAAAGATGGTTTATTATTAGAACCCATACACGTACAGTTTGTATTTGGAATTAGAAATGCTCTTCCAGCCAAAAAGAATATTTTGGAATTTCAAATAAGTGAATTAAAAAAATCCCTCCCACAATCTACTTGGACTGCTGCAGGTCTCGGTAAAAGTCAATTAATTGTAAACGAATGGTCTTTAGAATTAGGTGGTCATTGCAGAACCGGACTAGAAGACAATATTAAATATGATAAAACGAGATTGGCCAATGGTAATGAAGAACTCGTTGAACGGCTGGCTTTATTGTCAAAAAAATTCAACAGACCAGTTGCAACTCCTACAGAAGCCCGCGAAATACTTGGGCTAGGACAAGTATAAATAATAATACTTGTCCTAGCGATCTTTTATTATTTATACCAAGATGGCTTTATTATTTTTTCAAACATGGCATCGAGAGTGCCGCTCGTTTTGTAATATCTTAACCAGTTGTTAAGATATCTTAGGAATCTATAATCTCCGGGCCTTACTGCCCAAGCTCCCATTTCATCCTTAAAAGGCGCGTCTGGATTAAGAATTTTTACTTTATTAGGAAAGTTAGCTACTAACGGCATGGCTAAATATTCCTCTGCAACAACTCCATCTGCTCTTCCAGATGTAACTTCCATCATTGCTTCCTGCTGATCTAAACCAACAACTTGAGCTTTAGGTAATTTAGTTTTAGCTAAATTTTCTGCAGTTGAACCCATCAAAGCTGTAATTTTAATACCACTCTTATTTAAATCGTTAACACTCTTCGCCGTACTGTTTTTAGGAACAACCATTACCTGTCTGTATGGAACATACCCATCAGTAAATTCAATCGCCAGGGCTCTTTCTGGTGTATTTACAAGTCCAACACTAAGCATATCAACCTTTCCTGCCAATAAAGCTGGAATCAGCCCTGGAAAGTCCATATCAACAACTTCAAGTTTTACTTTCATATCATTCGCTAACATCTTCATAAGTTCAACGTCGTAGCCTGCTGGCTCTCCATTTGAATCCCTATACATTTGGGGAGGATATTTTAAGGTAGATCCTATTTTTATTGTTCCTCTTTCTTGGATTTCTTCTAATAATGATTTAGCAAAAACTGAACTAGTAATAATCAAACCACTCAACATTAATGCGATTAATAAAGATATTTTTTTCATAACTCCTTCTCCAATTAATATTTATTAGAAACTTTATTGCTTCCAATCCTCATAGTTACTCACATGTTCACATATTAAAATGGGAAAAAACAATTTATATTAATCATTGTAATTCCCATCATTATGCGAAAAAAAATTATAGTCACAATTTTATTATTTGTCAATATAATATATCATATATACTATTAATCTATAAATAAAAAATAATAAGTTTGTTTAATTCAGTATGATATACCATATATATTCCTGCATTATCAATATCCGCAGGGTCCTGTCAGCACGGCGGCCTCTTTGGAGTTCGGTTTTAGCCAACCCAGCTATATAATTTGTGAAACGGTCCATTCAGATGTCCCTTGGCGAGATGATGTTGTCACTGAAGAATTTTCGGTTGAAAAGGAAGGTCGGTTTGTTAGGCCCAATCAGAATCCGGGTTTGGGAATTGAAATAAACGAGGATGAAATCAAAAAACATCCGTTCTTGCCAGAACTACCGCAGCGTGTTTTCTATAAAGATGGTATTGTGGGAGATTGGTGATGCACATCAATAAGCTACTTGCAGGCAACTCACAAGGGTCCTCAGACGCCACATGTACTCCAGCACAGTTTCTAAATCCTG
>Ga0115000_10001052_pt1 | contig 25064 bp, 9 predicted proteins | sample ArcticOcean_MG_C_6_FD_89690 | JGI IMG/M metagenome (GOLD analysis project Ga0115000, IMG submission 89690) | Marine microbial communities from western Arctic Ocean - ArcticOcean_MG_CB8_128 | ecosystem: Environmental > Aquatic > Marine > Oceanic | place: Arctic Ocean: Canada Basin | collected... | reverse complement strand
TTGAGTGGATTGAAACCTCCCGTGTTTTACGAGAGAGCCTACGGTGGCACGGAAATGTAATATCAATATTATTAAAAAGATCTCTTCTTCTTCCTCTTGAAGTGTCTTGCTTTTTACAAAAATTTCACCTCTTCGAAGAGCATTCAGCTCTTCATTCATTGCACACGCACGCCCGCTCTCTCTCTCTCTCTCTCTCTCTTTCTCTTTCTCTTTCTCTCTCTTTGGTAAGAGCAGCGTCCTTAATACAGTAATAGTAATAATAATAGTAATAACAACAATACAAAAACATGAGTAACTTAGCCACCACTCGTTTAGCGCAAGAGAGAAAAAACTGGCGGAGAGACCATCCGTACGGTTTCGTCGCAAAACCAGAAACAAAGAACGGAACGGTCGACCTCATGGCGTGGAAGTGCGTGGTGCCTGGAAAGGCGAACACGCCTTGGGAAGGCGGAGAATTCCCGATTACGATGACGTTTCCGAAAGAGTATCCCGTGAAACCACCGAGAGTGATGTTACCGAGAGGGTTTTTCCATCCGAACGTGTATCCGACGGGATTGATTTGTTTATCGATTTTGAACGAGGAGAAAGGGTGGAAGGCGTCGATTTCGGTGAAACAAATATTAGTCGGGGTGCAAGATTTGTTGGATAACCCGAACAACGACGACGCGGCGAACTCAGCGGCGTATTCAGCGTTGAAGAAGAGCAAGGTGCAGTACGAGAAAAGAGTTATAGAAGAAGTTAAGAAGTATTCGAAGAACTACGTGATGGACGACAACGACGTCATCGTGATGTAACTCACGCACACGCGTAACAGCACGTGTTTTATATCTGCGAACACACGACTGAATTCAATTTTCTCTTCATAATAGCTATAGCCTTGTATTACAATAAACGACTTTAACTTTCTAAAATATAGACTAATTCTAAGAATGATTGTACAAAAACTAATGCTCGATGAATCGTCTTTGCGGTCGTTCTGGTTCCGCGTCGCCTCTTTCCGTTCTCGTAAACTCAAACAAGACCGTAGGACTTCTATAGATTCTAATCAAGAGCCAATACAGACGCTCTTCCAATAAGTGTTCTCCTGCGTTACGCATGACGTATATATCTTCACACAAGGCGGTCAAACGCCTGGTACACGGCAAATCTTGGTGTGGAATTTTCGTGACTAAATTTGAAGTCATCCCTCGAATGAACGTGCCGATGGCTAAAATGTACGCAACATACATGCCGGTAAGACCACCTACGATTTTGGAAAACTGCGCAAACGCACCGGTAGCGACCTCACTTGAGATTAAGATAATCTCCGGTCCCGAACCGGTATCTTTACACTGTTCCCAAAATATGTTATCGCCTGAATTTAATTTGACATTGACGCCACATCCTACGCTCCACCAAGGTTGAGAAGTGTTCAATCCGTTCAATTTAAACGAGCAATCGACGAATTGATTGGTGGAAATTTCTCGCACTGGATCTCCTTTGCCAAGGACTCTCCAAACGCGAGGATATAAACCTTTAATGAGGACCGCATCATCATCTTCACCGCTGATCATTTTCCTCAACTTCTCCGCTTCTCTTTCTTGTAAAACGACCGATCTTCCACCAGCCGTTACTAATCGATTATCCAAAGGTAACGCGCGGCGGAAATTCCAATAGGTTAGAATTGCAGTCCCAGCAACGATAGAATTCGAAAAGTCTTTCATTGCTGGAGGCGGAAGAGCCCAAATTTTATCTGAGTCGGGCGATAAGCACGCGTCCTGAATTTGATTCGGGTGGCGCACGGGAGGCGGGGTAACAGAATCGGTATTCAAGCTCATCCACTCCTCGGATTGAATGGTTCTTCGATTACCGCCGGCGAACACTTCAAATGCGGACGAACCACTCGGTGATACGAATGTGATGTTCATCCGAGTCTCTAAAACTGGGTTTGGTCCCACTTGCGGATTTGAAGTCGAAAACACAAAAAACGGCACGACCAAAGCCGCGAACAAAAGAACGAAAAGACCGCCGCCTTCCAAGTATACTTTTTTCCACGTTGGTTGAGGCTTCCCAAACGGATACCGCTTGTAGTACGTCTTATTCCGAATATCAATTTCGAATAAGCTTCGGTTGATGTCTTCGAGTTTCAACCAATCGAATATATCTAAACTCGAGGCTGTGCACGCAAAGTCTAACAAAACTTTGAGCTCGTATAAAAACGGTATCGAGTAATAAATTCCAAACAGAATCGAGGCAAACTCCTCATTGCGCCTTTTTAACCATCGTAAACTTTCGTTCACAACCACTGGAAATCCACATCGTAGCTGCCGAGCGCTCGTTGCGAACGAAAGGCATTTGATGAGGAAGAATACTCGCAACGCTTTATGGTTCGACGTCGTGGACTTGTGATATAAAATGAGCAGCCCGGTGGTGTAAAAGGCAAAAGTGGTGTAATGATAAAACACTTTCGCTGCTTTCGCTCTCTTCAGATATATCACCGCATCGACGAGTAATAAGACCAGAATAAAGAACATCGTAAAGACATAATCTTGCGGAAATAATCCTTGACTGACAGTTTCAATCAATGCTTGCGGATCAGCCTCGATGCTGGATTGATAAAAGAACAATGCGAATAACGCCGCGATGATATCCACCGTGGCAGTTATTCCGTAAAAATTCTCCGGTTCGCGATGAAATGCCCGCACGGAAGTGATTCCGGGTAAAACGGGCATTACGTTTTCTCCTTTATCCTGTAAACCAGCCGATGCTTCCCTGAGTTGCAATTTCTTCACTCCATTGGCTGCATCGGCGGCGGGAGTCAAAATAGTCAGTGGAGCGACAACTTGGAACACAGCCGTACGGTGCCCTTTTTGATGTAAAGTACCCTTCACATCGGTCTCGACGAGATCGAGCGAGTAGTAGTCAGCGTTGTTTGCGTTCTCGAAGTCTTGCAACTGTAAAAGAGCAAAGTTCAAATCGTTCCCTATTTTTGTCCAATCGTCCTCGGTATGATCTTCCGTATCCAAAATTGAAATTGATAAGAAGGAAGGTCCAAATTCAGTTTCATCCGTGAGCAAGCGCTGGAAGAACGTGTCCAGATTTCTCGAGATATTTTGGAACGAGTCTCTGGAGTACATGTAATCATTTCCGCTACGTCTCAAGTTTTCAAAATCAGGTAACGTTCCTCTTCTTCCTATTCCATATCGACTTCGAGGCGACATTTCTTCCATTACTGCTTCGTCCAAAATATTTTCAGAATTTTCGACTATTTCATCTTCAGTAGTCACATATGTGCTACTCAGCCATGTATCGTAACGTGGCTTTAGCTCGTACACTCCACCTTGGCCAAATGAATGCAGTAACGTTGCGAAGTATGCCAAAAACAATGGTAAAGTAGACACCACGAATGGTTGAGAGAAATCCGGCACGCCTATAATGTTGCTCTGGCCGCAAAGCTTCCACGAAAAGCACGCTTTCGAGCATGGAATGCTTAGAATATAGCTCAATACGATGACAGTTTCGGAGTATCGGAGCATAAATCTCCAAAACTTCGGACCCGGTTTCGGTGATGCTATCAAAGCTGCGCAAACCAAAGAAGTTGGATAGACCACTGTAATTAAAGAAAAATTCATCGCGAATGCGAGAAAATAGAAAAAGTACACCAGAGAACTTTCTGGTGCGCTTACCCAAGGCCAAATATCAATTATTCCTGCGACTATGAAGCCAAAGACAGATCTTCTATCGCCTCTGATGAATTCATCAACCAAGTCTTCGAGTTTTTCCTCATCTTCGTTATTTGCATCTTCCTTCACATCACTCGCCACGCTTTCACCGCCACCGCCGGCATACGTCTCAGAATCTTGAATAGTGTCTGAGCCTGCGAATGATCTATCGATGCCTTCCCACGGCGTTTCTCGAGGCGGTGTTTTGGCTTGTTCTTCAACCCAGTCATCAATCTTAGGTCTGGCACCGGCAACTTTGCGATGACGAAGCTTTGATTCAGAGATACTAGGTGTTTTTACAGATCTGTCATCCTCGCCGTCACCGTTGTCTTCATCTTTGCTTTGTTTAACGGCTTCTGACGATCTATCCTTTTGCTGCATATTTTCTAGACGTACAACTTCAAGCGAAAGGTTCTGAATGTCATTGCGAATCTCTTCGACGCGTTTATGTCTATCTTCTCGCTCTCGCATAGCCTTGAGACACTGTAAATAATACTTTCTTACCCGTTTCCACGTTTCAGCCTTATCACCTGTTTTAGTTCTCGAACGTGCCTGACGATCCATCTCTAACACGGCAGCATACTCGTGAGAACTGATAAGATATCGCAAACAGGACATGGTCGCGAAAATGAATAGATCTGGTCCAAGCTGTCCGGCGTCAAAACCAAGAACAGAATCTACGCGATAAAATCCAATCAGGTGCAACAAAGAGCACAGAGTGTTTTCACGATTAGCAAACCAAACACCCACAAGACTCTCAAATGGAGCTTGATATGCCAGGACAGATCCCATTATCAGTAAATTGTATCTTTTCATCCAAACGAGCAGCTCATCTACTCTATCCCACGTTCGATTTTTAAGTATACTGACGGAGAGAATCAGGTACCCGGCGTGGATGACGTCATTCATACACGTGCCAGCTACGATGACGAGGATAAAAGCAGCCTCTCTAGAGTAACGCACAATGTAATATCTCGTCCAATCTAGTATCGTCCAATTCGATGTTGCTTCCCACGTCAGAGCTGAGAATATTTTTAGAGTGGGATCACCGGGGCGTCTCGGAAGTAACGCCAACTGCGTTGGCGTTCTTCTTGGAAGCATCAAAGTTGCCGCTTCTGTAATCTGTTCTTCTTCAAGATCTGGATTTTCCGCAATGACAGCAGTTCTTGCGCGTTCTTCCATAGAAGCTAATACAGAGTCCATTCTGAGTTGACACGCAGCTACAAAGAAGGCAAGAAAATGTCCGAGCAACATGTATTTAGAGCGTTTCACCAGACCAAACCAAACGAGTAACTCATCTGTTTCATACTCACGCTCAGATTTTCCGAGAGCAGCATCATCGCTGCTGCTATTATTACCACTTGGAGATGGAGGGGTTGGTGGCATTTCAGAGAAGTCGTCTTTTCCGTTATCTTTGGGATATTCTCCCATGGATGCTATGTACTGCCAGAATAGCGCTACGCCACAGACGAAGGATACTAATTTCCATACTTTCAATCGATTGCTCGGTGCGGTGAATACTTGCTCTTTCTCCATCATTTGGAGCATTAAGCCCAAGTAAACGAGTGAAAGAATATTACCAGACGCAATACCGACGGTACCAAAAACTACATATGCTAGACCGGGCATCAATAACGCCAATGCCCCTTCCACGAACTCAGGTAAAATGAAGAAGAGAGAATTCAACTGGTCGATCGATGTTCTCGCTTTCTGAAACAAAAGCCGCTTAGCTCTTGCTCTTAACGACTCTGATCTATCGCCCGATAAGTAAGTTTCTGAATAAGTCGTAGTGGATGTTCCATCTTCTGAATTTACATCTTCAGATACGAGCTCGTGGTCGTCGGGAATAGAGTCCATCCTTCGGAAAGGGGCCTTCTTAGTTATCGTGGATCGCTTCAGAGCTGCACTTCTCGCCTCTGGATTCCGCGGTGGCCAAAACAAATGGCACGGTTCTGGTGCACAACCTGATTTCAAGGCTGGTGGTAGCTTAACAAGCCAATTTCTAGAAATTTGGCAAAATTCTACAGCAACCAAAACAAAAACGGGCCAAAGTAGCATTCTTTCGTTTCGCGGCCATATTGCTTCTTCTTTCATTGGATCAACTTCTCGTAAGGGATAATATTGCGCTCCAATCCAAGACATTGTATCTTCATTATCGCTGAGCGCTCTGTGTATCCAATCAATGTTGTAAGTGTATTCCAAAAGGGCCGAAAGTATTGCAACGGCACCCAAAATTTCACTCGTTCTTGCCAATTTCGGCGAGAATAAAGTACACATCAAAGCAAAAAGCATCAAGCCCCCAATGATATCAACTCCACGCTGAAACGAGAACCCTAAAGCAACTAGCGTCAAAAATTTATCGCAGTGTAAAATACATATGCGTTTTATCATCGGGATGCGGCCTTTTTGAGTACCGGCGATGACCAATCGAATCGGCTGATCACTTCCCCGTCCCGCCGATAATAGACTCGTTGGCTCATTGCGCAACAATCCGATCCTGTGGAAATGCGTAGCGATTAGTAACAAGCTAGGCCCTAATAAGGACGTCATTAATTTGTTCCTGGGTAAGTTTGGTTCTAATCCAACATTATTTGCCAAGAAGTCTTGCGCCTCAGAATTCATCCCGACCCATCGAGCTAATGGAAATGCTCCAAATGCATATCTCACGGCTAAATTAGCTAAAGCAAAAGTGAACAATGCCCCCCACCGCACGGATCTTCTATTTCTATCTTCTATTGTGTCAAAAGGTACTACGAGCGCTCCTCCGAGAAATAAAAGAAGGGCTAAATTCAAAAGCGAGCACTCATTCGTAAGCACAGTGAATAAACCAATAATCAAAACCGAGTACGCTCCAGTAAAATTCAAGACTCTCTTCGACGATATCCAGAACTCTGAGAGGATTGCACCAATTAATAATTTGATTTTTGGGAGTGCTTGTACCCTTTTACGACGACTGTCCATGTTGCTTTCATCATCTATATTAGCGGGAGCGCTCGGATTATTCGATGACGGGTGCATTTCTCCATCCTCAGCGCCCGGGAATAAATGCGACAAAGCACGAATAATTCCCGGCATGTGAATCACAGCTATATCTACAAGCAACACTAACGCCATTGGCCACATCGATCTAACAACATCTTCATTCCAAAGTCCAATAATTTTCAGGAAATCTTCAAATTTTGAAAACCTGCGTCTACCCAGAAGCGTTGGTAAGGTGTCTAGAGACCATAAATACATGCACGCGATGAGCATTGCCATAATTCTCGAAGTAAATATCAAAATGCTCGTTTTACCAGGTTTAGCTATTGTGAGTAAGAATAAGCAAAATAAACCAGCGTGGATGATATCGTCCCTGGATAATGCCACGAGCCAAAGAAGGAGCGGGATGAGGAGCTTCGAAGCGAAACTGGCTGCAACACCAGCCCATCCGCTCTCTGAAGGCGTGAACCCATCTTCATCAAAGTCGTAATCGACTTTATCGTACTCTGCATTCACAAAAACAAAAGAAGATGGAAGCGATTCCTCTTGCATGCTCGCCGCTGCCTGCAACGCAGTTTCGTTAGGGGTTCCTCTCGCCAATCGGCTGAAATACGCTAAAATTGTCATCCCGGTAAAGACAGAAGCCATCCTTAAAGACCCAATCCAATCATTTTCTTGTCTCGATAGTCCTAAAACGAGGAAGAAACTGTTGTTATCGGTTTCTGGAATCGCTTGCACAATGAATTCGACGAAGGACCACAATGCGACGTAAATCAGAGCCGAAGGCGCGAGCAACTTTGAAAACTCTCTGTGCGTGGGCGGATATAACACGGACATCAGAGAGAAGAGCAGTATCGGAAATGCTAATGCAGAAGGAGCTGCTATGGCAGAAAGTATGATCGCACATGCAGAGATGACCCCGGAAAACTTTGCCAAGAGCCGAACTTGTACGCCGGGATCTTCCAGAGTCGCCTCGCTCGTTTCTTGATCAGAACTTCGCATGTGCGAAATTAGAGGCTCGTCAATATCGTCCAAGCCTTCGGTAATGGACCCATCCTGATCATACTGTACCTCGTCCACGATATCTTCAATCGCGGATGCTTCGCACACGGAAGAAAAGAAACCTGCGATTGTAAATAACTGTAACAATCGCATACCTCGAACAACTGGCCCATCACTACCATCCATGATATACAAACCTATCCAAGAAGCGAAAGCTTTATTTGCACTATCGTGCAATTGAGGGAACTGATAACACATGATGAGCATAAAGTGCACGCAAGCGTATGCCATCGCTACAACCAAAATAAACGCCGGCGGTCGTACGAGCTTTCGCTTGTCCAAAAGTCCCCAGCTTGTAAGAAATATAGCTGCGAAGAGAAAGTAAGGTATTCCAGTTATAGATGGTACTGCCGCTGCAGCAATACCAGCGGTAAATGCGCATCGAATTAATGCTCTATCACGCAGAACAAAAGGGTCGACCAAAACCACCCCGTCTTCCTCCGCGTCGATGCCATCGAGTAAGGCCAATTCTCGCTCCCGACTCAAGTGTAATTTCCCCGCAGCTGATATGGCCACGAGGAAGAGAGGCACGAATTCCATCACGTACTCTAAAACCGAACGCAGTTTCACAAAACCGAGCACTCGCATGAGCTCTTCGTGCCATTTTGAATTGGTTTTAAATGCTATGAAGGAAGTCTGTACGACGAGCTCGCCTAGCATTCCAAAAATGGCCAGTCCCAACGCTGCCCACCATATTATCTGTCGCCTCGTGCGGACGATTTCTTGCGTTAGCACTCTGTTCTGGGACCCGGTGATCCTTTCTGCCGCGAATACAAACAGAAACAATATCGACTGTCGTTGATGATTGTTGGAAGGGAGGAAAGAGAGAATATTAAATACAGGTGAGTTGGTTTGGATTGTGAGAAGAAGAAGAGAAATCGTTGGGGCGCTTCTCAATTCGTGTGAATCAGCACACACACACACACGCACAGACGAGAAAACAAAGTAAAAACTACGGATAAATGACGAACGTACCAGTATTGATGGTCTCTGCAGTATCGCGTGCGAAGTTCCCGCGAAGAGCAACGCCGATGACGCTGCCACATTGAACGCGGTCTCAATGAGAGGAAAATTCCCACCCATCACAAACAGAGGGAGAGTTTCTTCTAAGACCAGACAAAAAGTGCGCGCACTGCTCTGTCTGTTCTCCTTCCTTCTCTTCTACTCCTCCGCGCGTTGTTGTTTTTGAACGCTCGATTGGTTATGGTGGTTCATCTTCTTCTTCTGTTTATGCGCGTATGAGAAAGTGTTGTGTGGTTTACTTTTGGAAGTTGAAACTTTCTCGTAAAAACTTTTGGAATTGGGGGAATTTTCCAATCTAGAAAGTACTTCTCTCTTCAGTTTGTTTGCGCGTGGGCAAATAAGACTCACCACTTTGAATACAAAATCACTATTACACGCATGAAAAAGGAATGACGGCGGGTATTGCACCGAAACAACATTTCCTCTCGGGGCTTACTCTGTCGTTGGAGGAGGAGAAGAGGAAAACGAATTCCCCTATTTGCTTTGGGAAGAAGAAAACAAAGACGAAAACAACAACGACAACAACGCAAGCTTCTGCGTTGTCGCATAATGCACTCGCATCTGTTTCCGTTGCTGTGATGAACAAAGAAAGCATCGCGCTGGTTTGTAATAGTGCGACTGTTCTCGCCGCTCTCGTTTCGTGCGCGTTCGCTGGTAACATCATGGAAAAGAAAACAAAGTTTGGAGGAATTAGTAATGCGCTGTATGCGTTAGTATTCGCGTGTTTCTTGGCTTCGTTTTCGCGCGTGTTTTCGTTTTCGACAAACGCGACAACGGTTGTTTTTGATTTCATATGGGATATATTGATGCCTCTAGGAGTGACTTTAGCGTTATTAAACGTGAAAGTAAACGAATTTGCGACAAAATCCAAGGAAGTGTTACTCGGTTTCTCGTTCGCCTCTGTGGGTTCAATTGTAGGGACCGCTTTATCGTTCGCTCTGTTTTCAAAATCTCTCGGCGTCGGCGCGCTCGGATATAAAATTGCAGCGTGCTTGTGCGCTAGCTATATTGGCGGTTCTTTAAACTTTGCGGCGACGGCAAAAGCGCTCGAGCTAACGAATTCCGCCGAGTCCTCGAGTCTTTTAGCGGCGTCGATGGCAGCAGATAACATGTTGATGGCTGTTTTCTTAGGTGTCTTGATGGTTCTACCGTGCAAACCTCCTTCTCCTCTGGCAGTCGACGATGAGGAAGATCAGAGGACTATGAAAGTGAAAGGAATAACTGAGGCAACTCTAGGGACGATCGTTAGTCTCATAGTTGCAACAGGAACTCTGCTCCTTTCTTCACTCCTCGCCAAACTTACTAGTCTCGGAAACTTCTCGCTCGCGATAACATGCATAATCGCCCCTTTACTAGGCGTTATTCTGAACTCGAAGTTGGATTTTTCTGGTCCCCCGCAGTTTATATCACGCAACATTATGTTGCTGTTTTTTGCGTGCATAGGTGCAGGTTGCAACATATTCACCGCTTCTGCCGTCGGGGTACCGCTCTTTGGTTTCATCGCGGTCCTCTTACTTGCGCAGCTTTTCTTCGCACTTCTTTTCGGCAAAGCTTTTCGCGTGCCTCTTTGGGCAACTTTGATTGGATTGAATGCTAGCGCTGGCGGGCCTGCAACTGCTTTTGCTATGGCAGCATCAAAAGGATGGAATCGAGCTCTGCAGCCTGCCGTGCTCGCCGGTACAATTGGATACGCAATCGGAACTTTGGTTGGATGTTTAATGAGTGAGTTTCTGCGTGTTTTTGCGCCATTGTAAAATGACCGAGAAATATCGGAGTAAGACTAGTGTAGTATAGTTTTGTAGTTTCATAGTAATATGTAGAAACAAATCGCTAAATAGATGTATATTATTACTATTAAGAGTTTAAAGTTATGGTGGTACAAGAGAAACGTTCTTATTTCTTCTTTTCGTTCTTATTTCGCGGTGGCCGCATTCGAGCCCAAGACTGCCTTCGGCGCAGCGTCATTGGCTTGCTCCTTTGAACCCACCGTAAATGCTCCAGGGTTGATAGCGACTGTCTTAGTGTGATTCTCAGTTTTGTAAATACCAACCAAACGATCTGCAAGCTCGAACATGTTGTTCCGTAACGAAATAATGATGAACTGAGCATCTTTTGTTCTCTCCTTGATGTAGTGCCCAACGATGGAAACATTCTTAAAGTCCAGGGCTGCATCAATCTCATCCATAACATACAAAGGTGTGGGCTTATAGTGATGTAACGCAAACACTAGCGCGAGAGATGAGAGCGTCTTCTCTCCGCCAGATAAGTTTGCAATATTCTTCCAACTCTTCTTCGGCGGACGAACGGAAAAGACGATACCTTCAGAGAACGGATCGAGCGAATCGACCAACTCGAGCTCTGCATCACCACCTAAAGTAATCATCTGGTACATTTCTTTTAATTTGATGGAAATTATAGAGAATCCGGCCATGAACTCTTCTAATCTCTTCTTACGCAGCTCATCAAACGTCTGTCGGAACGTGTCTCGCTCCTCCGTGACGGTTTTCAAATCTCCAACTCTCTCTTCGTACTCAGCCAACTTCGCGGCGAACTGCTCGATAGAAGTCATGTCAGGTTTCATTTCTTTTAACTCAGTTTCGATGGCGTTGATCGTTTCGTCGTTACTTTCTGCATTGATGTCATTGAGTTGTTCGTCTGAGACGTTCAAGAGAATCTCGCTCTCATCAACACCCGGCGAGAGGGTATTTCTCTCGTTTTGCAACTTTTCCATCTCCTTCAAGCAACCTTTTTCCACCTTGCCGTGTTCTCTTAACTTGTTATCGATATCATCAATCTTGCCTTGAAGGTCAACTTCAATAGATCTCAACTCGTTAACAATCTTCATGATTTCTTCGAGCTCGGCTTGCGACGCAGCGCACTCGCCGGCCTTGGTTTCCGCGAGAGCCTTCAACTGGCTCTGAGACTCCAAAACCTTCATCGCGCCTTCTTCCAAACCTTTGAACTCTTCTTTAATAGTATCCATTTCGCTCTTAATCTTCTCTCTCTCCGTTTCTGCTTCGCATACGGATTTCGTCAATCGCTCCATCGTTTTCTCGTGCGACTTTGCTGCGGCTCTCTTTTCGGTCACCTTCTTAGAGGCCATCTCGATACCGAAGCGGACTTCCTTGACGATAGACTTTTGTCTTCGCAAATCTTCACCGCCAACGTTTTCCAAGGCATCTTGCCACTTCTTAAGTTCGGCTTTAAGCTTCGAAGCGCCGTCGAGGACGGATTTCAACGCGGCGTCGGCTTGCGCAACCTTTTCATCGAGCTCTCGCAACTCGGACGCATCGTTCTTGGACGCCTCGTGCGCAGCTTTGAGTTCATCTAATCGACCGTCTAAGTCGACAATCTTTCCTTCAGCAGCTTCCAATTCGGCTTTCAACTTCGGTAACGATCGTTCGTATTGCGCACATTTCGCTTCTGCGTCTCTCGCTTCTCTCAATGCCTCAAACGCGGCTTTTTTTGCTCTTTCCAAATCTGCCGTAGCTTTTTGTAACTCTTTCTCAGACTCCGCAACTTCTCTCGCCGCTGCTTTTTCGTCAACGACAACTGGTTTCTCTTTACCGACGCGCATGCGTCCAGAGATTGGTTTCGAACCACCACCGGACATCGTACCTGAGGTCTCGATGACTTGGCCTTTCAACGTCACCACGCGATGGCGTTTGGCCCCGTATGCAATTCTGCCCGCTTGGTCCAAATCTTCAGCAACAGCAGTTTCACGAACGGCAAAGTAAAACGCCGGTAATAATCGTTCTTGCGCTGGCTTAATTAAATCAATCAATCTTGGCGCATTTTCTGGAATGTTATTTTGATTTTCCTTTAACTTTTGCGCCAAGTGCGCTTGTTTCTCCAAAATCAAAAAAGTCGCGACACCCAAGTTGTTTCTTCGCAAATACTGCACGCAGTTCTGCGCGTCCGCGGTTGTTTCAACGACAACGTAGTCCAAAGCACCAACCGCGGTCGATACTGCGACGTCGTACTTCTTATCAATCGCACCCAAATCTCCGAGACGACCAATGACACCTTTAACGCCGCCGGCGCTTTGGGCATCCAACAACGCCTGCACGATGGCACCTTTTTGACTTTCCTGCGAAGCGGTCGTCTTTCGTTGTTCAAGTTTACCTCTTGCATCTCTCGTAATTTCGAGCAAACCGGCTTCTTTCGCCTTTGCCGCAGTTTCAGCCTTTCTCGCTTTTTCCACCTTCTCGAGCTCAATCGCGAGTTGCGCTTCATCATCCGCAATCTGTTTCGTCAACGATTTCACTTTCACTTCCGCTGAAGCTTTACCATCAATGGCAGCCTTTAAGTTCTTCTCGACTTCGGCATGTTTTTCGAGCACCAACTTTCGCTCTGCGTTGGCAACGTCGAATTCGCCTCTCGCGTCGGCGATTTTACCTTCCCACGGCTGCAGTTCTTTTTCGACGCCATCGATCTTCGCGCCAATTTCCGCCATTTCGCCTTTCAACCCGTCCAACATTTCGTCGAGTTTGCTTTCTTCGCCTTGAACTTTCGCCTCGAGATCAGTTTTTCTCGTTTCCAACGCCGGAACGTCTCTTTCGATATTCTCGCACTCAACGACGATTTTTTCCTTTTGCGCGATTTCCTTGGCCAACTTCTCGTCGAGTTTCTTCACTTGCTGCTTCATGTGCTTCAAATCTTCGCGAAACTTTACGTCTTTCTTTTCAAACTCGGCGAACTCTTTCGTGGAATTGTCGAGATTTCGCTGAATTTCATTCATCTCCGTCGCTTGAGCTTTAAATTTCGCTTCGATACCTTTCAGCGACTCTTTGTGTTCGCTTTGCTTGGACTTCTCTTCCTCGAGATTGGTTTGCAAACCGACGCGGTTCTCGGACATTTCTGCCATCACTTTTCGAGTTTCCATGACTTCCAACTGTAAAGAAATCGACTTTGCTTGCAGCAAATCTTTCTCCTTTTGCAAAAATAACTCAGCTTCGTTCTTCACGATTTCCAACGCGTCCTTCTCCTTCTCGACGAGCGTCAATCGCGAGACCATTCCCCCTCTCTTCTCGTTCAACTCTTCGAGCTTCTTACCCGCCTCTTCGATCGGTTCCACGTACTGGTTCGTACCAATGATATCTTCCATATATTCCAACAACCCTTCGTCTCCAGGATTCACCCCTTTCGGCTTCATCATTGAAATTTGCTCGACTTCGCCTTGCAAAATCAAAAACCGGTTGTTGTTCAAGTCCACCCCTTTACCTTTCAACAAGTTTGTCACCTCGGTAAAGTTGGAAGTTTTCTTGTTCACGAAATATTTCGAAGTGTTGTTAATGTACGCCTCTCTGGCAATGGTAAACTCAGAATTTGGTACAGAGGTGAACCCTTCTGGATCTGTGTCCGAATCTACAATTTCGTGAAAGTGCACTTCGACGCGCGCGTATTCCAAGTTTCTAAAATTGGTGGATTTATGAATCAACTCGGAGACTTTGTTCAATCTCAGCTGTTTCGCGCGTTTACCAAACACAAACATCATCGCATCGATGACGTTCGATTTCCCAGACCCATTTGGACCGACTACAGATGAGAACGACTGTTGTTGTTGTTTTAATCCATTATTAAAGTTGTGAGTGTTGTCGTGAGTTGATGAAAATATCGAAGAGATTTTGAGCGATGCGCGATGAGGGGAACAAAGAAGAAGAAATTCGTACGGTTACATTTTTCTCTCCTCTTCTCAAAAGAGAAAACGAAACGCGCGCTTTTCGAGAAACACATCTAACGAGAGAGCTAGAGAGAACCAAAACGACGATCGACCGACCGAAGAAGACTCTTCTAGAAGAATAATAGAAAAGATATGCTCACCTTATGGAACGGACCGACGTGTTGTGCCCCCGCGTAGGACTTGAAATTCTCCAAGACCATGGATTTTATAACCAGTCTCGGTTTTGGTTGTTCTTTCTTCCCGCTCGTTTTTGTCGTCGTCGTCGAGGGAGAAGGAAGAGGAGGATTATTCGAAGAGAGCGGCGTTGGTGGTGCCATCGTCTCTTCTTCTTCTTCTTCTTCAAACTCCGTCATCTCTCTCTCTGCTCTCTTTCTTCAACAACAACAATAAATGTATATCTCTTATTATTCTTCGCTTATGGAATGAATCGAATTTGTGAGAGAAAAAAACAGATGAAATTTTTTGCTTTGTGTTTGTTTAGGGTCTCATTTTTCAAAATTTTCAAAACTCTCTCTGTCTCTCTCTTCGTCTCTCTCCATTTTTGAACGCGCGCGCACTTAAGAAGAGATACTAAAATGGTGGCAGAAACGCAACAACAACCTAATCAAGAGAACATCATCATCGGTGGGAAAGATGTTTCTTCGGCAGCAGTTAAAACAACAACTTTGAAAAAGAAGAGCGTTGTTGTTCCAAAAAATCCTCCTCCCGCATCATCATCATCATCGACTCGCCCGAAACGCAAAGCGTCGCAAAACGTCCGCAACTCCTCTCGCCCGAAATCGAAGGTGAAACCGAGTTCGTCAATGTACGTCGGGTACGTGGAAGAAGACGAAACGCCGGAGATGATCATGGCGAAGTTCGCAGAGTTGGAGAGGATTCAACAGATGCACAAAGAGAAGCAAGAGCAGTTGAAGTTGGAGAAGAAGATGAAAATCGAAGAACAACAACAACAACAAGGAGAGGAAGGAGGGGAGATTTTGAAAGACATCACGGAGGCGGATAAAAATATTCAAAAAGACAATCTCGAAGAGAAGGAAGAAGAAGACCAAGAAATGTTTAACGAAGAAGAAGGTTTGACGGAAGAGCAGTTGAGAGAGGTGTTCAAAGCGACGTCGGCGTTTACCATGCGCAAAGCGATGAAAGCCGAAGACGCCGCCGTGTTTGGTTTCGACGAGTTTGAACGAGACTTTTACAAGGAATACGACGACGAAGATATGGAACAGTACGACGACGAAGACGCGGAGTTTTGGGAAATGATGACTGGGAAACGCCGATGGCCAAAACCGTTGAAAGCGAAGAGAGGACCGAGAGAACCGAAAGAGCCAAAGGCGCCGAGAGAGCCGAAACCGCAAAAGTCGCACATGATTACGGCGTACAACAGCGATACCGGGTTTATGATTCGAAAGAAGAAATTCTTCGACCCGCGCGAGTTGAATATTTTCAAATTGCCGAAACACGATTTACCGAGCGATCCGTTACCGATCACGTGGGGGAGAGCAGTAAAACCTTTCGTGCCAAAGGACGTGAGAGCGAAAGAACTCGCCACGGTTCCAGATTGCACGCAATTGAAGATGAAGATTGACAAAAACATGGACTTTTCGAAGCTCTCGAAGGATTATTTGGGCGTCTTGATGAACCCGCCGTGGAACATCGATCAAGCTCCGGATAAAGGGAACGTGACTGTGGAAGATATCGCGCAGTTACCGTTAGAAACGCTAACTCCGCTCGGTTTTATTTTCATTTGGGTCGAAAAGGAAAACTTATCGTTGGTCTGCGACGTCATGCACGAGAAGAACTTCAACTACGTGGAAAACTTGACGTGGGTGCAAATGCAACCGAACAACGTCGTCGTCGGCACGGAGTCTCGCTACTTGGCGCGTTCCCACAGAACGTTGCTCATCTTCAGACGATCGGTGACGATGTTTCCGGATGGTAAAGCGATCGAGTTGAGACATCAGCGTAACTCGGACGTGACTTTAGACGTCGTAGAAACGACCAAAGCGGGTAGAAGAAAAATCCCAGAGCACGTTTACAACTCCATCGAAACGTTGTTACCGACCGCGTATAACAAGAAGAATCCTGGTACTCCGGGGAAGATCTTAGAGCTTTGGGCGGAAGAAGGGAACAAGAGAGCGGGCTGGACGAGCATCGTGGATACTCCTTAAGTTTTTAAAATATAAAATGAATACATCACACGTTTAAAAATTGTGATGTTCGTAAAACCTGAAATTTGCCTCTCCTGGAAAATTCTGGTCGCTCTCTCTTTGTCTCTCTTTGCCTCTCCCTTCCTTTTTTCACGTGGTATAAAATTAAATAAACGGAAGTAATAAGTACTCAGAGTAGAACAATTTCCAGACGTCTTGGTAATACGTTTGCACGGCACTCTGAGTAAAACCAGCCTTCTCCAACTTTCTCGTCTTGGCGATTAAATACGTCGCTAAGATTGCGTGCACGGTGATCATAATCTTTTGGTTGAACCACGTCGGGTTGAAGACGGACAAACCAATCGCAAACACGTAGTTCATCAACAACAAACCACTTCCAATGTAACTCACGTTCTTGACTCCCATCTTTGTCGTAAACGTCTCTATCCCAAACTGCTTATCGCCATCGATATCTGCTAAATCTTTCGTGACGGCAATTGCAGTCGCAAATACCGTCACGAAAATGGTGATGAACAAAACCGGCGGGGACCAGACAAACGGCAAGCGCAACGCCGCTCTGGTCGCGTGAAAGACGCCAAAGTTCAACAAGAACCCTCTCACAGTGGCAATAATCATAAACGCCGGCAACGCGAATCGTTTTAATCGTAACGGTGGTACTGAATAAATTGTTCCCAAGAACAAGCCAAAGGTGTACAAAGAGGTAATCAATGGGCCGAAATTCATCGCGACGATTGTCGCGCCTCCAATCGCCGTCGCCAAGCAAAACGCCCAAGCCATCGGTAACGACAACTCACCCGCCGCAATCGGTAAATACGGTTTATTTACTTTATCAATTTCGACGTCGTAGATTTGGTTAATCCCTACGATAAACCCGTTCCCGCACAACAACGCGAGTAATCCAAGCAACGCTCGCGGGAACAACGAGAGTTGAATGAGTTCTGGATTTTCAATCAAAACTTTAGAGACCAAGGCGGTTGTGCCTAATAAAGTCCCACGAATCGTGTGTGGACGGACAAATTTCCAAATCGCTCCGATTAACGCTTCCATCTTATCCAGCGGTGAAGCTGCCGATGATGAAGCAGCTGCCACTCGCATGTTGTTGTTTGACGCGCCAGAAAATGCGTTCGTTCTTATCTTTCGTCTTCTTTGGTTTTGGGAGAAAGACGTCGTCGTCGTCGTCGTCGTCGTGTGGCCTCTTTTGCTCGCCGTGCTGCTGCGATGCTCTCTTTCGTACTCGTACTCTTCCACGCCGTGAACATTTTGGCTGTGTTTAGTATGAATCGCCGTCGTTACGAAGCACGGGGTATCCTTAATGTTATTCTTTTGCATCATCAATCGCGACGATGACGACGACGACAAAGACGACAAAGACGACGAGGATATCTTTCGTTGTTGTTCTCGATGTTGTTCTCGATGTTGCGTGAAGACATTCTTTCTCGAAGAAGAAGAAGAAGAAGAAGAAGTGGAGGAAGAGTGGGAGGAGGAGACGCGAGCGGCGGATGAAGGAAGAGCCGCTCTGTTCAGCATGATGGTTTGTTGTTTATCTTCTCTTTTGTGTGTGCTTATGCGCTCTTTTTCTGTGGAAAGTGGATAAACAAACAACAACAACACATTCTCCATTTTCCCAGACATCACTCACACTTCAACGAGAACAAAACAAACACACGCACGACTTATTAGATGCATCTAGGAGGAGCAATACGAGCGATGAAACCTTCCGCCACGATGATCTCGATCAGTACCACCATCCCCTCTGCCTCCTCTTTGCGAGGAGGGAAGAATCAACGTTATCAACATCAAAGAAGAAGCAGAACAACAACAACAACAACAACGACGACGAGGAGGAGGAGGAAAAGAAACGCGCACGTAATCACTCGCGCCGCTAAGAACGACGACAAGAACGACAAAGAAGAAAATCTCTTCTCAAAAGCGGAAAAGATGCTCGAAAAAGCTGGCGTTTCCATGGGGCCCATCGCCATGTCTTTACAAGAAGACGGGAAGAATATCAAAGAAAAGAGTGACAGTTTCGACTCGAGAGAAGCCATCGAAGAAGCGGTCAAGGCGAGGAAGTCCATCGCGAATTTAACCACGGAGGAGTGGAAGAAGAAGTACGTCAACAAAGACGGGACGGTGGATTTGTTCATGGAGGATGACTTTAACGTCGCCTCTCGCAAAGCAGGAGCGGGTGACTATGATACTTTAATCAACGTGGAAAACGTTGCGTGGCAAAACAAAGGCTCGAGCGAAGTAGACGCACCTATGAGGAACGTGAAAATTACCGATCACGAAACGGGAGAAGTCTTGGAATTGGACGTTCCGGAAGGTAGGTATATTTTATTTGAAGCCGAGCAGCAAGGATGGGAGTTGCCGAATGCGTGTAGAATGGGATGTTGCACAAAGTGCGCGGTGAAAGTGACGAAAGGAAGTTTAGAACAAATCGAAGCATTGGGTGTTTCGAAAGAAATGAGAGACGAGGGATACGCTCTACTTTGCGTCGCGCACGCGACGTCGGATATAGAATGCATCACGCAAGACGAGGAGGAAGTTTATATGAAACAGTTTGGCGAAGTGTTTGGAAAATTAGCTACGGATAAAAACGCAAAGAGTGTCGTTCGCGACGATTTTGCATTAGAGATAGCAGATATGGATGAATAGACTACTACTACTGCTACTAAGCTTTTGTAAATTAATATATACACGCGCGTGCTTTAAAAATACATCATGCCAATGTTCACTTTGTTTGGCTAGTAGCTAATCTAAGTAAAAAATCCACCTGGCGGAGGAGGAGGAGGAGGTGGAGGAGGCGCCGACGTTGCATGCCCCTTTGTTGCTTGTTGAAAGCCTGGAGGAGGAGGCGGTGGAGGTGGTGCTGGGGGCAACACGACTTTAGCCATTTCGGAAGAAGCTGAAGCACTCGATGGTTGCGATGGCGAAGATGGAATATCAAAAAAATGACCAACCGTTGGTGGGGGCGGAGGTGCCGCTTTTGTATTTGCCTGAACAAAACCGATTGGTGCCGGTGGAGGAGGAGGTGGTGGAGGGAGCATGACTGACACCTTTGTTTCAACACGCGGAGGAAGTGGTGGCAAAGGCACATCAGATGCAGCTGGATTTTTGCTTTGCTTCTTTTTATGCCTTCCGAGTCTATCTGCGAGGCTCGCGCGAGAGTGTTGAACCAGGTGATGAGAGTCCGATCCGTCTGAAGCTTGTTTTTTCTTCGGCGACCGCGGTTGTTTTCGCGGAGAGGGACTCGTATCTTTCTTTCCAACACCACCGACTTTTATAGGAGCCACGAGCTTCGTTTTGCTCCTCAGTTCACTCAGCATTGCATCTCTTACATCTAATTTGCGGACGGGTACTTCTTTTTTCTTCCCGTCTCCGAATTTCTGCTTTTTATTATTCATAAACTCTTCCATGCGCACCTTTCTCTTTTCTTCAGCCTCGCTCGCCTTTACATCTGCTCTCATCTTCTCAAAGACTTGTAAAAAGTTCTTGACGATTCCAAATAATCGCGCAGAATTTTCTGCTTTAAATGGTTCGCCAAAGAACTCGCTCGTCTTCTTCAACAAGTCGTGCGCGTCCCGAACCAAACTGTCGACTTCGTTCACTTTATCTTCGGTTTCAGAAACAAACGGTTCCATATTATCGACGTACTTTTGGAACATATCACCACCATCTCCTTCTAGGTGCTTAGATGCATAATCAAGTTCCTGAGCGATCAAAGTCATCCCACTTTTAACTTGCTTTAACATGTCGAACGTTCCGTCCAAGTAAAGAGTCGCAGCTGCTGTTACCGATTCCAATTCTTTGTTCAAATCTTCGATTCCTGGCACCGTTTTGCGCATTTCTCGATACACAAAGTGCAGAAGCGATGTTTTCTTGTCAATCGCTTTTACATCAGCCAATTTTAAGAGCACTTCAAGTCTGAAGCCGACTGCCGAGCCACTGCGGGATCCAACATTCAAATGGTTACCCACCGCGAGAATACCTTCCAATAGCTTCACCATCGTTTTGGAGTTTTTCAAATCATCGCCCGCACGTTTCACGAGATTGATATCTTGCGCTATTGAATTTATCATGGTTGAGCTTTGCTCTTTAAAAATCATGGACTGAATTCGTTGTTCGAGGCGCTTGATCCCCATCACTTGCAGAAAGTATTGCTCAGACGTTCCAAGTTCTTCCAACTCCCCATTGTATTTGGTAATTTTTTCAATTTCTTTGCGATCCGGAACTGCCGTTACGAGCGTCAGCAAATTCTCTAATGTCAATTTTTTCGGGCTATTCATGTCAATGAAGCATTGCTTAATTGATGCGAATGGCATTCGCACTCCAGCTAATTGAATGGAGATGTTCAAAGCTCGTTTTGCATCGAGCAACGAAACAGACTTTGGCTTTGCGCTGCTCGCTTTTTTCATCGGAACAGTATCTTGTAACGCGAATAATGTCTCCAACTCTTCAATATTCAGCTTCGAGATGGCATCGTCTGTATTCGCATTTTCCCAAATCGTTCCTTCAATGGCTTGCAACTTTTCCCAGTGGAGCATTTTGACTTTCTTGCGAGCAATTTTTGCAAACTTTGCCGCAGCCGCGACAGCGGCGATGGACATTCCAGGTGGTATCGGAGGTGCGGGAATTTTTGGACCGGCAGGCGGAGGTGGTGGTGCTCCTTTCGAATTCGCTTGAACGAAACCAGGCGGTGCTGGGGGAGGAGGGGGGGGCAGAGCCGCTTTTGGTACTTTTTGTGGCGGTTTCGCTCCACCTGGAGGGGGCGGCGGAGGTGGAGGCGCCGATCCTTTTTCTGCTTTCTTGAAGCCTGGCGGTGCTGGTGGAGGAGGTGGAGGAGGAGCTAGCGCTGATGATGATTTCTTCCCGCCACCCATTCCCGGCGGAGGAGGAGGCGGAGGCGGAGGAGGCGCTGCACCACTTTTTTCTGGCTTCTTTACCGGTGCTCCTCCAGGTGGAGGGAGTAGAGGCGGCGGTGGAGGAGGAGCAGGAGGTGGAGGTGCAGGTCCAGATGGGGGCGTTTTTGCTTCTTTTAGCGGTGAAGTCTTCGCCGGCGATTTTCTCGGCGGAGGAGGGGGCGGAGGAGGGGGAACAGATGAAAACTTCCGCGGCGGAGGCGAAGAAGCCGGAGGCGGTGTCGCGCTAATACCACTTTGCTTTGCTTTATATATACCAGAATCGCCATCTGCTGGCGATAAAGTTTCCTCCAATCTCAGCTTGTCTTGCATTTTTTTGATTTCTTCCCCGCCAATGGTCTTTTGCTCTCTCGGAGAAGCAACGGGAGATAGTATCATTTCAGCTTCGATATCGTGAACACCTTCTCCGACCAAGTTCTTATGCAGATTTGAACTTTTGGAAAAGCCTCCTGTTTTCATTTCCTCTTCCTCGGCGCTACCGGACTTGTCTAATCCAACAAGCAACAATTCCGCAATATCTCCTTTCTTCAAGTTCTTTCGGCGCATCTTCTCGGCTTTTCCTTGGATTGCTTTCGCGAGTTTACCCTTCAAAATAGTTTCGATATCCGCCTGGAAAGACTGTAATGAGAACTTTTCTTTCGATTTATCTTCTACACCGTCTGCGATGAAAGCATCATCGTCGTCATCGTCATCTTTGATTTCGTGGAGATCTCTCAAGAGTTCAGTCAATTTCCCGCTTCTCGCCATTTGTATCAAAGCTTCTTCGGTTTCTTTCGATAACGGAACATCGCTAGAATACTGGGACGACTCAAGCTCGGTCGGTAATATCGAAGCATCAATCAATGGTCCATCTTTCTTACTTCTTGGCGAGAGACTTTTTTCCAGGGCGTCGTAAAAGCCTTCGGAACCGCTACTGTCCATGTCTTGCGCACCACCAACTTGTTCTCTACGCACGGCTTCGTCAAGAGTTGTAATTGTAGCGTCGGTAGGAGAAGTTGGTAGCGACGAGAACAGCTCAGCTCGTGGTGAAAAATCTCTTTCTCCGTGCATTTCGCTTAGCAATCCCTCTTTCGGCGATGTCATCGTAGTGTTGGGATCTATTCGAAGCGGTGTTGTCACCTCTGTACCATCCTCTTTATTCGCTTCAATTTTAGCCTCAACTGAAGACGGTCGCTCATCCTCTATCACTTTTACACTCTTATTCGATTTTGGCGTCACAACGACGCCAACCTCACCCATTGCTGCTACTTTAATGGGTGTTTTTATCGGTGATTCTTTTCTCGAAGGCGAAAGTGGCACCTTCTGAGCCGACTTTTGTTGTTGCGCATCCAATTCTCGAGGAGCTTCTTTCTCGATAGAATCCTGCGTCGTCGACGTTTTCGTTGCCCTCCGTCGAATAGCTTCCGCCACAGCGGATACTTCAACTCCTTTCATTTTTCTTTGAGACTTCAACTTTCGATTTTTGGATGATGCAATTCGTAATCGAGCGATTGCTGGCACAGACGCGGCATTTCCCGATTTAGGTGATTTTACCATCCTCCTACCCGTCGCATCCAAAATTGATGCCGCAGTCGGTACCACAATGGCCGAAATTGGCGCAGAAACGCTCATCTCACCACTTTCAATTGTATTAGTAGGTATTTCTTCCGCATCATGTCTGTTCTGATCAGGCAATTCGTATATGTCGTCGTCGTCATACTCTTCGTCTTCTTGACTAGCGTCTTCCCAAATCGAACCTTCTTCGTCGTCGTAATCGTCGTCGTCGTCGTTTGAAGCTTCCTCAACATCAACATCTTCGTAGATTTTGAGCTCATTCCCTTTACTAATATCCTCACGCGGCGGCATTTGTGGTGTGATAATCGTCGTTCCTACTTCACCTTCTCTTTTCAGAGTTATATCTTTACGTTTACGTCGTCGACGACGAGACTTGGAAGGCTCAAAGTTTTCCGGTGGCGGTAACGCTTCAACTTTTTGAGCAGTATCGTCGGCATCGTCGTCGTCATCTTCAAAGCTTTCACCGTCTGTGTACTCGTACTCTTCTTCATCTTCCTTAGTATCTGTTGCAAGTAATAAATCGGTATCTATTAGTGCATCCTTTTGAACTCTTTCCTTTTCTCGCCTCGTACCCCTTCGACGAACCTTTCTCTCCGTCAATTCTTCTTCTTCTTCTTCTTCCGACACAAAAGAATGGTCGAGAACATATTCCTCTTCGTTTTCACTACTGCTAAGTTCGTTAGAATCTTTCTGAATGGGTTGTTTGCGCTGTTGCTTCGCTCGGTACTTCTCCCAATCTTCGGCTTCAGAGTCGCATCGTTCCGCTTCCTCGTCGTCGTATATTTTATCGAATCGACTTGGATCAAATTCGCGCTTTAGACTTTCACCAAACGCACTATTTTTTTCATCGTAGTTCCCAAACGCTGAGTTCAAATCCCATTTTCCGCCAGTAGCGACTATTTCTTTAATCCACCATGGGGTTGGAGAAAGAGATGCGTAATCAGAAAGGCCTCGTTTATTCATCCAAGGCGGCAGCGCATCGTCGTTGTCTTCACTCTCGTCGTCACCTTCCACTTCAAACTCGGACGGTGGAGATATACCAAAAGTAGCGCGCCTGTGTTTTCCACCTTTCCTGTCCGCGATTGCTTCGTTCATCCATGAGGGCAAGCTGCTGTCGTCGATCAAACCTTCCCGGATATCGTCCTCGTCGTACTCTCCATCGTCGGAATAGATTTCAAATTTTCTACTGCTTCTAAAATCGTTCTTTTTACTACTAAAGTACTCGCGACGAAACGAAAACGAATCGCGGTTGTCGTCGTCGTCGTCATCGTCGTCTTCAATATCATCCTCGTTGTTATTTCTGTGGTTGTTGTTGAAATCATAATCCGTTCGATTCTTCCTCACTTGGGGATCCCGTCTGTTCATCATCCCTACGCTGTTGAGATACATTTCCGCATACGAGGACGCTCTCACAGAAGTATCAAAATATATATTGTTCCCGAACTTCTCACTCCGCGTGTTCTCTATAAAAACTGGTTGGTTCTCGTTTTCGGCATCCGTGATAATTGAATAATATTCTACGAAGATGAGTTCCATTAAAGAAACGACCAGAAATGCCTCGTCTTCTTCTCGCGTCTGGGACATCGCGCGCTTCTCTCGCGATGGCTTTAATATTCTCGGCCCAATAGCGCTCGCCATAGATCGCAACGCAGTTTTATCCTTAACGAATACACTCTCGGTTTTAGCGTTGAATCCACACGTCGTCGAGTGGACAAACTCGCAAATCTCTTTCAAAACGTCCAAACGTTCTTTCGGCACAAACTGTTTCAACAGTACGGTCACTATATATCTCTGACTTTTCCTGTGGTCCGTGGACTCTATGGCCGCGATGAACTGCTCGTATAACTTTGTCGTCAGCAGACAATCCGTTAACAAATCTAATCCTTCCAGCAAGAGCTTCGCGTACTCTTTTCCCCCTCTTCTTCTCTCTCTTTGCGTGTATTCATCTTCATCTTCTTCTTCTTTTTCTTCTTCTTCT
>Ga0115000_10001051_pt1 | contig 25076 bp, 23 predicted proteins | sample ArcticOcean_MG_C_6_FD_89690 | JGI IMG/M metagenome (GOLD analysis project Ga0115000, IMG submission 89690) | Marine microbial communities from western Arctic Ocean - ArcticOcean_MG_CB8_128 | ecosystem: Environmental > Aquatic > Marine > Oceanic | place: Arctic Ocean: Canada Basin | collected... | reverse complement strand
GAGCCAGCAAGCCATTCAGAGCGGCTCCTTCGGTTTCACGTAAATCCACGATCAATTTCGTTCCCATCGGAATCGTTAGTAAGGCCAGGCACGCCCAAAACGACTGCGTCAATCCCACGTAAACACTAAGGCTAAGATAAGCGCCGATCAATTGCCACGTATACTGGGAACGAGCAAAACCTCTCCCAAAGCGCACCACCAAAGTGCGTTTACCCGCTACTTCATCCGTTTCTTTGTCGCGATAGTTATTTACCACGAGAATATTATTGGCCAGCAGCCCCAGCGGCAATCCGAGCAAATACGTATTCCACGACAATTCGCCTACGATAACATAGTAGGTTCCCATCGTAGCGACCACGCCGAAGAATCCAATTACGAACACGTCCCCAAGACCGTGATACGCCAATGGATAAGGTCCTCCCGTGTATCCATATCCAAAAACAATCGCCAGCACTCCTACAATCAACATCTCGCTCCCTCGGTAGGCGACCATACTCAACCCGACAACAAAGGCCAAAAGAAATAGACTAATCGCCACCTTAAACATCGTTTCCGGCGCGATCTTTCCGCTCGCGACCAAACGTTCCGGACCAAGTCGATCCTCGGTGTCCGCCCCTCGCTTAAAATCGAAATAGTCGTTAGTCAAATTCGTCGCGATTTGTACGAACAGCGCGAATGCCATGCAAATAAACACGGGCCACGCTTCGATAAATCCGCTTCGCGAAGCCTCCGCCGTCCCAACCAAAACAGGAGCAATCGCGGCAGGAAGGGTTTTCGGCCTCGCTGCAGCGATCCAATTGGTCAGCGATCCGGTATCAAAACTCATACTTCAATTCGATTCGAAGGAGTTTCCCACGATCGATAATCGAGCAAAGCTAAAGCCAATGAAAACCGGAAGCAAAAAACGCGTCCAAAAGTCAAACGGCGCACAGTTTTTTTGACACAGGCAAGATGCCTGCCCTACTGAATCCGGCGGGTTTCGAGATAAAAGCGCTTCTCTTCAGCTTCTCCCATCGAAAAAGTTTTTCTCGGCAAAGCTCCATCAAGCACCACGGTCTTGAACAAGGCGCTCTTCCCCATCACCGGTAGAAAGAACCCAATATTTCCTAGCTTCGAACCGAGGTCGACGACCACGTCCTCGCCATGAATGTAATCCACGATCGAGTTCTTACCTTCGAGATAAGAATTGATGAACGCTTGCAGGTTCCCGACCTCCAAATTGCGGCTCGGCTTACTCAATCGAATGATGCCGTATTCAGCTCCACTCACGAATGCTAACAAATGCTCGCCATCCACGTCTCCCAAAGACGCCAAGCGTTCCTTTGTCGACCCCAAACTCTCAAAACGCTCGATCGCAACTGACGAACCCTCAGCTTCGAAGAACTGACTGAACTTCTCTTTCAAATCCTCAGCATCAATATCGAAAACCACGCGGTGAATCGGTTCGAACTCCAAACCTTCATCGTGCACATTCATCAATTCGACCAATGCGTAACGCGCAGGATTATCCATCACCGAAACGGGATCGCCTGACTTGGATTTCAAATCTTCCCAAATGTTCTTAGCCGTCGCGAGCGAGTGATTACCATCGCCCATCGCAAAAAGCAAAACGCCCTTATCCGAAACGCCGTACTTCGCATTGAAGACCTCTTGCTTGCTCAAAACGCTCAACGAATCGAATACGCTCGCGATGTCCTCATCAGAATCGACACGCCAGCCTTTCACATGACCGCCTTTGGCCATCAATTCGAAATCGTACAAAGGATCTAGTTCCTTTTCGAAAAGCGGTTCGATCACGGTTCGTTCGGGGTCGTCGATTAGTACCATGATGTGAGGCAGTTCGATCTTCGCGTTTTCGCGAATCTTAACCCGCGGCGGGAGGCGATCTTCAATGGTGCCCTCAGTCGCGCGAATGAGGCTTTGAGAACCGATCTTATAGTCATACTTCTCCAAATCCAAAGCGACGACGATTCCTTTTCTGGATTCAGCGTGACTCGTTTTGCGATCCAGCAATATGAACCCAGGTCCCTGCTCTTCCAAAACGCCCTGCTCGAGGTATTCCTCCATCGCGGCATTGATTCGCCCAATGCGTTCATCCCCGTCGGTCTCTTCGAGATAAACTTCAGGAAACACTGCGTTCAGAGTAGAAGGACATCCTTTTACCAAAGATTCCACTTCCGCCCAATACTCCGGCTGCGAAGTATACTGATCGCAAGCCACGACAGCCCACTTGTTCAAATCCACTCCCTTACGAGGAAGCAAAATATTGGGTACGTTCAGACCGATGTCTTCTCTATCCATGTTCTAGCCCTATTCTGAAAATTGCTGGTCGAAAAAAAAGGCAATCTGAGTCAAAAAACTCATATTGCCTTTACTAAATTTTATCTGCCGAATATCGAAAAATATCCAGCGGCCATCTGTCCTAGCTGTGTTCTCGAAACGAGAAAGCTTAGGCACGGCGGCGACGAAACTTGTTTTGGAATTTCTCGACGCGGCCAGCCGTATCGACGAAACGCTTTTCGCCCGTGTAAACGGGGTGAGAGTCCATCGTGATGTCGCGAAATACTTTTACGTAATCAACGCCATCGACGGTGTCCGTCTGCCCTGTCTTAATCGTCGAGCGAGTCAGGAATTTTCTTCCGGTCGAAACATCGATAAACGCCGCCGGGTGATACTCTGGATGAATGCCTTGTTTCACAGTCTAGAAAAGTAGATTTTTAGCCCTGGCGCGCTTTGAAGCGAGGGTTCGTTTTGCAGATCACGTAAATACGTCCTTTGCGACGTACAACTTGACAGTCGGGATGACGCTTCTTTGCGGACTTGAGCGATGAGACAACTTTCATAAGGGGCGATAAAAGATACGTCGCTCCACCCCCTGTCAATAACGCTTTTCTCGATTATCGAGTTTTTGGGCCATCAAACGCCGCCCCCGACTAGCTTTTTCAGTCAAAAAGTTAATTCCACTCCGGTAATTCCGGCGCCATCGACATCAATCCTAGCTCCAAGTTAATGTTCATTATCACATGACGCCATAGCTCATCCCCTTCCAAATGGGTCAAAGCATACCCATCCATATCCGAGACAACCCAGGCATTATCCGATAATTCGCCGGTTAACTGGTCTTTGTCCCAACCGGAATACCCGCGAAACGCCCGAAACCGCAAATCAGGATCCTCCAATCGCTTTTCTTGAGCCTTGTTCGGCTCCAAGCCGAAATACAGACGAAACTCGTTAATGATCGGGTCCACCTTCCAGGCCGCCAAAATAACGCGATCCGTCGCAACAGGCCCTCCTATATATAGAGGCACGTCTTCCAATCCGAAATCGGCAAACGAATCGTCCACTTCTCCAAGGTTCATTCCCGCGCTCCTATTCACTACCACGCCCACGGAGCCCTCATCTTCATGAGCAGTCATTAACACGACGCTACGCGCGAAATTGGGATCCCTTAATTGCGGGTGAGCCAGCATCAAGGATCCGGGGATTTCAAATTCGTCGCTATGGCCTTCCTGGAACATTTTCGAAATTCAATTCGTTAACCTCCACAAGAAACCGAGTAGCCCAACGCCGCAACCCAAGAAATGAAAAGGCGCCTTCGCAACCGGATAAAAGATCGACTCCACGCGCTCTGCCAAATTGATTTCCTTCATGGCACACCTCGAAGATATCGTTTCATTCTGCGACCAACGCGCTCGGACTCATGAAGTAGCTGACTTCAGCGAAGCGCTCAACGGCCTTCAATTCGCGAACAACGGCCAAATCTCAAAAATAGGCGCCGCAGTCGACGCTGGCCTCATTCCGTTTCAACAAGCAATCGACGCAGGAATCGAGCTACTCATCGTCCACCACGGAATGTTCTGGAACGGCTCCAAACGAATCGTCGGTAGCGAATACGAAAAGATCAAAACCCTCATCGACGGAAATCTCGCTGTCTACTCCTGCCACCTACCGCTCGACGCCCACACGGAAATCGGTAATGCAGCCTGCCTAGCCCGTGTGATCGATGCCCCCCAGAGCGGAACCTTTCTACCCCACGAAGGCACCGACCTCGGATTAATCTGCGAATGGTCCCAAGATCGAGCTAAGCTCAACACCGCGCTCCAATCGAATTTCGGCTCGAAAATAGCCTGCATGGAATTCGGCTCTGCAGATCCGAGCAAAATCTGTATCGTTACTGGCAGCGGCAACAGCGTAGTCGATCATGTCAAAGCCACTGGAGCCGACACCCTCATCACCGGCGAGCTTAAGCAACACTTCTACACAATAGCCCAAGAAGAAGGTTTAAATCTCTACGCCTGCGGCCACTACGCCACCGAAACCTTCGGAGTCGACGCGCTCGCTAAAGAAGCCGCAGCCAAATTTGATATTCCCTACGAGTTCATCAAAACCGATTGCCCCTTATAACCCGCCTCTCAGTTTCCTCAATCTTCGCTATTGCTTCTAACCGAAGCGCTTAGTAGAAAATCACGCATGAAACGTATCGCAGTATTGAACGGTCCAAATTTGAATCGCCTCGGCAAACGCGAGCCAGAAATATACGGCAAGCGAACGCTCGAAGACTTGGCCAACGATCTGCGTGAAGAATTTCCGAACATCGACTTCGATTTCTACCAATCCAATCACGAAGGAGCGCTCATAGATCGAATTTCGCAAATCGCCGAATCGGACTGCCACGGCATCATTTTCAACCCCGGAGCCTTTGCGCACACGAGCGTCGCATTACGCGATGCAATCAGCGGCTGCGAAATCACCACGATAGAAGTGCACATCAGTAACATTCACGCCCGCGAACGCTTTCGTCACCACTCCCACACTGCTGCAGTATCCAAAGGCGTCATCGCCGGCCTAGGCCTACAAGGCTACTCCCTAGCTACGCAAGCGCTTCTGGCGTAACGCGCGACAGGATCCCTTAGTCCTAATTAGTTGAATCAGCCCTAGGGCTATTGGGTAGGGCAATGGGTCATTGGGCAAAAAGCCCCAGCAAGTCATTGTAGGAGCGGGTTTACCCCGCGATTAACCCTAACTACGAAGATCAAGCAGACCATCGCGGGATAAACCCGCTTCTACAATTCCGAGATAAAACAAATCTGGAATTAGGTCCTTCTTATTGCTCCACAACCCACCGTATCAGCAAAATCAGGACAGCCCAATTCCGCAAAGTCTACCAACCGATTTCCCAAAAGATAAGGGCGGCTGTTTTGCCGCCCTTTGACGCTATCATCCCCTGGATAATCTTTCGAGAAGAGCCAGGCACCGCGTCTTTTAATCTAATACCAAAACACTACCACAATAGTCCGTTTGGTCAATCTTCAACGACCAAAAAACGTGCGATTATCGACGATTAAGTCACCCCTATTAGAGTCTCTGATGAAACCGTTTTCGAGCCGTCACCGAATCTAATAAAAAAGAGAATGCAACTCCCTACCTTCAAGATAGGCCCACAACGCCGAGGCCCTCAGTCCAACAAATGCCAACAACCGATCCTAAAACGAGAAAGACCCGACGGTCCTTGTCCGCCGGGCCCCGCATCGACCCAGTTTTCGGAATTTAATCCAAATTAAAGTTAATTCGCTAAACCAAATTTTGTCTGCTTCCCGTTGAGATCTTGCGACCTCGACTGTGCCCATAGTTTATCAAATCCATTCGATTAAAACAACCCGTGATGCATACCGAATTTCATGCGGATTTCCGCAGAACCAATGAGTAGTCCCCCCATTTCACTTGTTCTAGGTCAATATTTGGCGGTTTCAGAGATTTCTACGCTGTTTTTCTCGAAATTGAATGGACAGAACTCCGTTAAGGTCTACAAACCGTTTTCGTTATGTCTAAAGCATCTAGTGGTTATAAAGTGACAGCCAAATCTGCAGTGATCGATGTCGTGATCACAGCCATTGCTTGGGTACTCTTCACCCTGTGGTTCAGACCACACGTAATGAGCTACGAACCGATCACGGTTTTCTTGTGGGCTGGATTCACAGCGCTTCCCGCCGTTGCGATCTTCTGGCTTTGCTTGCAGATGTTCAAAGTGACCTTCAAGCACCAGCAATTGGTGAAACAAGAAAAAGCCGACAAGAAATAGAGCAAAGCTCATTTCTCAGTTTTCAAATCCCTCAGACGCTACGCCTGCAGCACGCGATCAAAATCCAAATTCGACCTGCGGGTCCTCGGATTTCGCATCGAGAATCTTTCTCAGAAAAAGGCTGCGGTGAACCGGAGTCGGTCCCGCCTCTAAAATGGCCTCCCGATGCTTTACCGTCGCATACCCCTTGCTCGATCCAAAATCGTAGCGCGGGTATTCGCAGTCCAAAGCTAACATTGTTCGGTCGCGCGCGACCTTAGCAATAATCGACCCCATCGCGATACACAGCGAACGCGAATCGCCTTTAACGAAAGCCTTATGAGGATAGCCTAATTGCTTCATAGGTTTCCCATCCACGAAAATCTTCCAATGCGAGAGATTATCCTGAGCGCCAGATTCGTCCTCTTCATCCGGAAATAAAGGATCAGGCTCGTGCGGCGACATCCCGGCTTCTTCAAAAATCTGCTCAACCGCTCGGCGCATCGCCACCTGAGTCGCTCCGAGAATATTCAAATCCTCAATCTCCGCGACAGACCCCCAGCCAACTCCAATGAAAACGCGGCCTTTGCGCTCCAACCAGCGAAGCTTTTCGTAGAGGTCCTCGCGCTCTTCTTTACTCAACAATTTCGAATCATTGATCCGCGACGCGTTACGTCGGCACCATTCGCTATCATAGAATTCCTTCGGCGCCGCCACAGCAGCCGCCACGACCGGCCCTGCCAAAGCTCCACGACCCGCTTCGTCCACGCCGATCAAACCCTTCAGCCCTTTCATTCGGCTGCGATCGAAAGCTCTAAGACGCTTGGACTTCATTCAGCAATTACGATTGGGAATCCGACTACTTCTTTTTCCATTCCTTCTTCGCAGCCGGCGGTTTCAAAGGCAGGCGATCCAACATTCCCGCGTCCGATACCACCTCGTAAGCAGTTCGAAAATGCAGCTTTGCAAAATCGCGAAACGCATCCGGCCCAAATTTCTCGAGAATCTCCGTGGCTTGCTCCTTTACCATGGCGCTCGCTCCTTTTTTAAGCGTATCGCCAAATCGCTTCGACAAAGAATCCATGTAACGCACGTACGCCGCCCGAGCCACTACCGAAGCTGCAGCTACCACCGGGTCCGCTTCCGCTTTAGTTTCCATACGCAGATCGAAATCGGAATCCTTGAAATACCGACCGACCAAATCCTGCTTGCTGAATTGGTCCAACATTCCCCATGGGGCCCGCTTCTTTTTTAAAGCCGCCTTCAAACTATTCGCGTGCTGCCACGCCAAGAGTAAATTCAAGTTCGCCCGCGGTTTACCCATGAGCTCGTTATATTTGCTCATCCCGCAAAAACAGGTTTCGACTGCAACGCCCCTCGTAGCTCGAATGATTTTGTCCAATTTAATAATTCGCCCATCGGTGATCTTCTTGGAATCTCGGATTCCTTCCTTCACCCACTCGTCGATCTGCGGTTTGTCCGCAATAACACAGGCTGTTACGATTGGTCCGAAAAGATCGCCCTTGCCGCTTTCGTCCATTCCCGCGTGAAGCTCAAACCATTCCGGGTGATAAATCTCATCGTATCCAAACCGCGCCTCGCCAAGCACTTCAGGTTCGAGAGTGTTGATTACGAATTCCTCCATTTCCCTGCCCTGAACCACTAGCTTGCCACTCTTATAGCCGACAACATTCACCTTGTTCCCCTTGTACGCGAAACGGGCATACTCCACATCATAAGGTTCCCAACTCTTCATTTCACAGATGTTTCCCAATTTCTCCATCTGCTCATCGGAGAGCTTATTCGTATACAAGGTTTTCTTCTTCGGCTCCTCTGGAAGCTCGATCTGCTTTTTGCGTATGGCCATTTATGCGAAAGTGAAGCGAACGCTACAAAGCGCCCCCAGGAAAGGAAACCTAAAAAATGCTGAATATCCCCCCCCCATCCCCCAAGGGCCCATTCACTCACACACCTCTCCTAATTCCCCTGCCAAAAAAATGGTAAGGTTACCATTTTTTTTGGCATATACGGATTTGCTTGGATCGCTTTCTCCAAGAGAGCTCCAATGCAGGTATTCGAGATAATTGTTTGCTCCAGAAAGAAACACTCCTTCCTCCATTCCACGCCTCGATCAAGGACTCCGTCAAATCGCCCAATTTAAACATGGCCCATCCTATTCAAAACCGTTCCAATCCGACCGTTTTTCAAATGGACGCCACTAAACTCTCCAATTCTGCTGCCCCGTTTCAATCCCAACTCATCGACTGGTACGACGCCAACGCTCGCGACCTACCCTGGCGAAGCAAACCGAGTCTCTACAAAACAGTCGTTTCAGAGTTCATGCTCCAGCAGACCCAGGTGAAAACCGCTCTGCCCTACTTCGAAGCCTGGCTGAAAGCCTATCCAGATTTCAAAAAGCTCGCCCAAGCCACCGAAGTCCAAGTCCTCAAAAGCTGGGAAGGGCTCGGCTACTACTCCCGGGCTCGCAACCTCCACAAGCTAGCCCAAATCATTTCGAAACTCTCAGAACTGCCAACCGACGCCAAAAACTGGCAAGCCTTCCCAGGAATCGGTCCCTACGCAGCCGCAGCGGTTTGCAGTATTTCCTTTTCCGACCCAAGCGCAGTCGTCGACGGCAATGTCGTACGGATCCTCTCGCGATTAATCGCCGACACGACTCAGTACAAAACCAGCGTCGAAGCGGCCAAAGCCTATCAATCGCTCGCCGAAACATTGCTCAACACTGACCGACTCGGCGATCACAACCAAGCCATGATGGAACTCGGGGCGACCGTTTGCCGAAAAGCAAACCCACAGTGCCTCCTCTGTCCGGTAGCAGACTTATGCCAAGCTCGCGTCGAAGGCATCGAAGGTTCCCTTCCTAAATTCGATAAAACCAAATACGAAAAGAAAACGGTCAACCGTGCCTGGATCGTCGGCCCGCGCGGAATCCTTCTCCACAAAATACCCGATTCGGCCAAACGCATGAAAGGCCTACACGAAATTCCGAGCCTCGAACAACTCGGACTTCCCGAAGCGAAAAGCAAACCCCTCCTTAAACGCAAACGCTCCATCACCAAATATCGGATAACCGAACGTTTTTTCGAAATTAAGCCCAACGCTCTCCCTATAAAGCTTCCACCAGATACCCTCTGGGTAAAAGAAAGCGCGATCGATGATCTCCCCTTTTCCGGTCCCCATCGCAAATGGATCCGCGAACTGCTCGCTCAACACTCAAACTAGCGTCAACAGTTGAGCAATCGATCTGCCTCTACTCTGTAGGAGCGGGTTTATCCCGCGATATTCTAGTTATTCGAAAAATCGCTGGATAAACCCGCTCCTACAATTTCCAGACCAATCAGAAAACCAGGCACAAAAAAACTTCCTCAATACCAGAGGAAGTTTCGAAATTCAGAAAACGGCTTTTCAGCCTTATTCCTTCAACCTTAATTAGCCTAGTTGTCCCACTTGTGGCGGAGCATGTCGTTGAAAGCCGCTACTTTGCCCTGGCGACGCTTGGTGGCCGAAGGTTTTTCGAAATAGCGGTTGCCACGCACGTCCTTGATAACGCCTTCGCGGTCTAGTTTCTTCTTCAGACGACGGAGCGCACGTTCGACGGGCTCGTTCTTGCGGATTTTTACTTCAATTGCCATGGTTATTCAGAGAAAGAGGAGCAAAAAGACGGGATTACCTGCCTTCGTCAACCCTTTTCGAGAGACACTTTGCAATTGGTTCGATCAGAACGCAATAATCAATAATCCACGAGGACATACGCCTCATCGCCTCATTGTGAATAAGCTCCAAATAACTGCCCGAAAACCTATGAACAACTTGGCGCTTCTTTTCTTTGAAACAATCGCTCAGGCTCATTGACTGTTTCTCTATGTCCGAGTCCTTCGTCCATCTTCACAATCACACCCACTACTCTCTGCTCGACGGCTGCGCGAAGCCGGCTCGAGCCGCAGCCCGGGCCAAAGAGCTCGGCATGCCCGCTTTGGCGATGACCGACCATGGCAATCTTTTCGGAGCGATCGACTTCTATCGCTCCTGTCGCAAAGCGGGGATAAAACCCCTCATCGGCTGCGAACTCTACTACGTCAACGACCACAAGCAAAACGAGCGTCCCAAACGCGAGCGCAAACGGACCGACGACATCGGCGACATTCCCGAAGACTACGTCCCCTCGCCCGAGGATTTTCCGAAAAACCAGATTCACCACAAAGGAGTCATCGCCAAGGACTACGAAGGCTACAAAAACCTTTGCAAGCTGGTCTCCGACGCTCACGTCAACGGCGTCTACTACAAGCCGCGTACCGACATCGAAAAGCTCGCCCAATACTCCAAAGGACTTATCGGACTTAGCGGATGCATAAACGGCGTGGCCGCTCAGTATTTGATTTATGGCGACGAAGCCAACGCTCGCCGCGTCACTTCCGATTTTATCGATATTTTCGGTAGGGAAAACTATTTCATCGAACTCCAAGATCACGGTATGCCCGTGCAACGGCGCATCATCCCTGGCCTCATAAAGCTCGCCAAGGAATTCGACCTCAAAATCATCGCCGCCAACGATTCGCACTACGTCTACAAAGAAGACGCCGATCCACACGATGCCTTGCTCTGTATCCAAACCGGCAAGATCATAGCCGATCCGAATCGGATGAAATACCCTTCGCAAGAGTTCTACCTAAAGAGCCGCGAAGAAATGCTCGAGATTTTCAAGGAAGTCCCCGAATCGATCGACAACACCGTTCACGTCGCCGAAATGTGCGACCTCGAAATTCCTTTCGACGAAAATCACTATCCCGTTTTCGAAGCGCCGCCCGAGTTGAAGACCTTCAAGGAAGACGTCGATACTTTCGACAAAATTCTCGATATATACGAAGTCGAAAAAACCAAGGTCAACAAGCAGGACGGCAAAGGCGAAGTCTGCAAGCTCACCCAAGAAGAACGCGATCTTCACAGATCCAACGGCACTTTACTTCTCGAACTTTGCAAACGCGGCCTACTCGATCGCTACGGAGTCGACTACGACAATCGCGCTGCTTACACGCCAGCCGAAGGACAACGCGAAGACTTTGCCCAATTTCTCTGCGAGCAACTCGACTACCAAATCGCCATCATTGCCGGTACGGGATTCATCGATTACTTTCTCATTGTTTGGGATTTCATCAATTTTGCTCGAGGCAAAGGCATTCCAGTAGGCCCAGGCCGTGGTTCCGGAGCAGGTTGTATAGTCGCCTACGTTCTATTGATCACCGATATCGATCCGCTGCGATTCGGTCTACTCTTCGAGCGTATGCTCAATCTCGAACGCGTATCGCCTCCCGATTTCGATATCGATTTCTGTATGCGCCGCCGCGAGGACGTAGTCTCCTTTGTTCGCGACAAATACGGAGCCGACAGCGTCGCCAACATCATCACTTACGGTACCTTCGGAGCGAAAATGGTCATTCGCGATATGGCTCGCGTTAATGATGTTCCTTTCGCCGAAGCGGACAAGCTTGCCAAGATGATCCCAGACGAGCTAAATATTTCGCTCGAATCGTCTATCGAGAAATCGAAAGAACTGCGCGATGAAATCGCGCGAAATCCCGTCGCTAGAAAAATAGTAGAACAAGGCAAGGTTATCGAAGGCATGGTTCGCAACACGGGCAAACATGCCTGCGGAATTATCATCGGCGACCAGCCTATCCACAATCTCGTTCCCGTAACTCTGCAGGAAGGCGATCTCACTACACAGTACGCCAAAGGACCAGCCGAGGACCTCGGCCTCCTCAAGATGGATTTCCTCGGTCTCAAAACGCTGACCGTTATTTCCGATGCAGAAACGAGCGTAAAACGCCTGGAAGGAATGCAGGACTTCGATATCGAGAAAATCACTCTCGAAAATTCGAAAACGTACGAACTCCTCAATCAAGGTAAAACCGTCGGCGTATTCCAGCTTGAGTCCGGCGGCATGCAGTCGCTTTGCAAGCAAATTGGCCTTTCCGTATTCGAGGAGATTATCGCGCTTGTAGCGCTCTATCGCCCCGGTCCTATGCAATTCATTCCGCAATTCATTCGCGGCAAGAAAGACGCCAAGACCATCGAAGTCCCTCATCCGCTCCTCAGGGAATTGGTAAGCGAAACCTACGGCGTCATGGTCTACCAAGAGCAGGTCATGGAAGCCGCTCGTATCATCGCTGGCTATACGCTCGGCGGCGCGGATATTCTTCGTCGCGCGATGGGCAAGAAGATCGCTTCGGTCATGGAAGCCCAAAAGGAAGTCTTCGTCGCAGGCGCGAACAAGACGCACGGCATGAGTCGCAAGATGGCTCTGGGCATTTTTGCTATCTTGGATAAGTTCGCCGCTTACGGTTTCAATAAATCTCATTCGGCAGCCTACGCGATGCTGTCCTACCGCACTGCGTATTTAAAAGCCAACTACCCTGTAGAGTTCATGGCAGCCTTGCTATCAAGCGAGCAAGGCAATGCCGACAAGGTGGCTCACTTCATCGACGAAGCAACCGCGATGGATATTCGCGTGCTTTCACCAGACATCAATACCTCCCGTCAGTCGTTCACCCCCGTAGTGGACGACCCTGAAGACGAAGCGGCTGGACGTCCCGGTTCCATTCGTTTCGGACTTGGAGCGATTAAAGGCGTGGGCGATGCAGCGGCGATCAAGATCATCGAAGAACGCGAAGCCAACGGTTCCTTCACCGAGCTCGACGAATTTCTCGAACGGATGGATTCCAAAGCCGTCAATCGACGCGTTCTGGAATGCCTCGTTAAAACCGGAGCCTTTGATTTCTCCCTCGAACCACGAGGCGCAATTTTCGAACGACTGGAAGAATCGATTAACTACGCAGCTGCCCGGCAACGAGATAAAGAAGCCGGTCAAAACTCCTTCTTCGACATGCTCGCCGATGCTCCTGATGCGAATGGAGATTCAAATGGAGGAGCCAACGGAAACCGTGTTTACGACATGAGCAAACAGTTCCCTAAGAACGAAATGCTCGCATACGAAAAAGAGCTTCTCGGATTCTACGTCTCCGGGCATCCGCTTGACGACTACAGCGGGATAACCGAGGCCCTCACCAATTTCGATCTCGATAAAATGGACGAGCTTGGCGACCGCATAGAATTTCAAATTTGTGGCATCGCTTCTGGAGTCACTACAAAACTCTCGCGACGCGACAATCGCCCTTGGGCCTTCTTCAATCTAGGAACTCTAAAAGGCAGCGTCCAAATGAACTGCTACGCGGATTCATATGGAGAATATGGGCACAATCTCGAAAACGAAAAACTGGTCCTTATAAAAGGCAGCGTTTTCCGAAACGAAGAAGGCGTCCGACTAAGCGTATCCGAAATTTATCCTCTCGAATCAAGCATGCCTGATCAGATCAAGCACATCACTTGGATTCTCGACCCCAAAGGCGACACCGAAGCCTTCTTCTACGATCTCCGCGAAGCGCTCGATTCTACGCGAGGCTCAACCACTAGCGACCTAGCATTCAAAATCGACGATGACACCATAGTAAGCGCTCCTACGGCATCATCCTTGCGATGGAAAGTGAATACAAACGAATGGGCTAAACTTCGCAGTCAACCCGCCGTCGTAGGATGCATTCTCCAAACCGCCCCTGTCGAGCTCAAGAAGCGAGAACGACGCTGGAAAAAGTAGCGCAATATATTGTTCGATTAATCAATTACTCGTGTCGCCTACCGATCCAAGTAGCAACGAGCAATCTCGTCCCTATTCTTTCTCTCCGTCGACCGCGTCCTTCAAACTTTTGAACAATCCGCCGAGACCCTTTTGGTTCGCTTCACCTGCATTCTTAAGTTGATCGCCGACCACTTTGCCCGACTTACCGACAGATGAAACAATTCTCTGGTTGATCGCTTGAAATACGAGTTTTATTGATTCGCCAAACGACACGTCATCATCCTCAGCTCCGATGTCCGTTAATTCGATATCTGGGAGCGGAACCATCAGCGACTGTCCTCCGAGAAGTTTATTAGAGATCTTGACCTTGCCACCGGTAATTCGAAGCAAGTCAATCTGCACGCTCTTCGATGAACCCGACTCCTCCTCTTCCTCTTCACTCGTCCCGGTGAATGCTTGAATATTCTCCAGAATAACGCCGATGTTGCTTTTCTGAAGCCCAAGACCAGTTTCCAGAATGAATTCCGGGCCATCGATTATTATTTCGTTGATCACTATCTTATCCGAAAGCACGGACAGCGGTTCGATCTTCATGCTAAAGGTGTCTAGTTTGATCGAATGCGGCGTCTTAAACCCTTCTGGGTTTCCCACGATCAATCCCGATATCGAACCGCTTCCTAAAAAAGCCGACAATTGAACGGCATCCAAGGTAATCGGCGTCTGAGTGACTTCGGGGCCATAGGTCTCTACGCCAGCTTTAACCGCGGAACCTATCGCCTTCGAAAAAACGAAAAGGAAAACCACTCCAACCACAACCAACACCCCTAATACCGCCAATACTTTCTTCATAATTCGTTTTCTCTCTACTGTACACAGGACGACGTTCAAATCGATACTATTTTTACTGCATTTCGGGAGCCAACAACCGATCCAGCTAGGTAGCCAATAATAGATTGCTCCTTGCCTATTAAGCTCTTCTGCGAATACAGTCATCAAGTAATTGGTATTCGAGTCAAAGGCTCGGCAAATGGAAAAGACGATCGTACTTATAACCGGATGCAGTTCTGGCATCGGAAGAGCATTACTTTCCCATTTCGACCGGGTACCTTATCGGATCGTCGCTACGACCCTGCCGAATTCGGCAAACGCTTTCGACGGGGACCCGATCGCTCAGAACCCTCGATTTTGGATACGATCCCTTGATATTGGAGATCACAAAAAGGCCTCTCAGGTCGTGAGCGATACCGCCAAACGCTGGGGTGCCATCGACATCCTAATAAACAACGCAGGCATTTCATATCGCTCAGTCGTCGAGGACATGACGATTGAAGACGAACAACACCAAATGCTCGTCAACTACCTCGGGCCAATGCACCTCATCAGGGAATGCATCCCTGCGATGCGCGAGCGAAAATCCGGTCGCATCATCAATGTTTCCTCAGTCGGGGGTATGATGGCCATGCCCACAATGGCTTCTTACTCTGCCTCGAAGTTCGCCTTAGAAGGAGCCAGCGAAGCCCTCTGGTACGAGCTCAAACCTTGGAATATCCATACAACTCTCGTCAGGCCCGGATTCATCAATTCCCTCGCATTTCGAAAAGTGCTTTATTCGAAAAAACGCCAAGCGCAGTCCCAACCATCGCCCTACTATTCCCACTACAAGAACATGGCGCGTTTCGTCGAAAAACTAATGGCCATGTCGCCTTGCACATCCGAAAGCGTCGCTAAATCGATATTTAAAGTAGCTCGCATGAAAAAGCCTCCACTACGAGTTGCAGGCACGACGGACGCTCGCATCTTCTATTTCATTCGACGCCTCCTCCCACGAGCTCTCTACCACAAACTACTCTACGTCACACTTCCGGGGATTCGCCATTGGGGAAGATGAAACTCATCGATCGAAACTTTACGGATATTCTATTCCGCCTGCTTTTCTGCCTAATATTTATCGGACTCGGCGGCGAACACCTCGTCAAAGACGATCTCATCCAAAAATTAATGCCCGACTGGATGCCTATTCCTCATGTAATGTCCTTTCTCTGCGGATGCATCCTATTGATCAGCGGCGGGCTGATCGCCATCGGCTACAAGCTGCGTTTCGCTGCAATTCTGCTCGGTTCTTTTCTCGTAGTCGTCACTGCGATCGTGCATGGCCCAGGCATCTCCACCACACCCCAATTCATCACTCCCGAAAGTGAATTGCTTTGGCAAGTATTGCAGCGAAGCAACTACGTTAAAAACCTCTGCCTACTTGGAGTGTGCCTCCTGCTTATCCACTACAAACCAGGTAAGTGGAGTGTGGAAGCTTGGTTAGAGGGGAGAAAACGCTAAAAGGCTTCGACACGTATCCATAACACGGATCGTAAAATTGTATTAAATCGATGGGCACAATTTTAGAGATTCTGAAAATCTGCACCAAATCGCTTTTTTGCTTTAAGCCTAATTTTTTTATTGTCAGGTTGCGGCCTTGTTTTGAAAAATTGACGGAACATTTCGTCACTCTAAGAAACTAAATATCAGTCCTCTCTAACAGGACTTAACTAATCAAACTACAAACTAATATGAAAAAGAAAATCCTAGCGGTAATCGTTACGGGTCTACAGTCTAGGGCTGCAGGTCCTTTTTTTGGATTCACTTCGGAAACAAATTGAGTTTCCCCATCTTCAAACATTGATCAGTTCGTCGAAACCGATTCGTAAACAGCTGCTTGCCAACGTTTCCACCAAAGCTTGGCTTTCGAATCATCATCAAATAAGACTGCTTCGATTCCCAGGCGATTGGCTATATAGACATTCTCCTTTAGATCATCGAAATATACTGCCCGGGAAGGTTCACACTTATGCTGATCGAGGATAAATTCGAATACCCGAGGCTCAGGTTTTCGCATACCTATCTCATTCGATAAATAGCGAGTTTCAGTTCCTTGTTAATCGTAATGAATCAATATGGGTTTTTGTAAATTTAATTACAATCGATTAGAAATTCACCAATCTTATGCGCCTCAAGGTAAAACCGTACTATTAATGAATCCGTTTACGCGCCTCCGTGTATCTTAGTATCCCGCATCCATTCTAAAAATTGACGCATCGCGTTGCCACGGTGACTAATGGCCGCTTTCTCCTCTGAAGTCATCTCTGCAGTTGTACGCTCCTCGCCCAAAGGCAAAAAAACAGGGTCATAGCCAAAACCACTCCCCCCTCGCCGCTCTCTCAAGATCGTACCGAATATCTCACCAATAAAGAGGCGCTCTTCACCGTGTGGAGCCACAACCGCCAAATGACACTCAAAACTCCCGCCTCGCTTGCCGTTCGGCGCATTTCCCAATTCTCGAATCAATTTCTCGAGATTCTCTTCGTCCGTCGCGTTTTCGCCTGCATAGCGAGCCGAATATACTCCTGGAGCGCCATTGAACGCCTCAATACAAATTCCACTATCATCGGCCAAGGCAAGGCCATCTTCCGGTAAAAGCGCCGCCAAAGCCCGTGCCTTCTTCAAAGCATTCCCCGAAAACGTATTCTGATCTTCAACCACCTCAGGCATTCCTCCAACAGCCTCAGCCGTGTGGACTTCGACATCGAGACCTGCTGCCGCTAACATCGCCGCCAACTCCTCGATCTTATGGAGATTACTCGTTGCTAAATACAGTCTCATCTACGTCCAAGCGTGACGGATACGATACGAACCCCCGCATCAATTGATCATCCCCATACACTTCATTGCGTACTCGATCGAGACGAATCGCCTGGGACAATTTCTCAATCCGCATACCTCTATACACTGGTTTCGCCTTATCATCTCCCAACAAGATGGGGGCCCGGTAGTTGAAATGATAATCCAACTCCCGCATATGCAGAAGCTCGCTCGTCAGTTTACTGCCTCCTTCGAAATAGATTCCGTTAATCCCGACATCGTAGCACTTCTTTTTAAACTTCGAAAACGGCACCTTCATGTTTTCCGCCGGCAAGACCCATACGTTCACTCCCTCCGTTTCCAAACGACGAATATATCCGGTGCCAGCTGCATCCGTAGTGACCACGATCGTATTGTCCCGATAATCGTCCGTATAAACAGAAGGCAAGTAACGCTCCATCGCAGTGCGCAATAAACCGTCCATAACGAACCTTACGCCACACCATTCTTCTTCGCCGTCAATCCGACTCGTTAAGCGCGGTCCATCTTTGATCACGGTGCCGGCTCCCACCCCAATCGCCGGAAACAAACGACGCCACAGCATCACGTTTTGCCGAGCCTCTTCGCCTGTAATCCATTTCGACTCTCCCGTTCGACAAGCGATCTTTCCATCCAAGGTAGTAGCGGATTTCACCGCCAACATCGGAGAGCGCTTGTTCACCCAGTGATTGAAGATCAGATTCAAATCTTCGCAGTCATCAATCAGAATCCGGCGTTCCACCTCAATCCCCATTTCCTTCAGCGCGTCGCTTCCTTTGTTCTCATGATCCGCTACGGGATCGCAGGCCCCTATCAATACATGTCGCACTCCCGATTCGACGATCGCCTTAACACCGGAATCCAAACGATTCGAAGACGACCCGGGCTCGAGCGTCAGAAAAAGGCTCGCCTCGCCCACCGGCTTGCGTCCCAACGATTCGAACAAACGCGCTTCAGGCCCTCTTGAACCCGATTGAGAGACATGCTCGCGAGCGACGATTTTCCCATTTTCGACCAAAACCGCGCCGATCATAGGCTGCGGATGAGTCCGGCCCCATCCCTTACGCGCCTCGTCGAGAGCCGCTTTCATGAAGATTTCTTTTTCAGATTGTGTCATGGCCATACGTAACGAGCTCGATCAGAACAGTTTTAATCGATCATACAATCCTCATCTTCAGTCTCGCACGACGTTCAGGCTCTAACAATCAGACCCGCAATCCCAATCTCAATCCTCGAGGCTTTAACGTCCAAAACGAATCCCGAAAAAACAACGCCTACCGACCGGGCACAAACGGATTCGTCTCGAACTCTTGCCCGACGGTCGTCTGCGGACCATGACCCGGAAAAACGTTCGTTTCTGGATCCAAAGTATAAATCTGTTCCCTGATCGATCGCTCCAAAGTCGGAAAATCACCGCCTTTCAAATCCGTTCTCCCAATACTTCCCGCAAACAAAGCATCTCCCACGAACGCAGCCTTGCGCGCAGCAAAGTGAAAAAGGATGTTTCCGGGACAATGACCAGGCACATGCCGTATCTCGATCGTCTCGCCTAACAGCTCAATCGTATCGCCCTGCTCTACCCAGTAATCGATCGTAACCGGTTCCAAAGTTATATCAGGCGGATACACGTACGGTCTCATAATTTCCGGCGTTTCGTAAAATAACTGATCGTCGCGGTGCCCATAAGTCGGACAACCCAATTTCTGAATACGACTCGCCCCGCCCATGTGATCGTAATGTCCGTGCGTCAAGAGCAACGCTTTCAGCTCGCATCCCAATTCCTCCAATACCGGCTCCACTTGATCCCAAACAAAATGCGGAGCATCGATCAAAAGCGATTCCTTACGCTCCAAATTCGACAGCAAAAAAGCATTTGTCTGAATGTAACCCGCAGGAAAAACACGTAAATCGATCATCATTCACCCATGAACCCACGACTATTCGGAATCAAATAAAAAACGGCAATAGCCAGATTCGGCCGCAAGCTCCGGATCCCCATGCATTTCCAGAAGGCTTATACCGTCCTTGGGATGAGAGGCATCCTCATCGTCGCCCAACTCAGGTCGCAAAGTAACGTTACCGGAACTCTTAATCCTTCGAAATGGACAACACTCCAACCCGTTTAACCCCAAATCGATCCGATTTCCGGCCTAGCACCCCTTCAACTGCAGTTTGCGCTTTAAATGGCGGCGGTTTTCCTCTCAATAGCCCCCCTCATGCAAACGCTTAAATTCGCAGTTCTCCCCGGTGACTACATCGGCCCAGAAGTAATGACCGTCGCGCTCGACGTCCTCAAAGCCGCCACCGAGCCCGCAGGCATCAAGCTCGACTACACCGAAGCCAACATCGGTGGCGCCGGCATCGACAACGAAGGCAAAGCCCTTCCCGACTCCACCATCAAGATCTGCGAAGACGCCGACGCCATCCTCTTCGGCTCCATCGGCGGCCCCAAATGGGAAAACCTCCCCCCAGCAGAGCAGCCCGAGCGTGCGGCCCTTCTCCCGATCCGCAAGCACTTCAGCCTCTTTGCCAACCTCCGCCCCGGACTCCTTTACAAAGAGCTTACCGATGCTTCGCCGCTCAAGAACGAGCGCATCCCCGAAGGCATAGACATGGTCTGCGTACGCGAACTCACCGGCGGCATCTACTTCGGACCGAAACGCACCGAAACGCTTCCAGACGGGGACATTCAAGCGACAGACGAGATGGTCTACAAAAAGAGCGAAATCGAGCGTATCCTCGAGGTCGCCATCGCTACTGCAAGAGCACGCAGCGGCAAGATCTGCTCCGTCGACAAAGCCAACGTGCTAACCACCTCCGTCCTCTGGCGCAAGACCGCCATCGAGTACGTCGCGAAGCACGCGCCCGAAATCGAACTCACTCACATGTACGTCGACAACGCAGCCATGCAAATGGCCCGCGACCCTAATCAATTCGACGTCATCGTAACTGAAAACATGTTCGGCGACATCATTTCCGACGAAATGGGCATCGTCTGCGGCAGCCTCGGCATGCTCTCCAGCGCCAGCCTCGGCACCGGCAAAAACCAATACGCTCTCCCCTTCGGCCTCTACGAACCTAGTGGCGGCACCGCTCCAGACATCGCCGGCAAAGGCATCGCTAACCCCTGCGCCCAAATTCTCAGCGCCGCGCTCATGCTCCGCTACAGCTTCGGCCTAAACGACATCGCCGAAAAGATCGAAGCCGCCGTCAAGCAAGCCGTCATGGACGGCAACCGAACCGGCGACATCGCCTTCGGCCAAAAATCCATCGGCACCAAAGAAATGGCCCAAGCCGTCATCGAAAGGCTCTAAGATTTTTCGCCCACGAATCGCTCGAATGAGCACGAATAAAGATATACTATTCGCAGATGAATGTTACCAGCTCGTTGGTGCAGCCTTTGAGGTTTGCAACGAGCTGGGTTCGGAATTCCTTGAACCAGTCTATCAAGAAGCCTACGAAATTGAGCTATCCGAAAAGCAAATAGCTTTCTTAGCCCAGCCGCAGTTGAAGATCAAATACAAGGAATACACTCTCGAAAAAGAGTACTTCGCCGATCTGATTGATCATCAAGAAATTCTCATAGAGCTAAAAGCCATCGAAAAGCTCACCAAACGAGAAGAGTCCCAAGTTCTCAACTACCTAAAAGCATCAAAAATTCGCTTAGGGCTTCTCATCAACTTCGGTCACGACCAAAAACTAGAATGGAAACGAATCATCAGATAAAGATCCTCGATTAGAGGATCAAAGCAGAACTAAATCCATTCGTGCCCATTCGTGAAATTCGTGGGCAAAAAACAAAGCCCATCCTTACCATGACTTCCGACCAAATTCGCCAATCCTTCCTCGATTTCTTCGAGTCCAAACAGCACACCATCGTCCCATCCGCCTCTCTCATGCCGGATGCGCCCAATCTGCTGTTCACGAACGCGGGCATGAACCAGTTTGTCCCCTACTTCCTCGGCGATCGCGAAGCCCCCTACCCACGAGCAACCGATACCCAAAAGTGCATCCGCGCCGGCGGTAAGCACAACGACCTCGAAGAGGTCGGCCTCGACACTTACCACCACACCTTCTTCGAAATGCTCGGCAACTGGTCCTTCGGCGACTACTTCAAAAAAGAAGCCATCGAATGGGCCTGGGAACTCATCACCGAAGTCTGGAAATTCCCAATCGAACGCCTCTACGCCTCCGTCTACAAACCAGGCGAAGGCGATCCCGCCGATTTCGACCAAGAAGCCTACGACTTCTGGAAAGCCATCTTCGAAAAAGCCGGCCTCGATCCCGACATCCACATCGTCTACGGAGACAAAGCCGACAATTTCTGGATGATGGGCGACACGGGCCCCTGCGGTCCTTGCTCCGAGCTCCACGTCGATCTCACCCCCGAAGGCGACACTCAAGGCAAACTCGTCAATGCCGACTCACCCTACTGCATCGAAATCTGGAACCTGGTATTCATCCAATACAACGCCACGCCAGATGGGGACCTCATTCCCCTCAAAGCCAAGCACGTCGACACCGGCATGGGCTTCGAACGCGTCGCTGGAATTATGGCGACTTCCAAAAACTTCACCGACTTCTCCAATCCACCGAGTAACTACAACTCGGACCTATTCGACACCCTCTTCCAAGAATTCGAAAAACTATCCGGACACACCTACCAACGCACCCTCCCCGCCGACCTCGACAACATCTCCGACGTTGAGATGAAAGACGTCATTTTCCGCGTATTGGCCGACCACATACGCTGCCTCAGTTGCGCGATCGCCGACGGAATCCTCCCCGGCAATGAAAGCCGCAACTACGTCCTGCGACGCATCCTCCGCCGCGCCGTCATGTACGGACGTAAGATCGGCCTCGAACAAGGCTTCTTCGCCAAGCTCGTTCCCGTCGTAGTGGCACAACTAGGACATGTTTTTCCAGAGCTCGAAAAGCAAAAAGACATCATCCAAAAGATAATCAAGAGCGAAGAAGATAGCTTCGGGAAGACACTTAATAAGGGTGTCGACCAATTCATCGAATCACTAATAAGCGCATTCAATACAGCAATTATTGATGCAGGAAAGGGCTGTGAATTTTACATAATGGTTGAAGGCTATCCAGTTGGAACCGCTTACGATGGAACAGCAAAGGTAACTGGACGCCAAATCAAACCAGATGAATTGACTCAAAAACTTGCCGATTCTCTTGGACTCGACCAAATAACCATAGACGGACCTGCAGCATTTGAACTCTATGATACTTTTGGTTTCCCTCTTGATCTGACCCAACTGATGGCCAAGCAACGAGGCGTCAAAGTCGATGGGAAAAGATTCGAATTAGAAATGGAACGTCAGAGGGCTCGCAGCAGAGCTTCCCAAAAGAAGACCGACATCCTTGTATCCGATGGCGACTCTGCCGACGCCACGAAGTTCGTCGGATTCGACGAACTCGAAGAGGAAGCCGAAGTCCTCGACATCCTCAAAGGCAAAGACGGCGAGAGCTACCTCATTGCCAACCAAAGCCCCTTCTACGCCGAAATGGGCGGCCAAGTCGGCGATACAGGTTCCGCTCTCATCGACGGACAAGACTACCGTATTCTGGATACAACCAAAGACGCAGCCGGTCGTTTTCTCCACAAAATCGAAGGCGAGCTCGGCGACATCAAAGGCAAGACCGCATTCCTCTCCGTCGACGAAGAACGCCGCAAAGCCATCGAACGCCATCACTCCGCGACGCACATCCTCCACTACACGCTCCGCGAAGTCCTCGGCACGCACGTTCGCCAAGCCGGATCCTATGTTGATCCCTCGCGTCTGCGCTTCGATTTCTCGCACTTCGAAGGCATAAAACCCGAACAACTCGCCCAGATCGAAAAGATCTGCAACGAACGCCTCCTCGAAAATGGCGCATGCAAATGGTTCGAAACGCCTTTCGATGACAAACCCGAAGACGTCATCGCATTCTTCGGCGACAAATACGGCGACGTCGTACGCGTCGTCGACATAGGCGGCTTCTCCAAGGAACTTTGCGGCGGCACACACGTACGAGCAACCGGCGAAATTGGCATCATAAAAATCGCATCCGAATCAGGCATCGCCGCCGGCACGCGTCGCATCGAAGCCATTGTCGGCCAAACCGCGTATCAGCATGTCAACGACATCGAAGCGACCATTGCCCAACTCTCGAAAGACCTCTCAGTTCCAACCAGCAAGCTCGTCAAAAAGATCGACACGCTCCTAACCCGGAACGCCGAACTCCAAAAGCAACTGAAAAGCTTTCAACAAAAAGCATCCGGCAATCTAGCCGAAGACCTTCTCAACGCTGCTCAAGACGCCAACGGCATCCAACTCGTCAAAGCCGTCGTAGAAGCCGAGAACCCAAACGCCCTCCGCAGCCTAGGTTCTCAAATCATCGGCAAACTCGGCGAAGGCCTAGTAGTCCTCGGAGCCAATATCGGCGGGAAAGTAAGCGTAGTAGCCTTCTCTTCCCCAAGCTCGATCGCGGCAGGCCACAAAGCCGGCGACATCGTACGAGACCTTACAGCGAAACTCGACGGCCGCGGCGGCGGCAAACAAGACTTCGCCATGGGCGGCGGCTCCAACGCCGAAAAACTCAAAGAAGTAATAGCCAGTCTTACCGTGTAGAAAAGCCCCAGGTAGGGCGGCATCGCCGAGGCCGCAGCCTTGCCCACCCTCACTCACCTCACCAAATCACTCTCACGTTTTCTCCAACTTTAATACAAAAATTTGAAATCAACTCTTACTAAATCTAGTGCTGCGGCCTCGGCGATGCCGCCCTACCTGAATCGTTCCTGAACCATGTTACCCAATCGCAAACGATTTCATCACACGCCACCTTCATGGATTCCCGACGCCTCCCTCTTCTTCATTACAATCTGCTGTAGCCAACGAGGCCACAACACCCTCGCCAAGCCCGAAATAGCCGAACCGCTTTTCGAAAGCGTCGCCTACCGCGAGCAACTTCAGCAATGGAACGTATCGCTCATCCTCCTCATGCCCGACCATCTCCACGCCTTCATCGCGTTTTCTCCCAACAAACCAATGGAGCAAACGATTGCAGCCTGGAAACGCTTCACCGCCAAAACACTACCCATAAATTGGCAAGACGGCTTCTTCGATCACCGCCTTCGCAGCCAAACCGAAACCGACGAAAAGTGGTCCTACATCCTCAATAACCCTGTACGCGCCAACCTCTGCCAATCCCCCGAATCCTGGCCCTACAAAAGCCCCAGGTAGGGCGGCATCGCCGAGGCCGCAGCAAGCATAATTCGGCTCATATAGCTAACCCTAGACACTCTCAACCTCCTCCTTCGTCAACGCCCGAGACTCCCCCACTGCCAACGCTGGATCCAACACGATCTCGCCCATGCTCTCTCTATGCAGGGCCGTCACCTGGTTCCTAAATCGCCAGAACATTCGCTTCACCTGACGATATCGTCCCTCGTAAATCGTAAGACGCGCCTGTCTTTCTCCCAATATCTCCAACTGCGCCGATTGCGTCGTAATATCCTCGTACTCCAGATACACGCCTCGCTCGAACAACTCTCCATACTCCGGGGTAATCGGATCCGTTGTATCCACCAAATAGACCTTCGGTTTTTTCAGGCCCGGTTCGGTAATCCGACGCGACCAATTTCCATCATTGGTCAATAGCAGCAAACCCGTCGTATCCAAATCTAAGCGACCGCCAATG
>Ga0115000_10001050_pt1 | contig 25080 bp, 16 predicted proteins | sample ArcticOcean_MG_C_6_FD_89690 | JGI IMG/M metagenome (GOLD analysis project Ga0115000, IMG submission 89690) | Marine microbial communities from western Arctic Ocean - ArcticOcean_MG_CB8_128 | ecosystem: Environmental > Aquatic > Marine > Oceanic | place: Arctic Ocean: Canada Basin | collected... | reverse complement strand
TTGACCAAGAGTCATTTTAGCTATATCTGATTCTGTTGAATTTTGACTAGCTGAATACCTATCAGCACCTATAAATATAAATGACCAAAATAAAAGGTTCCACGCTACAAAAATTGGACTACGCAGTTCCTGCTCAATCAAATTCCCCATTAATAGACCAACGATGCCTGCAGGAAAAGATGCCCAACCTATATGCCACGCCAATCGATTGTACTCAGGATCATTTTTACGATTAAATAATGATTGAACCAACCGCGCTAAATCTAGACGAAAATAAATTATAATTGCTAGAAGAGTTCCAAGGTGAAGAATAGCATCCATAGCCAGACCCTGATCTTCATAGTTAAATATTCTTGGGATTAGGATGAGATGTCCCGAACTGGATACTGGAAGAAATTCTGTTAATCCTTGAACAATTCCAAGGATTATAATTTGTAAATAGTCCATTTGTTAAGTAATGGGTTTTTGAGGGGCGTAAAATTACTTATAAATTATTTTTTGTTGATAGTTGGTAGGTTCATCCTTACTGCATATTAAAACACTATTAATATTTTTACTAGTAAACATGGTATGAATTTTTCGACTAATCTAAGGAGTACACACTATCTCAAAAATATTTAATTTGAATATTATTAGAAAAGTTACTGGTTCTTATTAAATTGCTGGGTCTTTGATTGTATGATATCTTACGCGTGTTTTTGCACTTTGTGTTATATGGATGCGGTTCCTGCCTCCCTAGCTGTTTCCTCTTCTACGGAGAGAGGTTCCTTTAATATTAATTTTTTTTTCTAGTTCTTTGTCGGATTAAGATTTATGAAAAACTTTTCACGCATAGACCGTTTGCCACCATATACATTGGGTATTGTAAACGAACTTAAGCACAAAGCTAGACAAAGAGGAGAAGACATAATTGATTTTGGGTTGGGCAATCCTGACCAGCCAACACCCAAGCATATTATCGATAAATTGTGTGAAGCAGCGGTTAAAAATGGTAACCATCGATATTCTTTGTCCAGAGGAATATATAAATTACGATTGGCTATAACTGACTGGTATAAAAATCGATTTGATGTTGATCTCGATCCAGAAACGGAAGCTATCGCAACAATAGGTTCTAAAGAAGGTATTTCTCACCTAGCGCTAGCAATTACTTCTCCAGGTGATTCGATTCTTGTTCCTACACCAACATATCCTATTCATACCTATGCGTTTATACTTGCTAATGCCGATGTGATTCAGGTTCCCATGAATAAGGATGTTAATTTTTTTGAAGCATTACTTGATACGTTTAAAAGAAATTGGCCTCGCCCAAAAGTACTTATTATAAATTTCCCGGCTAACCCCACGACACAAATTGTAGAGATTGATTTTTTTGAAAAAATTGTGGAATTTGCGAAAGAACATGAACTTATTGTGATTCATGATTTTGCATATGCTGACCTTGTATATGATGGATATAAGGCGCCTAGTTTTCTTCAAGTTCCTGGTGCTAAAGATATTGGTGTTGAGTTTTTTACTCTATCAAAAAGTTACAATATGCCTGGGTGGAGAGTTGGATTTGCTGTTGGTAATAAAGATATTATTTATGCGTTATCCAGGATCAAAAGCTATCAAGATTATGGAATGTTTCAACCGATTCAAATTGCAGCGACGGTTGCTCTTAATGGCCCTCAAGATTGTGTTGCTGAAATTAGAGAGATGTATCGTAGTCGAAGGAATACTCTTTGCGAAGGATTAAATCGTTTAGGTTGGTTTACGGATCTTCCTAAGGCTACGATGTTTGTTTGGGCTGAAATTCCAAGTAAATATAAGGATATGGGTTCTCTTGAGTTCTCAAAATTGCTTTTGGATAAATCCAAAGTTGCAGTTTCTCCTGGGATTGGTTTTGGTGAGGGAGGAGATCACTTTGTCCGTTTTTCTTTGGTTGAGAATGAGCATCGAATACGGCAGGCAGTTCGTGGAATTCGCGAGCTATTTTAGATTTAATAAATTTATTTCTTTAGTTTTTTTTGATTTATGAGTAGTTCGCTTCACTTATATATTATTTTATTAAGTTAGAAATATTGTTAGTATTAAGAATTAAATTATTTAAATATTATAGCTTTGGATGTATATGATGCCGAGAATTAAAATTGGAATTATTGGATTTGGCACAATCGGCTCTGGTGTTGTTAAAATTCTGGAAACGAATGGTGATATTATTAAGAAACGTCTAGGGACAGAAATTGAAGTTATTAAAATAGCAGATCTTGATATATCAACAGATCGAGGTTTGAATGTTGATCAAAATATTTTAACGACCGATGCACAGCAATTAGTCAATCACACTGAAATTGATATTGTAGTAGAACTGATAGGTGGTTATGAACCAGCGCGGTCTTTAATTCTTCAATCAATTAGTAATGGTAAACATGTTGTAACGGCTAATAAAGCTCTTCTGGCTATACATGGAGATGAGATTTTTTCTACGGCGGATCATAATCATGTGTCGATAGGTTTTGAAGCGTCTGTTGGTGGAGCAATTCCTGTTATTCGTTCGATTAGAGAATCTTTTGTTGCTAATAAAATCAGTAATATTGAAGGGATTGTTAATGGCACTGCCAATTATATTCTTAGTAAGATGTCCGATGAACATTGTAGCTTTGACTTAGCCCTTAAAGAAGCTCAGGAAAAGGGATTTGCGGAGGCTGACCCCACCTTCGATATTGAAGGAATAGATTCAGCTCACAAAATAGCTATTTTAACAAGGCTTGCCTATGGAACCCCTATAAATTTTGATGATATTAATACTCAAGGTATCTCGAGAATATCCTCTGAAGATATAGAATGTGCAAGAGAGTTTGGGTATCGCATTAAACTATTGGCCATATCAAAATTTAATGGAGAGTCTATTGATATTCGAGTTCATCCAGCAATGATCCCTCAGTCTCATCCGATGGCTAACGTTAATGGTGTTTTTAATGCTGTTCGGTTATGCGATGACTTAATGGAGGAAAATATTTTGGTTGGGCACGGAGCAGGCTCCTTGCCTACAGGCAGTGCAGTAGTGGCGGATATTGTGCAAATTGCGAGAGATATTCTATCTGGATCTAAAAATAGGGTGTCGTCTCAATCATTTCAAAATAATGAAATTAAATCGATCCCAATAATGAATATTAAAGACATTCATTCAGAATATTTTTTACGTTTTAGTGTTCTGGATAACCCTGGAGTACTGTCTAGAATATCGGGGATACTTGGTAGTTATTCGATTGGTATTCTTTCCGTTATCCAAAAGGGTCGTAGCGATCAAGGGAAGGGCGTCCCACTAATAATGATGACGCACCGCTCTAATGATAAAGATATTCAATCGGCCCTAAGGGAAATTGATGATCTAGATGTTACTTGTGAAAAATCTAACTTCATTCGAGTTGAGAAATAAAATGAAATTTAATGCTTGGTTTCAGTGTATCAATGGTTGCTCCGGAAGACACTTACTCAGTGAAATTATTTACAGATGCCCAGAATGCGATGAATTGTTAGAGGTTCAACATGACATGGAACAGCTTAAACTTTTAAGCCCTGATGAATGGAAAAATAAGTTTAAAGATAGAGTAGGTAGGCATGAATGGCCATATGGTAGCTCTGTGTGGGGTAAGAAAGAGTGGGTTTGCCCCAACTTGGATAATAAAAATATTGTATCAACTTTGGAAGGTGGAACTAATCTCTTTTGGGCTGAACGATTAGGAAGCCAACTTGGATTGAACGACCTATGGATAAAACAATGCGGAATGTCCCACACAGGTTCTTTTAAGGATCTTGGAATGACGGTTCTAGTTTCAATGGTTAAGCAAATGATTGCTGATGGGAAAAGTATTCGTGCTGTGGCCTGTGCTTCTACTGGAGATACTTCTGCGGCACTTGCTGCTTATTGTGCTGTTGCGGGAATTCCCGCTATCGTATTTCTGCCTCGCGATAAAATTTCGCTAACGCAATTGATTCAACCAATCACACATGGAGTGCTTACTCTGTCGTTGGATACTGATTTTGATGGATGTATGAAGTTGGTTAAACAGGTTTGTGAAAAAAATAATATCTATTTAGCCAATTCGATGAATTCCCTACGCATCGAAGGTCAAAAAACTATTAGCTTTGAACTGGTAGAGCAGTTCAATTGGGAAGTGCCAGATTTTGTTATAGTCCCAGGAGGAAACTTAGGAAATGTTAGCGCAATTGGACGTGGCTTTGAAATGTTAAGAGAGTTAGGATTAATTAATAAGTTTCCACGACTTGTTTGTGCCCAAGCAGAACAAGCTAATCCATTGCATAGAAGCTATAAATCTGGATTTAAGGAGTTTGAGGCAATTCATGCAAAGCAAACTTTAGCATCCGCTATTCAGATAGGTGACCCTGTTAGTATTAAGAAAGCAATTAAAATTCTACAGGCCTTTGGTGGGATTGTTGAATCTGCTAATGAGTCAGAATTAGCTAATGCAGTTGGGAGAGCAAATCTCACAGGATTATTTTGTTGTCCGCATACAGGAGTTGCGTTGGCTGTCCTTGAAAAACTTGTTAAGAGTGGCGAAATTAAAAAAAATGATCGAGTTGTTGTAATATCAACTGCAAACGGATTAAAATTCACAGAATTTCTTCACAAATATCATACAGATAAGCTTGATGGTATTACTTCTGATTATGCCTATGCGCCAATAAATCTTCCTGCTGATTATGATAAAGTTAAAGAAACCATTTTGAATGCTGTCGATTAGGAGGTATATGAATAAATATAAATATGTATATTTTATTTGTAAGTATATGGTGGTTATTTTTTTATCTACTTATATCTCGGTAAGTGCAGAAAATACTGATGCCAACCAAATCAATTTTAAAGAGGGTGAGTTTTCGATAGGGGATGTGTATTGCTCTGAAGAACAAAGCAACTCTGATTGGTGCGCAGATGAAATTCCACATAAAGTAAGACTTGAATCTTTTAGTATAGATAAATATGAAGTGACCAATTCGATTTATATGAAATGTTTTGCTGAAGGCATCTGCAATCCTAGCGATTTACATGAGACTCGACCTAATGATTTTGATGGGATGAAACAACCAGTAGTGTTCATTACATGGGCAGATGCTCGAAAATTCTGTAAGTGGCGCGGTGGTGATCTTCCGACAGAAGCTCAATGGGAAATAGCAGCGCAAGGAAGTAACCCGGGAGGAGCCCACTTTAAACAAGCCTATAATGTTGGAACTACTATTGTGGTAGGCGGTAAGAATCCTAACTCAAATGGTCTTTTTGATATGATGGGCAATGTTTATGAATGGACTCGTGATTGGTATGGCCCCTATCAATTAGAGAATTCTAGACTAAACCCAAAGGGGCCATCAACAGGGAAAGAAAAAGTTGTGCGTGGTGGAGCATGGCATTCACCAAGCCATTATTTAAGAGTTTCCGATAGAGTTGCTAAGACTCCTGAATATAAATATAGTGATGTAGGATTTCGTTGCTCCTACTCGAAAAAATAGAAAGGTTTTTAGATGGCGGATTTAAAAGATTTAGTTATTATTGGTTCAGGTCCCGCAGGTCATACAGCGGCTATTTATGCAGCTCGCGCTAATCTAAAACCATTTATGTTTGAGGGTTATGTGGCAGGTGGTTCTGCTGGTGGACAATTAACTACCACCACAGATGTAGAAAATTACCCAGGGTTCCCTGATGGAATTCAAGGTCCTGAGTTAATGCAACTATTTCGAAAACAAGCTGAACGATTTGGTACGGAAATGGTCGGCGAGGATATTGTTGAAGTGGATTTTTCGAAAAGACCCTTTTTAATAAAATCTGAACAAAGGGCGGTAAGTGCAAAAAGCGTAATTATAGCTACTGGTGCTGTAGCTAAAAGAATGGGTGTCCCTAATGAAGAAAAAATGTGGAATAATGGTATGTCGGCATGTGCAGTATGCGATGGTGCACTTCCATTTTTTAAAAATCAACCTCTAATGGTTATTGGTGGGGGTGATACCGCTGTTGAGGAGGCTAGTTATCTTACAAAATTTGGCTCGGTGGTTTATCTTGTTCATAGGCGGCATGAGTTAAGAGCTTCAAAGATTATGCAAAAACGTGCTTTTGATAATAAAAAACTTAAGATTATATGGGATACCGTTTTTGAAGATGCTATTGGTGACGATTTTGTAACTGGAGCACGCCTGCAAAACGTAAAGTCTAAGGAAGTTACAGATATCAGTGTCTCAGGAATATTTTATGCTATTGGCCATACACCAAATACTAAAATGTTTGATGGTCAGATTGACCTTGATGACATTGGGTATATAAAAGTCAAAGCTGGAACTCAAGAGACTAGCATTGAGGGAGTTTTTGCCGCAGGCGATGTGCACGACCATAAATACAGACAGGCTGTAACAGCTGCGGGAACAGGTTGTGCCGCAGCTCTTGAAGCTGAAAGGTGGTTAGCTGAACAGAATATTTAAGAGTGTTGGTGAATGGTATAGCCTAATTAATTTTATAGTAAGTTAGATTGTTTGATTAATAAAAATTTTATACTTTAATACCAAGGTGTGTGTAATTAAAAATATCGAGAGTTTATAGTTGTTCTGCCTAATGAATATTGTTGTTCGATTATTTTGTTTTCATATTTATTAATTTAATAACCTAAAAAATCGAGATTGGTTACTTTAGGCCTTATTTAATTATTATTTAAATCCAAGTTTTCGGGCATTATTCAAAGTGGGCTTTGAATACGTTTCTACAAAAGAACGGGAAGGAGTGAAAACTTTTTCCCGTTTTTTATTATTAGCAAATATTACTCGATCTCTAATAATTCTTTATGCATTGGATAGTAGAGTGCTTTTTTAATTTGTCTAGCTTCACCCGAAAGTTTAAATAGATTTTCATATTTATCTAGTTGTTTTCTGTATCGCTCTTTTTCGTTTTTAAAAAATGTTTTCAAGTCTGAACCTGTATGATTTCCTGTTTTATAATCTATAATCCATCGAACATTCTTTTTATCTATAAAAGTTCTATCAATAACGTTTGATTGATATGAGTTATTTATTATCTGAGTTAATGAATATTCACAACGTGCTTCTTTGTGATCTTCAAGAATCCATTGTCCTATCTTATGGCTTAATATGTTTTGAATCATAGTTATTCCTTTTTTCCCTTCTACTTCTGCTAATTCTGAAGGCAAGCCATATGATTTCAAGCCTGCGGGTATACTAGATTCCATTATTTTTATTCGTTCTTTAGTCCATTTATTTTTTCCTTCTTCTGCTAATATCTGAAAGCATCTATGCATTACCATTCCTAGATGCCTTGCACCGATACCAGCCCATTCAAACTCAGGAGACTCAGATCCAGGCTGGAGTTCTGAAATAATACCCATTTCAATATTTGGCGGTATTTTGGGTAATACGTAGCTTTCTTTAAGACGCCTTATTTTTGGCATCATGTTATTTGGTTTTTCTGGATCGGTAGTACCGATATTCTTTAAACTAGATTCTTTTATCCATTGATCTTGGATGAAGGGCCATAAATTTTTTAATAAAGATCCTTTTCGAGGGGAGGAGTTATTTGTAGGTATAAATTGACCAAATAGATGTAATTGGGATTTGGTTCTAGTTGTCGCAACATAAAGAAGGCGAAGTGTTTCAAATTCAGATTTTTGTTGATTTAAATCGGATAAAAATTTATAAACTTTTGATGACGGTTCTCCTTTTTCTTCTATAGGCGCAACCAATAAACTTTCTCCATGAGGCATCCAGTAGACTAAGCGTTTTTCCTCAGCCTTGGAAGATCTTTCGAGCCCTGGGATAATTACAAAATCAAACTCTAGACCTTTTGCTTTATGCATTGTCATGATTTGAACAGTATTGTCTGCTTCTTCCCAGGAGTTGGCGAACAATTTATTTATATTAGTTTGGAACAACTCTATATTTGATGCTTCATTTGATTCAAGAAACTCACTGATTTTGTCAAAAAATATCTCTACATCTATATATGTGTCTGGTTTAATGCAGGCTGGACCTCCAAGCTCAATCCAGCATCCTTCAATAAGATCACGAAAGTTAGATATTGGTAAAGCCATTAACGCTTTCTTTAAAATCGAAATAACTCTCTCAACTCGAAACAGCCCAGTTACACTAAGAGTGTTAATTATTTCCTTATTCTGAATTAAAATCCATATAGGAGTATTTTTATTACCCGTACAAATTTTATGAAGGTCTTCTAAAGAAAGCCCACACCAAGGAGCTCGAAGGATAGATAACCATGCGACACGATCGTTAAATGAAGTTAGTGCCCTCATTAAAGCAAGAAGATCTATTATCTCAGGGCGCGATGTAAGAGGGTCAATATCTTCGGCTCGAAATTTTAGTTTTTTAATATGAAATTGTTTTATGATTTCTGTTAGATGGTTTCGAGCTCTGACAAGTATGGCAATGGATTTATCTGGGTATTTATTGTGCAGAGATAAAACTAATTGTGTTACTTCAGTGGCTTCATTTTTTTTTGATGAGTCGTCTACTGGGTGTAACGAGACACCTGATTCTATTATATTTGTTTGTTCTGCTTTAGAAGGTGAATATGTTATTGCTCCTAAATCTTTATTATTGCTACTTGGAAAAACTAATTTAAAACAACTATTTACCCAATCGACAATAGGTTTTTGTGATCGGAAGTTTGTTTTGAGTGAAAGAAATTTAAAATCTATGTGCCCAATACCATCTTCTTTTGTTTTTAGGAATAGACCGACTTCAGCGTCGCGGAAGCGATAAATTGATTGCATTGGATCTCCAACAATGAACATAGTCCTCCCATCGCCTGGTGTCCAACCAGACGTAAGGCGTATCAACAAGTCATATTGTTTGTACGATATGTCCTGATATTCATCTACTAGTATATGTTGAATCTTATGGTCAAGGTATAATAAAAGGTCTGTAGGATTATCTTCGTTACCAAGCGCATCTCTTGCGGCAAGGGAGATTTCCGTGAAATCAGTTTTTCTTTGTTCTGTGAAAATAACTCTAAGGGTTTCTGCGATGTCCGGTAATAGCAATAAAGTTGATTTTAAAAACGCCCACTCTTTATTTGTATATGTTGACTCAGGAATTATTCTTACTTGATGTAATATTTGTGTAAATTTTTTATGTTCTGTTAACGTTTCTAGTAAGTTAATAAATTCTACTTTTTGTTGTTTCATTTCTGACGGAAATCCATTCGATTTATTAATACTTTTTCTAACCTCTCCATTTTTAGTTAATGTTAGTTCTGCTAATCCTTGCCAGATTTTAAGATTTTTAATATTAGAGCCAGGAAAATTTTCAATTAATGCTAACTCTGCAATAGGACTATCGGGATTACTTGTTTTACAATTGTTTCCTGCAAATTTAGCTGCCTCCATAAAATTTTTGTAATTTATTGGTATATGGTTGTTTAAATCCATAAGGATGGATTCAATTAAATTCGTCAATGCACTTTCAAAGTAATTCCGTTTCTCATCAGTGATTTCAAATTTGTCAAAAAAGGGAATCATCCATTGATCTCGTTTTAACAACAATTGATTGATTCGGTGCAGGAATGCAGTCTTTGAATTATCGAGATGTTTTAATATGGTTCTTACTTTATTTCCTGTCTCATCATTGCTTTCAACCTTTGAGAGCAACCGTTTTGCAGTTTCTCTGTAAAGATTATCTGGGTTTTGCACTACATCAATTGGTCCACCCATTAATGAAAGGATAGGCATTTGCTTAGTAATCCCTGCACAGAAAGAGTCGATGGTAAGAATTTGAAATTGGTTTGGGTTATCCAGGAGACGCCATTTTTGATTTTTATCTCTTTTTAACGCTAAACGAGCGAGTTTCCAAGTTTGATGCTCGTGTGTTGATTCGGGTGGAGTATTATTTAAACCCCGTTGTAATGCAGCGAGAATTCTTTTTTTCATTTCTCCTGCAGCTTTGCGGGTAAATGTCATGCTTATAATCTGCTGTGGATTTTCCACCCCTCCTAATAGAGTTAAGTATCTTTGGATGAGTATTTCAGTTTTTCCAGAACCTGCTGGTGCTTGAACCATAAATGATTCATTTGGATTAAGTGCTTCGATTCTTTGTTTTTCATCTATGATTGAGGTCACTCTATATTCTCCAAATCACAATCATCAGAATTATTGTCACCGATTCGACATAGCATTTTGTATCCACAGTTTCTACAGGTCATATCCTGTTTAATGGGGTTTATAAATAGCTTTCCTTGGCTGAACTCACCTGCTAACTCATTTAACTGTTTCTTCCAAAAACTCAACAAACTTCCCCATTCAGGCCATCCGGTAATCTCTGGTATATTTAAATGTATTTTTACATTTGCATTTGGTGAAAATGGGCTTTTAATTTTTTGGTTATAAACCGAACTCCACCCAAGAGAACCCTTTGAAATATGGGCAAATGCAATTCCATCAGGTGATAATATTGTGCTGTATAAAGGGAGTTGTGGGTCTTGAATACGGTTTGTGAACCATTCATTTGTGTTTAAAAAACCAGTTTTATAATCAATGAGGATAGATTTTTTATCGTTATCCATATCGATTCTGTCGACCCTTAAGTTTAGTTTTAAATTGTTAATAGTAATAGTTTCTTTTTTTTCTGTATATTGAACGGTGAAATCTGATCGTAGTAGTTCTTGATCCATCCAATCTGTTAATAAGCTAACGTTACGATCTATTTCCATATTTAAAAATCTTGGTTGCTTTGCTAGACAATTATTTAAGGTTTTGATTGTTTCTTTAGTCATACGCTCCAATTCATTTATTAGAGAATCTGAAGACTTTAATTTTTCTAATGCATCGCGTGATTTATATTTCTCCCAGAATAGTTGGAGTACTCGATGTATTAAAATTCCTCTATCGCGAGCGTCATAATCTACGAAGTTTTGCTGACTATGCGTATCTAAATGCAAACGATGAGCGGCAAATGCTTTGAATGGACAGTCGGCTTGATTCTTTAGGACTTTGTATCCAGCTTGAAGGCCATTATTTTTAAAGGATATTATTTCATCTGGAGATGGAAGAATACTTAATTTATCATGCCATGATTCTATGTTGTCCAATGGTTTGATAAGGTCTCTGACTCTAAATGATTTTGTATACTTAGGTTCCGTGATCGATATAGGGAGATAATTTAATAATGAACTTATTTGTTTGTTATATTCTTTTTCCCACTCTGGGTAGCTAAAAATTATATTGTTGGACGATCCTACAAGTCGACTTAATGCTTGTTCTGCATATTGCGTTTCATATGTAGAGTCACAATGAGGTAGTCGATGTTTTTTTTGTAGATATATTGGTATAAATGGATTTGGATTTGGCTTTGCTGGTATACAATCTGAATGGCAACCCAGTACCCAAATATTATCAAATGTTATTCCAATGGAATCCTTTAAACCAAGAACTTGGATTGGTAGTTCTTTGGTTTTAATCTGGAATAATCTTTTCGAAGTAATCTGTTTTAGTTCTTTTGCGCTGTCAGCACGCGAAATTTTCCCAATGAATGAATCTAGTGATGCAAACTCATCTAAACACTCGTTCCATGTATCTAAGCATTGTATTTCTCTACTAGAAAAATTTTTTACTTTGTCTACTGGCCAGCCTAGATTTTTTAAAATCTGCGAAAAAATATTAGCCCAAAAACTGGGTAATTGAATATCTTTTATTTTTGATAGTTTTAATAGATGTTTTATCAATTCCCTTAATTCTGGCCATATTTTAATCTTGTTGATCGGTTCAATAGTTTCAAGGTCAATGGTACGCAAATTTTCTTTTTTAAGGTTCGTTTCTAGTGTAGTTCTATTTATTAAACTAGTACGACCAGCCGTTATATAAGAATTATTTATGATATTTAAGACTATATCAATCGGTAGTACATTTATTGACACTGATATAATATCCAAAGCTATCTGAACCATTCCCTCATTTGATAGGGGGGTGCCAGTTGATATATCAAATGGAGTTTCACTTTGTTCCCATGGGAAAATTGATTGAGGCGTTAGGTTGGTAATTAATTCTTTGTGTAATACCTGTCGATACTTACCAATTTCTGGGACAATTATGCCTATACTTTGGCCTTTGCTATAAATTTCACGAACCCAGTTTGCGCAGATACGAGATTCATTTTTTAAGTCTAAAAATGTATGAATTTTTATATTTTTATTTTTAATATTGATACTGCTAGACCAAGGCGGGTTAATTTTAGAATAAGAATTTATGAATATTTTTGTCTGGTTCTCTTTAAGAAACTCTAGCCAAATAGCAAGTTGAGGAGTAATTTCTTCAAAACCATTTAGCTTTATTATGTTAGGAATTTTTATAAGTTTTTCATTCATCCTCTTTCTTACATCGTCTAAAAGATGAACTTGGTCGATCGCTTTAATTTTTAAAATAATAGCGTCATATTCATCACTCCATTTAAGGAATAGTTTGTTTTCTACATTTAGTAGAAGAGGGTCTAAAGCCATCTTTAGTCTGTATTCCCTTATAGTTTTATACGCTTCGGATGCTTGCTGAGCTGCTGAATATAGATTCAAAAGGTTAGAGTTTGATTCTATATTCATGGTTTTTGCATGCGCACTTAGTAAGGAATTTTTTATTATTGATTCCCATATTTTTATAGATTGGATTTCAGATAGTATAAAGTGGTCGGGGTTGGAGTTTAACCAATTTGATTTAAGCCACGTTCTGAGTTCAAATATTTGAGGAGTTTCCCAAACCTTTTGTCCAGATTTTTTTTGATCTTCACTGTGTTTAAAAAGGAGATTTCTTGCGAGGCGTTGATTAATGGTTAGAACGAGAGTGTTCCTGCCTGTGGATGCAGCCATATTTTTTTTAATTGAAATACAATACTAGAGGTGCTTATGGTGTGTCTTGAACCCAAACTTCACCTGTTGAGGTAGTTTCTCTTTTCCAAATTGGTGTAGTGCGTTTTAGTTCCGCGATTGCCCATTCACATGCTTTAAATGTTTCTTTTCGGTGTTCGCTCGCTGCGACAATGAGGACAATATTTTCACCTATATCGATTTCTCCTATGCGGTGAATAATAATCATCTCAATGATTCCATATTCTTTAATTGCTTGTAATCTTATTTCCGCTAATTTTTTTTCAGCCATTTTCGGGTAATGCTCGAAATTTAGCTTGGAGATGTTTTCTCCCTTCGATAATTCTCGCCCTGTACCCAAAAAAGTTGTGATTCCACCAATATTTTTAGATGCATTTTTAATGGCTTCAATTTCATCGGTTACATTAAAATTTTCTTGTTGAATCCTGATGTTTGAATCTATCGTTGTACTCATTATATTTTCCTTTCAAATCCCACCTGAAAATGGAGGAAGTATAGCAATTTCATCGCCATCTTTTATTATTGCATCAAGTGAGATAACATTTAAGTTAACAGATACCATAACCTTCTTTCCTAATATCATTTCACCGATCTTGGGAATCGTTTTTGAAATTTCATGACTCAAGTTCACAAGAGTCGTTTCACTTCCCATGCTAAATTGGTCTTCATCTTTTCCAGCCAATGATCGTAGAGTTGCAAAATATTTTACAGTAATCATAAGTCTATATTAAGAGAACTCATTCCCAATTTGTTCTTTTTTAAAAGTGCCGGATTTCCCGCCAGATTTTTGTATTAATCCTATATTTGTGAAAAACATTTCTCTGTCGACAGCTTTACACATATCGTAAATTGTGAGTGCTGCTATTGTAACAGCAGTTAATGCTTCCATTTCAACACCAGTTTGTCCCGTTACCTTAACGGTCGCATTAATATGAATACAGCATAAACCAGTTTTTGGATCGGGCTTAATTATTTCGGTAAATGCAATATCTACGTTGGTAAGGAGCAGAGGATGGCACATGGGAATTATATCTGAAGTCTTTTTTGCTCCCATGATTCCAGCAACTTGAGCAACGGCTAGAACATCTCCTTTTTTAATATTACCTTCCTTAATCAGGTGCATTGTTTCAGATTTTAAATATACTTGACCTGACGCTATAGCCACACGTTCGGATATGGTTTTACCACCGACATCAACCATTCTTGCGCGACCTTCTTCATTGAAATGTGTTAAAAGATTAGCCATTATTTAATATTACAGTATCTGTTTTTCTCAGACAAGGTCATTATCTGAAGGGTTAATTTTTATTATTTTTATTTATAAATATTAATTTATTCTGGAAGAATAATATATTAATTTATCCTTATGGCTTAATGTATTCGTGGGTCATTTATTATTTTTTTGGAGGTTCATATAAACCCAAAGAATTCTTGTCAAGGTCTTGAAAAATAATTAACTTGCCATATGGGTAGGTATCGATTTCGCCATGAAATTTTATCCCTTTGAGCTTTAAAGCTTCAACTACGTTTTCGATGGGATTAGCTTCAAAAAAAACAGTGGCTCCAGAGTTGACTTCTGTACTTTTTTTATCGTTTTTTTTATGAATTGCCAGCCTTTGCCCGTCAACGTTAAACTCGGCCCATGTGTCATTACTTATTAGCAACTTTAACCCAATGACGTCTCTATAAAATATAATAGATTTATTAAGGTTGGAAACTGGATAAGAAATAAAGGCAAACTTGTTTAGCATGTTTAAAATAATTTAATTATTGTTGTAATTTTTTTTAGACTAGTAATTTTGGAGATATAAAATTGGTTTCTAATAATATTATTCTTATTTTGCTTTCTAGCTTATTTCATTCCTCTTGGAACATTCTTACTCAAACAAGCAAAAACTCTCAATGTTTTTCTGCCCTTAAAGGTGTTTGGGTTCTTATTTTAGCGGTGGCTTATTTTTTATATAATGGTTTCCCTTTTTATATAGGTCAAGAATTATATACTTGGGCTTTGTTTTCTGGTGTTTTACACGGTTTGTATATTCTGAGTTTATCGAGAGCTTATAGTACTGAGGATATTTCTTATGTTTATCCAATTGCACGTTCTGCCCCAGCTTTCGTCCCACTTCTTGCATGGATTTTTTTAGATGAAAAATTAAATCAAGTCATTTATGTGGCAATAGGGCTCATTGTCACAGCAATTTATATCCTTCACTTTGAAGGCAAGCTAGTACAAGGTTTCAAGAGACTATTTAAAGCTTTGTTGCATAGGAATCTGCGGTGGGCATTTATTACGTTGGGTTTAGTCGTTAGCTATAGCTTAGTTGATAAAATGGCTATGGATAAATTTTTATTTTATTTTCCTGATCAACCGTTTACAAATGGGATAATATTCTTTTTTCTAGAAGCAGCTATTGGTTTTACATTATGCAATATTTTTGTATTTAATAAATTCTCTCGTGATGAAATTTTAAAAAACTGGAGCGATGACTGGCTTAAGGCTTTATTTGCTGGTATTGCTACTTTTATTTCTTATGGTTTGATTTGTTTTGTTTTACAATTTGAACAATTGAGTGCGGTCGTCTCGCTTCGCCAAATTAGTGTCTTGATGGTTGTTTATTGGGGATGCTGGAAATTAAAAGAGCCTTTTGGAAGACAGCGTATCTTGGCGGGTTTTCTGATATTTTTTGGGATTCTTTTAATATCACTTAGTAATAGTGAGTAAAGATAATTTTAGTGTAGATAGATAAAAATGTATTTATATTTTTTTAATTATAATGATTAATTAATAAAAATTAACATAATAAATAGTTATACCTCGTTATAATGTAGTTGTTAGTATTCACTTTTAATTAATGATTTATGGAGGTTTTGTGATCCAAAATTTAAAAAAAATATACGTATCGTTATTTGCTGTTTTATTTATTTTGGTTTTAGTTTCCTCCTCTGAAGCTGTAAAGGGTGATAAGCGAGAGACAAAAACTTTTTCACTGGTTAATGGACTCGATATACTTATTATTTCTGACCCTGATGTTCATCGAAGTGCCGCAGCGTTATCAGTTGGCGTGGGTCACTTGTCAGACCCTATAGAAAAACAAGGTTTAGCACATTACTTGGAGCACATGTTGTTTTTGGGTACAAAAAAATATCCTGAAGTAGGTTCATATAAAAAATTTTTGGATGAACACTCAGGTGCAAGTAATGCTTATACCGGTGGTGGAATTACTAACTATTTTTTTCAAGTCAGTCATGTTGGTTTCGAAAAGGCCTTAGACCGATTCAGTGATTTCTTTAAAGCGCCTTTATTTGATAAAAAATATGCAGAAAGGGAAGTAAAGGCAGTAAATAATGAGCATGAAAAAAATAAACTTAATGATGGCTGGAGGGGTAATTTTATTAGCCAGCAAATATCAGAAAAGGGTCATCCCTTAACTAAATTTGGTACTGGCAATCAGAACACATTGTCGGGAGATAATAGGTCCGCTTTATTAGAATTTTATAAAAAATATTATATGGCTTCTAACATGAAGCTTGCTTTGATTTCTAACAAGCCAATGGAGAGTTTACTTGGTGTTGCAAATAAATACTTTTCAGACATTCCAGATCGAGCATTCAATCCATCCGAAATATCGTCCATATATAGGAAACCTCTTGTAAACCAATACCGTTTATTGAAAATAAAAACTATTAAAGATATCCGGTCTTTGGAGATTGATTTTCCTACTATTCGCTTAAAGGACTATCATGGGATAAAGCCTGCCGGGATTATTGGTTCATTATTAGGCCATGAAGGTAAAGGCTCATTACTTTCAAAATTAAAGAAAGAGGGTTTAGTTTTAAGCCTTAGTGCTGGCGGTGGAAGTAGTCACCCTGAAATAAATTCTTTTGGTATTAATGTTTCGTTAACTCCAAAGGGATTAAAAAATTATGAGCGAATACTTTTTTTGGTGTTTAGCTACATTCAAATGATTAAAGATCATGGTGTCGAAGAATACACTTTTAAAGAAAATCAGGCTATGGCTCAAATAAACTTTGATTGGAAAAATCCTAATGAGGGAATGGGTTTTGTTGCAGGTAAGGCGGCTTTACTTCATGATTACAAGCTTGAAGATATTAAAACGCTCCCTTTTCTATTAACTAAATACGACCCCGATGTTTATAAAAAATTACTGGATACTTTGATTCCAGAAAATTCGCTAGTGATACTAAGCCATAAAAATGCGGAAACTAATCAGACTGCTCCTTATTATGATGCTGATTATTCATTAGAAAAGATTGGGGGCAAAGCCTTTGAAAAGTTGAAAAATAGTACAAAAGTTTCAGGAATTTTTTATCAAGAAAAAAATGACTTTATTCCTTATGATTTAAAATTATTGGAAGATGATCCTCACTTAGTTAGGGAAGATGATATAGCGAAAGTTTGGTTTAAGTATGACCACAAGTTTAAGCAGCCTAAAATTGCTTTAATGTTTAGAATAGAAACTCCCTTGGTTTACCGTAGTCCTAAAAATCTTCAATTAGCTAATCTTTACGAGGCCGCGGTTAGAGAGGGTTTGAATGAGCTTATTTATCCAATTCAAGAGGCAGGGTTATCTTACTCTTTATCAACTGGTAAAAAGGGAGTTACTCTTACTCTTGGCGGTTATTCAGAGCGTATTAGCGATTTAATTAGAATTGTTACCAAAAATCTTAAAGATATAAAAATAGATGAACAGAAATTTAATAATATTAAAGAGGCAATGATCAGAGGGCTTGAAAATAAAAAATTAAATCAAGCATACCAAAGAGGCGGTTATTATAATTGGTTAATGTTGCTAGAGAATCAATATACAGATAAAGAAAAGTTAGATGCCTTAACTCCATTAGTTCTTTCTGATATAAAAAATTACGCAGAAAAACTTTATGAGAAAGTTTATGTAACTGGAGTCATTCACGGTAACTGGAGTCACCAACAAGCCAAAGATAGTGTGGCCATTCTCCTTGATTCATTAAATAGTCAGCCACTTCCCATTCAAGATAGATATGAGCAGGTGGTAGAGGTGTTAGAGCCAGGTGAGCGTATTCAGTTTACAGGAGAAGTTGAAGATAATAATAACTCACTTTCGTATACTATACAGGTTGGTGAAAAAGATCTTTCTCTGATGGCAAAAGCTTCTTTAATTGCATCTATAGTAGAAAGTGATTTTTATACTCAAATGAGGACTAATCAGCAATTAGGTTATATTGTTTGGAGTTTTCAGCAGCGTACTGAAGAAAGAATATTCTTTAGGTTTTTAATTCAGTCATCCACCCATGGTCCTTTTGAAATGAGTAAAAGGGTTAATAAATGGCTAACTTCTACAGATAAAATATTTTCTGATTTATCTGATGAAGAGTTTGAGCGACATCGACACGCAAAAATTCTAGCCTTAGAAAAAGAGGGAGATAGTATTGGTGCAGTTTTAGGAGACCTTTATAGTTTAGCCACAGATGAAGAAGGTGACTTTCAATTTAAAAAGAAATTTATAAAGGCAATTAAAGGTTTAAATAAGAAAGATGTTCTGGAGAAAGCTCGGGAGCTTTTTTTAGGTAACAACACTCCACGTCTTGAAGTTTTAATGAGAGCGAAGGGCAGTAATGAGCCGGTATCAGAAGGAGCAATTACTACAGTTGATCAATTTAAAAGTAGACAAAAAGGTCGGATCTAGGTGTTTGTTGAATTGCAAGGATTCTTATTTATTAAGAAGTTAGTTTATTGATCAAGCTGCGGCAATTTCGTGCGCTAGATTTGGCAGAATTTTAACTGGGTTAATAGTTTTTTCTGCAATTTCTACTGTGTTCTCTACTTTTAATTGAGTAAATAGGTTTTCTACTTTACTCTCAAGGTCTTTGCCAATTTCTGATTTAATTTCATTAGGTAGATCCCAAAACCTGGATTTAAATTCTCCAAAGCCTTTTTTCCTTGTCTTATATATGAATTGTTCGTCTGTGTCCGTTACCTTTTTTTCTGAAGAGAATTTTTTTCTTAAATGAGTGTATATTTCTTCTTTTAAAGTTTTTGGAAATAATTCGTGGTCATAAATCATGTTTTGAAAATCTGTTGCGAGGTGGATTTCTGCGGTTTCAAGTTCTGGAAACTTGTTAAATAGACTACCGGGTAGGGTGGACGCTCCATGTTGAACGGCTCCTGCAAGACCGTATTCTTTCTGTGAGATACGTGATAAATTTTCAAGAGTCTTAAAATCAAGGCTGACATCAACAACCTTTCCATCGGGGCCAGGTACGCCTCCATGTGAAGTTCCTGTTTGGATTGAAATTTTGCTTATAGACTGGGCGCCATTCATTGATTTTTCTAGGCAATCGTTGAAATTATCAAGGTATGCTCTCAATTCATTTTCGTTGCTGTTTTCTTTTCCAACTTCCCCAATTTCGCCACCTACAGATATAGTGATTTCCTTGGGTTCTAACTCGCGGACATATTTAGTTAGTTCTACTCCAACTTCAAAGTTTGCTCGTTGTTGTTCGATGACTGTTGGCTTAGTGAGGTCCACTAATGTAGATGTATCAATATCAATGTTATAAAACCCTGCTTCAATCCCTTTTTTGATTAAACTTTTTAGACCCAACAGTTCTTCTTCTTTATTATTTTTAAATTTTTTTGCATTTACTTGAAAATGATCGCCCTGAATAAAGACAGGACCTACGTGCTCTTCTCTAATGGCTGCACCAAGAATAACAGGTACTATCTCGTGTGGCTGTTGAAACGTATAACCAATTTCGGACTTGGCTATTTCAAATATAAAGGATCCCGTATTTAGTTTGTGGGCAGCTCTGAAAATTGAACGACTAAAATCATAGGACATTCCTCGAATATTGATTGCGGGAACAGTAAATCCATTACATTCACCTCTTCCACGAGCTTCATACAACCCCTGAATAGATGAAGAGATGATTCCCATTTCGATGGCAGCTGATTTTATAATGAACCGAGTAAGCCCTTTAATTTCATTAGATTTATTGAGTACTGAATTTTTTACCAGAATGTCTATTAAATTAGTTCGTAATTGATCTGAGTTTTCAATTTTTACCACATTATTATCTAAGCCAATCACACCTTTCAGGCAATCCGTCAATTCATCTTTACTGGTAAAAAGCATCCTTAAATTCTCCAAAAAAATTAAATAATCTCATGATTAACTAAAGTGGTATTAATCGAGGTCATGTTTTGACTATACTCGGAACTAATAAATAGCTCACTTTATAGTTCTTCGTGTTTATTTTTATAGAATAGCTTGTTATATGAAAACAATCGTATTAAATATTTTGCTATTTTAGCGAATTAAATGATTACTAGCAAAAATTTAATAAAAATATTTTATTTTTTAAATTTTCTTTATATATTGATAGTTTAGCTATCAAAACTTAACTTTATATCTAGGTATATAGCGAGTCTAACCACTGTTTATAGCAGTAAGAAATATTTTGTGATCATTATTTAAGTCAATCAAATGTGTTGACATATATTGATAAATTCATATACAAATTATATTAAGGTAAGGTGTTTAAAAGTCTATGTATGTCGGCTAACCTTTTATATTGACAGAGCTTTAGAATTTGTTAAAATTTCGGCTACTTGATTAACATTTTCAACCCCTTTAGTTTTTTTCAGTTTTTATCGTTTTCATTGTTTTTCAATTTCGAATTACTAAAATATTATTTCTTGCCCTTTAGGCAGTTATTAAAAGAGGTTTAAGACATGTTTGATTCCATTTATTTGCCGGTTGATAATTCTGACTACTCTAATGAGTGTGTAGATATTGGTTTGGCGTTAGCTCAGAAATTTGGTTCAACTATTGTAGCTAGTCATGTTTACGCTGCAAAAATGCATGATGTTCGCTTTCGGCAAATGGAAAGTGGTCTACCTGAGGAATATCAGGATGAATCAGAGCTAGAAAAGCAACGTAACATCCATGATCAACTAATTACAAAAGGAATGGAAGTTATTACCGATTCGTATATTGATGTTCCTAAAGATAAATGTAAACAATTAAACATTCCTTTTGAGGGGAAATCTCTTGAGGGTAGAAACTATTTAGAACTGGTTAGAGATATTAAAGAGTCTAATTACGATTTAGTAATTATGGGGGCTTTAGGCTTAGGCGCAATAAAAGATAGTTTAGTCGGTACAGTTACAGAAAGAGTTGTTAGAAGAATACAGACAGATACATTACTCGTTAAATATTTACCAGAAATTCATGGAGAGCGTACTTCAAGCGATAAAATTGTTGTTGCGGTAGATGGAAGTCAGCAATCATTTGGTGGTTTAATTACGGGAATTGAATTATCAAAGGCATTGAACAAACCTTTAGAAATCATCTCCACCTTTGATCCTTATTTTCACTACGCGATGTTTAACAGTCTGACTGGTGTTTTGTCGAGAGAAGCTTCTAAGGTATTTAAGTTTGAGCAACAAGAAAAACTTCATGAAGATATTATTGATAAGGGGTTAGCTAAAATTTATCAGGCTCATCTTGAAATCTCCAAAAAAATTGTTGAAGAAGCTGATATGGAATGCACTATCCGACTACTAGATGGCAAGGTTTTTGAGAAAGTTCTGCAATATGCTCGAGAAGAAAATCCTTATCTTTTAATACTTGGTCGAATTGGCGTTCACAGTGGACCGGAAATGGATATTGGTGGTAATGCTGAAAACTTAATGAGAATGGTTCCGTGTAATGTTTTGTTATCTAGTCGTACTCATAAGCCTACTATTGACATGCAAGCTGAAGAAAGTATTGAGTGGACTGCTGAGGGGCGTGAGCGCTTGCTTAAAATTCCTGGGTTTGTTCGTCCAATGGCAACATCAGCCATACTCCGTTATGCTTTAGAGCGGGGTCATAGCATGATTACTTCTGGAGTAATTACTGAAGCAGTGGAAAATATTCTTCCTGCTGGAGCGATGCAGGCGATGCGTCAAATTGGTGAAAAAATTAAAGAAGACGGTGTGGATCCAGAGTCTAATGATGTCTTAAAGGATTACAAAGAACAAATGATGGAAGCTCATGCAGGAGATAATACTGAAGAGAAAAAACCGTCTACTGAGACTGCAAGTAATGCTGAAGAAGGGAAGGTCGAAGTAAGCGCTGAACATGTAGCCGTTACTGAAGATGGAAGAAACTCTAATGGGGCTCAGGTTTCAAATGTGACTTTTCAGTGTAAACATTGCAATACTTTTATGGAAGGTAATGTTGTTAAATGCTATGTATGTGGATCTGAAGGAGAGAATATAGTTCCTGTCTGGAAGGCCGGATTTGAACCAGGAGAAATAGAAAAGGGTGGCATTAAAAAAGTAGTTACTTTTGATGATAAAACTGTTCAGTGGACTCAAGACGCATTAAATAAGTTAGACGAATATCCTGAGGGACATGTTCGTCGTAGAGCCCAAGCAAGGGTTGAAAAAAATGCACGTATACAAAATATTGAAACGATCTCTAAATCATTTTTGGTTCAGATTCTGACTGAGAAAATTATAAAAAAACCAGAAGATAATAAAGCTCTTGATGGTTATATGGAAGATGATGAGCCTCAGGTTACAGATTTTATATGGACTGACAAGGCAATCGCAAGGTTAGAGCTAGTTCCTAAAGGGTTTATGAGAGATAATACTCAGAATAGGGTAATGGCATACGCCCATGACAAAAATATAAAAGAAATTACTTTAGAGGTTTGCGAGGCAGGGATTAAAGATTCTGTTAAAATGATGGAAGAAGCGATTGCCAATGGAGCCACCTTGGAAGATTTTTTGCCTAAAAAGGTAAATGCTTAAAAGAGGCACTTTTTTTACTGAAATTGATGTCGAGAGAGTATTTCTCGATGGACCCTAACTATTTGCCTAAAAACAAGTATTATAAAAGCCTCTAATGTGTTGATTTAAAGTCAATACTTAGGGGCTTTTTTTATTAAGAGTTACTTTGTAGTTAATCCCATCCACTTGTTAATGAATACCCAACTTTATAAAAGACTTTTTAGGTATTTACTCCCTTACAAAAAAAAACTTTTTATAGCCATACTTTTTTCAGTGATTGTGGGTGTAATTGCCAGCTCCCCTGTGCCTTTAATACAGAAAACTTTTGATGATATTTTTGTTGAGAAAAATTTTTTCATGCTCAAAATTATACCAATAGGTTTAATTGTTCTTTATGCAATCAAGGCTTTTTTAGTCTACTTTCAAAATATTATAATTCTTGGAATAACTTGGGATTTAGTTGTTTCCATGAGAGAAAAACTATTTGCACATATACATAAGCTGCCATTTAGTTTTTTTGAAGATAATGAGACTGGTCAGCTAATGTCTAGAATTATGAATGATGTCAGTATCATGCAGTCTACTATTACCCGTATGTTAAAAGAAGTTATTCAAAATACAATTACTTTGATTGCATTATTAGGGTGGGTATTTTATCTAAAGTGGGATTGGGCCCTAATTTCAATTTGTATATTTCCCATTATGATTTTACCTATCGGAAATATAGCGCGTAAATTAAAGAAATTAAGTCATAAGGGGCAAGAAATTTTTGCTGACCTTAGTTCTACCATTCTTGAATCTTTTTCTGGTGTCAAAGTTGTGCGTGCTTTTGGTATGGAGAATATGGAATCACAAAAATTTAATAGTTTTAGTGGTAGTTTTCTTAACGTAATGAAGAAAAATGTAAAATATGTTGAGATTCCATCCCCGTTTCTTGAGTTTTTAGGTGTTGTTAGCGTATCTATTATTCTTTGGTATGGAGGGTTTCAGGTATTAACAGACAAGGTGAGTCAAGGAACCTTCATAGCTTTTATTGTTGGTTTATTTATGATGTATGCACCTCTCCGTTTGCTGATTAAGTTGTATGCAAATATTCAATCCAGTCTTGCCGCTGCTGAAAGGGTTTTCTGTATACTTGATTTGGAGGAAGAAAAAATTAATGAAGGAAGTCTTAAATTAATTGGTTTAAAAAAGTCAATTGAATATCAAGATATATCGTTTAAGTATCCATCTAGAGATACTCAGGTTCTTAGTAAAGTTAATATTGTATTAGAAAAATCTAAAATACTTGCTATCGTTGGGATGAGTGGTTCTGGTAAAACTTCTTTGGTAGACCTTTTATTTAGATTTCATGACCCCTTGTCTGGAAAAATTTTAATTGATGGAATTAATATTAAGGATTATACATTAAAATCATTAAGAGGCAGCTTGTCTCTTGTCTCACAAGAGACATTTTTATTTAATGATACGATTAGAAAAAATATAGCCTATGGAAGACCCGACGCATCGGAGGTTGATATTGTTGAGGCTGCAAAGGCCGCCCATGTGGATATGTTCACTAATTCTTTTGATGATGGTTACGACACCATCATTGGCGAACGTGGCGTTAAATTATCAGGTGGGCAACGTCAAAGAATTTCTATTGCTAGAGCTATTCTTCGGAATTCTTCAATTCTTGTTCTAGATGAAGCTACATCTGCCTTAGATTCCGAATCAGAAAAGTCAGTTCAAGATGCTCTCAATAATTTAATGGAAGATCGAACTACTTTTATGATTGCTCATCGTTTGTCAACTATCAAGCACGCTGACTCTATAATAGTTCTTGATAAGGGTGAAATTGTAGAAGTTGGCACACATGAAAAACTTCTTTCTAACTGTGGTCTTTATCAAAAGTATTATCAAATGCAGACTATGGATTCCAATGTAGGCGATAATAATAATTAATTTTTATATAATAATTTAGATATTTTTTTGAGGAATTTTGTTTGCTACACTTTAAAAATGTCTGTCTTGAAGGATTAGCCACTCACCTTCCTGAAAATATTGTCACTTCTGAAAACCTTGAAAAGTGTCTTTCCCCTATTTATGACAGCTTAAAACTGCCATATGGTCGGCTTGAAATGATGACTGGTATAAAGGAAAGGCGATTTTGGAGTAAAGGAGTTTCACCTAGTGAAGTTGCAACAATAGCAGGTGAGAAGGCTATTAATAACTCAGGTGTTGATAGATCAAAAATTGGTTGCTTAATTAATGCTTCTGTTTGTCGAGATTTTTTGGAGCCTGCAACCGCATCACTAGTTCACAACAACCTCAAACTTCAACAAAATGCATTAGTTTTTGATATTTCGAATGCTTGCCTAGGTGTTCTCAATGGCATGGTTCATGTGGCTAATATGATTGAGCTAGGTCAAATTAAAGCAGG
>Ga0115000_10001049_pt1 | contig 25109 bp, 20 predicted proteins | sample ArcticOcean_MG_C_6_FD_89690 | JGI IMG/M metagenome (GOLD analysis project Ga0115000, IMG submission 89690) | Marine microbial communities from western Arctic Ocean - ArcticOcean_MG_CB8_128 | ecosystem: Environmental > Aquatic > Marine > Oceanic | place: Arctic Ocean: Canada Basin | collected... | reverse complement strand
TACGGTTATTGTTTTGTCTATTAAAGCTGATTTTTCGTTCTCTGTTGGTAGCTCGATCTCCGTTAATGGTATGGGAATAGATGTCTTTTCGACTTGATTAGGCTGACTAGTTGGAGGTGATAGACCGATTACGGAGTCAATTGTATCTGGAGAATTACACCCTATAATTATAAGTACTATAGCGCTAACGCTAAATAAAATTTTCATGTTATGTATGCACGCCACCTAAAATTGTTGGAGGTGTTTCATTGCCCTTCAACTCTCTAATCAAGCAGAGTTTTTACTCTGCTAACTTCACCCGATAGTACTGCTTCTGGAAAAGCGCTTTACGCCAATCAGTGAATTCAACCGAGCTTCCGGTGCCTTGGAATTCGCCAATCTCGCCCCATTGTTTTAAGTCATGCGTGACTTCAATTGTGTAGGTTGAATCTGATTTGGTTTCGAAGCTGATAGTGAATGGAGAATCGGTTTTATTAGCTGCATTAATACTTAATGCCTTTTCAAGAATCAGAACAGGTAATCCTCCAAAGGTTTCACCAAAGCCGGTTACACTCGGGTTAATAAATATTTTGGCATTACCGGATACGTTTCTGAACACATTAGCTTCAAGTGAAGGCGCATCACCTTCAAAAGTAACGCTCGTCAGACTTCTGCAGCTTGAGAAGGCAGATTTCGCAATGCTGGTGACGCTGTCGGGGATTCTAACGCTCGTCAGGCTGCTGCAGCCATTAAAGGCATATTTCGGAATGTTGGTAACACTTCCGGAGATCGTCACGCTTTTCAGGTTTTTTTGACTGGTTGAAAACACTCCTGAGAACCCAGCCCTTAAGATGCTGTCCGGGATCGTCACGCTCATCAGACTACTGCAGTAAGCGAAGACATTCGATCCAATGCTGGTGACGCTGTCGGGGATCGTTATGCTCGTCAGACCACAGTATTCGAAGGCCCTGCTCCCAATGCTGGTGACGCTGTCCGGAATTGTCACACTCGTCAGGCTAACGGAGTCATAGAATGCTAGATTCCCAATGCTGGTGACGCTGTCGGGGATTCTAACGCTGGTCAGACTACCGCAGTGAGCGAAGGCCTTCTTCCCAATGCTGGTGACGCTCTCGGGGATACTAACGCTGACCAGGCTACCGCAGTAATCGAATGTCCACCCCTCAATGCTGGTGACGCTGTCGGGGATCGTCACGCTCGTCAGCCTACTGCAGGAACTAAAGGCCTTCTTCCCAATGCTGGTGACGCTGTCGGGGATCGTTATGCTCGTCAGGTTAACGCAGTCTGTGAAGGCATATTCACCGATGCTTGTGACCGGTTTCTCCGCATAGGAAGAGCGAATCACCACCTCTCCAGAGGCGTTTTCATCACATTTAACAACGGAAACTGTTTCTCCCTTAACCTTGTACGTCAAAGGATCCCCATTAACCTCATTAACCCCGCCGAATAGCAACATAACCACGGCTGCTATAGTTGTTAGTAGGATTGATTTCATAGCGAGGGAACTGTCACCCCGTTGATCGGAGTTTTCAACCCGTTTTAACTGTTGCCGCTAAATGCCTTCAACCTTAAAAACTAAGGGTTGATGGCTGAACCGAAAGCATACGAGCAGGTCAGCCAGAAGGGGTAATCGGAGCGGCCTCTAAGCTTTACTCAGAGGCCGATTGTAGCTATTTAGACTTGGTACTGATTCCGCGCAATGAATTTTGGTGGATTCCATTTTCAGAGGTTAGGGGCAAGCCTTCGGTCTGCACCAACATCGAGCACGATTCATTGGATGAATACAGAGGCAACCTCGATGGCTTTAAAAAGTGTGATTGAAAATTCAGATTTTCAAAAAAGCTTTAAAAAACAGGTTATAATTCAGGTTTTTAGCATCATGCAAAACTGACATGAACCCACTGACCGAACTCCACACGCAACACACTCGCCGTGCCTTCCTTGGGCGAGGCACGCTCGGACTGGGCGGCATCGCGCTTGGCTCGCTGCTCAACGCGCAGGCGGCCAAACCCAACGCCATCGGTGGCCAGGCCGATCTGCCGCACTTCGCGCCCAAGGCCAAGCGGGTGATTTATCTTTTCCAGTCCGGCGGCCCGTCGCAGATGGATCTCTTCGACTACAAGCCGCACTTGGGCAAGCGCTTCGGGGAGGAAGTGCCCGAGTCCATTTACCCGGCCGAGCGCAAGACCACGATGACCTCCGGCCAAGCCTCGTTCCCCTGTGCCCCGAGTACGCTCAAGTTCACCCGCCACGGCCAGGCCGGCACTTGGCTGAGCGAGCCGCTGCACCACCTGGCCCAAGTCATCGACGATGTGTGCGTGATCAAGAGCATGCACACCGACGCCATCAACCACGACCCGGCCGCAACGCTGTTCCAGACCGGCTCGGTGCTCCCCGGACGGCCGAGCATGGGCGCTTGGGTGAGCTACGGGCTCGGCAGCGGGAACGCCAACCTGCCCGCATTCGTGGCGCTGACCTCCAACGGACGGGCCAAGGCCGGTCAGCCTCTCTACGACCGGCTGTGGGGCGCGGGGTTTTTGCCAGGGCGATTCCAGGGGGTGAAATTCCGCGGCCAGGGCGATCCAATTCTCGACCTTTACAATCCCGCCGGCGTCACGCGCGCCCAGCGCCGCCGCATGCTCGATGCGCTCGGCAAACTCAACCGCGACCAGGCCGGCCGGTTTAACGATCCCGCCATCGCCACGCGCATAGCGCAGTATGAGCTGGCGTTCCGCATGCAGATGAGCGTGCCGGAACTGACCGACGTCCAGCGCGAACCGCAGCACATCCTCGACCAATATGGCCCCGACGCCACGAAGGTGGGCAAATACGCCTACAACTGCCTGCTCGCCCGCCGCCTGGCCGAGCGCGGCGTGCGCTTCATCCAGCTTTACCATCGCGGCTGGGACGCCCACAACAACGCCCCCAAAGAGGTGCCCGCCCAGTGCCGCGACACCGACCGGCCCACCGCCGCGCTGCTGCTCGACCTCAAGCAGCGCGGCATGCTCGACGACACACTCGTCGTCTGGGGCGGCGAGTTCGGCCGCACGATCTACTGCCAGGGCAAGCTGACTAAGCAGGTTTACGGCCGCGACCATCACCCAAACTGTTTCACTTACTGGATGGCCGGCGGCGGCGTGCGCGGCGGCATGTCCTACGGTGAGACCGACGACTACAGCGTCAACGTTACTGAAAATCCCGTGCACGTCCACGACCTGCAAGCCACCATCCTGCACCAACTCGGCATCGACCACGAACGGCTCACCTACCGCTACCAGGGCCGCTACTTCCGCCTCACCGACGTCCACGGTAAGGTGGTGAAACAAATTTTGGCTTAAAGTAAGAATGCTCACCGACAATCTCGATGTCACACTCCCAGTGAATAAAGGCGCCACCAAATCACGCCAGGAAGGCACGGCATTGGAATCGTCGCAGCTGTTTACAACTGACTCTGTTCCAAAAGAATGAAGACCCGTTTTATTGCCGTCCTGTTGGCTTGTCTGTGGTTCATTATTCCGGCCCATTCGGCGCCGACCAAGCCATCACCGCCCAACCTGTTGTTCGTGCTCGCTGACCAGTGGCGCGGCCAAGCGCTGGGATTCCTTGGTGAAGATCCGGTGGTGACGCCCAATCTTGACCGTTTTTCCTCCGAGGGGCTGGTGTTGCCTCAAGCCGTCAGCAACTACCCTGTTTGCAGTCCGTATCGGGCCATGCTGATGACCGGCCGGTATCCGATCAACAACGGCGTGCTCGGCAACAGCAACTCACGCGGCGCCCAACTGGGTTACGAACTCCGTAAAAACGCGCTCTGCTGGTCCGATGTCTTGCACGACCGCGGCTACCGGCAAGCCTGGATTGGAAAATGGCACCTCGAGTCACCACGCAAACCGTACGTGAAATGCGAAAACAACAGCGCCACTTTTGCGTGGAACGAATGGACGCCACCGGCCCGTCGGCATGGCTTTGATTTCTGGTATGGCTACAACACGTTTGATCACCATATGAACCCGCTCTACTGGGCCAACGACACGCCGCGCGACAAGCCGTTGCGTGTGAACCAATGGGGGCCGGAACACGAGGCGGACAAGGCCATCGAGTTCATCCGCGAAACGGCGGCGGACCGCCGGCCTTTTGCCTGCGTGGTATCGATGAATCCGCCGCACATGCCCTACACAGCGTTCCCCAAGCGGTACCTAAAGGCATACGAGGGGAAATCGATGGAGCAAATCGTGACGCGCGGAAACGTAAACATCATGGGCAGGGACAAGTTCGCGCAACTGGCCCGTGCCCACACACGGAATTACTACGCGATGATGACCGGCGTCGATGATCAGTTTGGGCGCATCCTGAAGGCATTGAGGGACGCAAACCTTGCGCGGAACACGATCGTCGTTTTCACCTCCGATCACGGCAACTGCATCGGGTCACACAACCAGGTTTCCAAGAACAACCACTACGAGGAGTCCATGCGGATTCCGTTCCTGATTCGTTGGCCCGGAAAAATTCCGGTGCGCAAGGATGACCTTCTCTTTTCCGTGCCGGACGTGTACCCCACCCTACTCAGTCTCATGGGGTTTGGGCGGGACATCCCGGAGAAGGTCGAGGGTACGGATTACTCGCGGCTGTTTCGCTCCGGGAAAGGCCAACGCCCCACATCGCAACTGTACTTGAAGATAGGCTACGTGCCACGGGACCAAGGAAGTCGCGGCGTGCGCACTCACCGCTACACCCTTCGCATCGAGAAACAGGAAGACGGCACGGAACAGCGCTATCTGCACGACAACCAGGCCGACTCATGGCAGTTGAAGAACATCGCGGCCGAACGACCGAAGCTTGTGAGACAACTCATCGAGCAAGAACTCCAGCCTTGGTTGAGCAAAACGAAGGATCCATGGAAACCTTAATCCTGCGAATTTTGCATCCGGCAATAAGATGAGTCTCCCTTGTTCCGCAAAATGTGCCGCCGCCCTTTTGTTGGGCACCATTACTGCGGCCAGTGCGCCCAAGACCAATATTCTCTTCATCGCGGTGGATGATTTGCGACCGGCCATTGGTTGCTATGGGGACGGCCATGCGATCACGCCGAACCTCGACCGCTTGGCCAAGCGCGGGGGGCGGTTTGACCAAGCGCACTGCCAGGTGGCCGTCTGCAATCCCTCGCGAGCGAGCCTGATGACGGGGCAGCGGCCGGACACGCTGGGGGTGTGGACGCTGCCGATTCATTTCCGCGAGGCCAAGCCCAATGTGGTGACGCTACCGCAGTGGCTGCGCCGGCACGGCTACACGGCGGTGGGGCACGGGAAGATTTATCATAACCCGACGCCCGACCCGCAGTCGTGGAGCGAACCAATCCGGCCCATTAAATTCCAAGGGGGTTATGCCAAGGGCTGGCAGGCGCGTATCCGCGAGGTGCAGGCCAAGCTGCCCGACAACGACTGGCGAAAGAACAATCTGCGTGGCCCGGCCACCGCCGCGCCGGTGATTGACGACCACCAACTGGTGGACGGCGCGCATACGAACATGGCCATCGAAGACCTGCGGCGGCTTGGCCAAGCGGAGAAACCGTTCTTCCTCGCGCTTGTTAAAAACCCATCCACGTCGCCCGTTGCAGATGGTGCCCTCCGTGCATTCCAACCCCAACCGCGGCCGCCAACCCGCCCCGCTGCTCATCGCCAACAAAACCGACACGGAAATCAAGGTGTACGCCATCACCCCGCGCGGCCAACGAATCCGCCGGCCAACCGTGGTGAAGCCGGGCGACAGGACAGAAATTAACGCGAGAATCGGCGGCGTGTTCGTCGTCGAAAGCAGAGACGGAACCATCCACGAAATTCACTCGCCCTCATTGCTAGGACGAACCATCAACATCGAACTACCATGAAACACACTATCACACTGGCCATCACGGCGACTGTTCTGATCGGGACTTTCCGAGCCGCAGCCGCCCCTCAACCGAATGTCATCGTCATTCTGGGCGATGACATGGGCATCGACTCCGTTTCCGCTTTCAATCCGAAAATGGGCATGAAGACGCCAGCGATTGACCGACTCGCAAGCGAGGGGATGAGTTTCATGGACGCGCACTCCACGTCCGGCGTGTGCTCGCCCACGCGTTACGGGGTGCTGACGGGGAGGTACAATTGGCGTAGCCGTCTCAAGCGCGGCATCGTGGGGAAATGGGAGCGCCCGCTCATCGCCGATGCCCGCCTTACGTTGCCGGAAATGTTTCGCGCGCAAGGCTACGCCACATGCATGATTGGTAAATGGCATCTAGGCTGGCATTGGCCGAAGAAGGGGGGCGGCGTCACCCCCAAACTCGACGAGATCGATTTCACCAAACCCATCAATGGCGGGCCGAACAGCCACGGCTTCGACTACTACTTTGGGGATGACGTGCCAAACTGGCCGCCCTACGCGTGGCGTGAAAACGAGCGCCTCATTGGCAACCCCACCGCACAGATGAAACAAGGCACAATGGTCGGCGTTTCCGCCGGGCCGGCGGTGGCCGACTGGGATTTCTCAGCCGTTCTGCTCGAGTACGGAAAGCGTTGCGCGGAATACGTCCGTGGCCGCAAAACAAAGGAGCAACCGTTCTTCCTCTATTTCCCGATGCCTTCGCCGCACACGCCCATCGCTCCGGGCGGCAAGTTCAAGGGCATCACCGGCATCAGCCCCTACGCCGATTTTCTCGTCGAATCTGACTGGGCCGTGGGCGAAATCATGAAGGCGCTGGATGAAACCGGCCAGGCGGACAACACGGTGGTATTCTTCACGTGCGACAACGGCACCTCGCCCCAGGCAAACTTCCCGCAGCTCGATGCCGCGGGCGTCCATCTCAATGCCAACTGGCGCGGCTGGAAGGCCGATGCCTACGAGGGCGGTCATCGCGTGCCGTTCATCGTACGCTGGCCCGGGCACGTCAAGCCGGGCACACGCAGCGACGAGACCATCGTACTCACCGACATCATGGCCAGCTGCGCCGGTATTCTCGGCACCGAACTCTCCGCCAATACCGCCGAGGACAGCGTGAATCTGCTGCCGGTGTTGCGCGGGGGAAAGATTGAGAAGCCGCTGCATGACGTCGTGATTCATCACTCGGGGAGCGGTCACTTCGCTATCCGCAAGGGCCAGTGGAAGCTGCTACTGTGCAGAGGTTCCGGCGGCTGGAGCCCTCCGCGTGAGGCCGAGGCCGCAAAACAAAAGCTGCCGATGCTGCAGCTTTACGACCTCACCAGTGACCCCAACGAATCCAAAAACCTCCAAGCCAAATATCCGGACAAGGTAAAAGAACTCGCCGCCGACCTCGCCAAAGCCTTCCGCAACGGCCGCACCACCCCCGGCCCGCGCCAGCAAAATGAAGGCTGGCCCTACACTGTTCCCAAGTCTGTACTCCACAAATTCCCCCAACTCGGGGATCCGAAGATCAAGTCTTAACGATCAATAGCAATTAAGAGACTCGGCTTTAAAAATTACTTCAGCAAGTAGGCCACGAGGTCGAGGATTTGTTTCTTTGTGAGTGTATTCACCATGCCGGGTGGCATGTTGGAGAGGTTCAATTTTTTGCGGCTCTCGATGAGTGCCTTGGCTAGGGTGACCGGTGCCGCCGTCGCTGACAAACTTCGCAACCGCATCACGGTATCAGTCTCTTCCTGCACTTGGCCAAGGTGCACGGCGCCGTCGCTCATGCTGAACTGTTCCATCATGTACTCCTCAGCGATGGTTCGCGACGGGTCAAGGATCGACTCAAGCACGGCGCGCGGATTCATGCGCTTGGCCAAGCCGGTCAGATCGGGGCCGACGCTGCCGCCGCGCCCCTCGAAGCGATGACACTGCGCGCAACCCGCCTTGTCGTACGCCCGCTCGCCAACAGCCAACGAACGAACTTCACTCAGCTCACTCAACGCCGGCTCGAGGTCGGCCATCTTCCAGTTCCTGACAAAAACAGCGCTTGGCTTCATCCCGCTGATCCACTCGCGAAACAGCTCGACTGCCGCATGATCGACCGCGCCCGAGACCAACGGCGGCATCTGTCCCCTGCCCCGGCGGTTCATCCGCTGTAACAGCACCGACTGCCCCGGCGCACCGGGTGCGACAAGCATGGCATTGGCAATGCCGAATGTGTCGTGCTGCGGCCGCGCCTCGATGAGGTGCATTTTGCGCGGCGAGTTGGCAAGGCCAAGTTCCATCATCGAGTTGCCGCCGCCGGATCGGACGTGGCAGCCAGCGCAGTTAATATGCAGATACGAGCGCACGCGACGCTCCAAGTCCTCACTCTCATCATACGGATCGACCAGTGCGCCGCCCCGGGGGGGCCGGCCTTGCGAGGCGTTGTGAAAAAACCCGACATGCGACAGCGTCCGAACTTGGCTGTCCGTGATCGCGCCGTAGGTGTGTTCGCGGTTCATATTCGCACCGGTGATGCCGAGGATAAACCCGCCCGCCCGACTGTGGCAGACCATGCAGTCGGCTCGGCTTGGGAACACCCAGTCCTGCCGCCGAAACTGTCCGGGCGACTTGGCATCGGCCACGCGAAAGATCGCCTTGGCCCCGGCGGGGCCGACCAACTCGGCGTTGGTTTGTGCCTCGTTCCAACGGTACGAGTAGCCGACCCACTCGTTCTGCTGGCGCAGCATGATTCGGCTCTCCACCCGGAACGGCGCGGCCAAGCCGCGATGATCCTCCCGCTCGACTGAGAGCGTCTGTACCAACGCCGTGCCGTTCGGGAACTGCCACGCGCCGCCTCGATCGTACCCAATCCGCTCGTCGCCGGGAACCGCCATCCATCGCTTGACCAAAGCTCCGTCATTCCAACCAGAGGCGATCACCGAGTAGTCAACCACCCCTGGCTTCATTTTGTGCGCCTCGATGTCGGCGAACAAGCCGGTCTCGCTCAAGCTCGTCGGGAACGGTGCCGACTGCCTTATTCTCGGCTGGGGTATCAGTCGGTAAAAGCCGCTCGAGTGGTCGACAACTAGCAACTCGCCGGTGTTCGTCGTCGCGAACCCGGCGATCGCGAGTGAGGTATCTGCCAGTTCCCGATGCGACACCACCTGCTCGCCGTCGTGCTTGATGCCCCAAATCTTACCGGTCTCGTAGTCACCGTAAATGTAGTGCCCGCGCAAATCCGGCCACTTCGACCCGTAATAAACCACACCGCCAGTGATCGAACGCGCCTCCGAGTGCGGATGCTCGGCCGTCGGCAACGTAAGCGGATGCGGCCCCAGCTTGCGGTTGATGTAAAACGGGTGGCTCCCCTCGTAAACACTCCAGCCGTAGTTTTCGCCGGGCCGAACCAGATGTACCGACTCCCACAAATCCTGCCCGTTGTTGCCAACCCAAACCTGCCCGGTCAGCTTGTCAACGGTAAGCCGCCACGGGTTGCGCAGGCCGTAGGCGAACAACTCGAGTCGTGCGTTTGGCAGTTTTACAAACGGATTATCCGAGGGGATTGCGTACGGCTTTTCCGGCGTGCTGTCCCGGATATCGATGCGCAGCACACTGCCGAGAAGGTCATCTAGTGTCTGGCCCGACAACCATTTGTCGGAGTCGCTCGTGCCATCGCCGGTCGAAATATAGAGCATGCCATCGTGGCCGAACGCGATGCCACCGCCGTCATGCCCGCGGGACAGCCACTCGATGATGACGTGCTCACTTGCGGGATCGACCGACCACTCCGGTTCACGCCGGACGACGAACCGTGAAATCCGGTTCGCCTTGCTGCCGTCGAACTTGTCCATTCGCAGGTTGCTGAACAGGTAAATCTGTCCGTTGTCCGCGTAATCCGGATCGAAACAGAACGAGTAAGCAATGCGCCCACGCAACTCGATTAGTTGGGTTCGCTCCGCTGCCTTCGGCTCATCACGGAAAACTACCAACTCAGTTGGCTTCCCGCTCGACTCGTGCAGCAACGCAAACAACTGGTCACTGCTCGGCTCGGGGGCGATGAATATCGGCGCATCCCAAACTTGATTTGTGAACACCTGTCCTACCGTGTACGGCAACGGTGGCTCGGGCGTGCCGACGAAGCGGGTGTTTTCCCAAGGCTCGCGCTTGGCCAAACCATACGGCTTTCCTTCCTGAGCGATGACCCCATTAAACAAGCCAAACAAGCCAAGCGAAAGCCAAACGGCAATCAACAAGACGCCCTGGACAGCCGAATCAGGAAGACCTTTTAGCCGGAACATGAGCAAGGAAAGTAGTGGCACCGACTCTGTCGGGCAAGGCCAAGCGTATCATCAAAATACTGCTAAAAAACCACCCAGCACAGGATTGTTGTCACCACTAACAGGACCGCCGAGGCGATGACACGATCCTTTGTGGGGAAGTCGAGGTTCAGCTCGGCCGTCCAAGGCTTGGGCCGAATGCGCTTGGCCAAGCGATTGGCGTCACTTCGTCTAACGTCAGTAGCCAGGGGCAACTCCCGGAGGTTGGGGTCATCGTAGGGTTCCGCCTCCACCTCGTCCGGCGGAGTGAAGGTCAGCAGCTCGTCTGTCTTGTGTGCCAATTCACCAACCTCCATTGTCAAAGTCTCGCTTGCCTCGACGGCAACCTCCAGACTAGCGGTTTTGGCCACGGAACCTTTGCTCTCCCCCCTCGCTTCAAAATCCGAATATCCGGCGGTAAATCCGACCGACTCCGGCTCTGCCGACTTTGCGGACTCTCCACTATCGGGTTTTTCCTCCGGCGTTCGCTTGGCTAGCTCGATTTCTCCGAAACGTTCCCCTTGAACTGCGATCAACTGCCTGAGCTTGGCCAGCTCTAGCACAGCAAGAAAGGTCGTAATCACCTCAAGCCGACTTCCTGCCGACTCAAACAGCTCAATGAACCGAACGGATTCGCGCTTCTCAAGAATCTCCATAATAAGGGCGATCTTCTCCGTGACACTCCATTTGTCAGCAACAATCTCCCCCCTGTTGGCGGCACTTTGTTTTTCCGTTTTATCGAACCGCTTGAGCACCTGGTTTACGGCATCAATGAGGTCGAAAACGGATGCCTCTTTTGCTGCTTGTGGCGGCAGCGGTGGGACTTTTGGCTTGGCTCCCTGCCGCTCAAAACTCTGTTCCCTCTCCCATGCTATCCGCCGGAATTCATCAGCCGCATCCTTAAATTTCTTGTACTCGACGAGCTGGCGGATCAGATCCCAACGCGGATCTTCCTCCTCGTCTTCCTCAGAGAGCACCTGCAAATCAACCGGGAGCAGTTCCTTGCTCTTGATGTACATGAGCGTGGAGGCCATGACGATGAACTCGCCGGCGAGATCAAGGTCGAACCGCTTCATCAGATCGATGTATTCGCAGAACTGGTTGGCCAACCTGACCATGTTCACCTCGTAAATATCGACCTCTTCCTTGCGGACGAGGTGCAGCAACAGATCAAGCGGTCCTTCGAACACTTCGAACTGGTATCGCAAATCGCTCATTGGCTTGCCGGGAGAGGTTTGAGAATTGGAACGACTTGGTTGACAACCCGCAACTTCCAGTCCGTGAACACATCCCCTGTGCGCAGCACACCATAGGTGTCGAATTTGTAGGTGTTGCCGCGTCCGTAGTAGCTGTCCGGAGCTACGTTGAATGTCCACACGGAGCCGTCCTTCAGCGACCGCACGGCGCTGTGCTCTAGTTTGCACTCACGGCGAAGCACTGCTGCCGTGGCATTGGCCTCGGACTGGCTGTCGTGTTCCTGCCAATGGCGAAATAGTCCGTTACCCGCAATCAGACGGCGCATCATCGGGTTAACAGCGGTGGAGTGTTGGTGCGCCCGGAACACGCCGCGCACACTAGCCTTCGCACCGGCAGAAGCATCGAGCACGATTCGAGTACCGGCCTTGCCATACACAAACCCGCGACCCTCCATGTAACCGAGCCCCGGCTCGCTGGCGAACACGGTGAAATCGTTCCACATAAAACCATTGATCAGCGGCGACATCGGCGCAAGCGGTGTGTAGTCACGAATCGTTGATTTGAGGAAAGCCCGCCGCGCAGCATCAGCCGTTTCAAGAAGGCCCGCATGCTTCGCCAAGAACGTTCCCCCGGTTACTTGGCCGAGCAGCTGATACGCCACCACTGGCTTAGCATCGAGCAACGCGCCCGGTAGGTATCCCGGCTCCATACCGCCATGGTTGCACTGAATAAAATCCGTGCCGCTGCCGGCGTAAATCACAACCGGAAAAAAATCGTACAAACGGCCGATCATAGCTGGTTTAAAATTTGTGGCGTATTTTTTTTGACACTCAGCAAGGAAGCCGTAGTTCGAGATCATCTGCACGTCCTCGTGATTGCCGCGCGCCATGAACACCTGTTCCGGGTTGGCGAGCTTCAGCCGCAGCAGCGTGTAGAGCACCTCAATGCCGTAATTGCCACGATCCGTGTAATCACCGAGGAACACCATGTAGCTGTTCGGCTTGGCCAAGCGGAAGCCGTCGAGCGTGCCGGCTTGATTAAGCGAACCGAGCATGGCGATGAATGAGTGAATATCGCCGTGAAAATCGCCGTGAAAGATCACCTCGCTGCCGGCCGGCACCTGCACCTTTTGCGCGAACGGCTGAAACGGAATCGGTGGCTTCAGGAAATAGGCGCGGTTGGTGTTGAAAAACTCGGTTACCTTTGGCTTGCCGCCGACCCAGTTCGCCGCGGATTCCATCGAACCGGTCTTGAACGACTCGAACGCCGCCAGTAACGCCTTGGCCACCTCTTCAAAATCGGGCAAAGCAGTCTCAAGTTTGGTCGTTGCCGCTTGGCGAAGTAGGACGCGGTTGGCCGGTAGTTCGGCGCAGGCACTCTTCCAATCCGCAAATGTAGGGTATGCCGACGACTGATAGGCGACCCTTTCGGCCAAGGTGGATTGCGCCAAGCCAAGCGCCAAAACTAACAAGAGCGCTTGGCCAATCACACTCCGGGAGTGGCATCTACTTTGCAACATCATACAACCTGTCTGACAGAAATTGGGCCTGCAGCATTCAAATTACAAGGCAAAAGGAAAACATTGCGAACGGGAGTCCCGCCGCCTAATTTTCCGACATCCGACTGACTCATGAGAAAATCAAACCCGCGAAATCATTTTTCCGCCTGCCTGTTCATTTCAGCGTTCGCTTTTGCCTTCTGCACCGTGTCGACCCAATCCGGCGACTGGCCGCAGTGGCGCGGCCCCACCTCGAATGCCCACGTGGCCAAGGACGATCGGCTCCCTGCAAGGCTGGACAATTCCCCCAAGGTCGCCTGGCGCATCGATGTCGGCCCGGGCCATTCCGCACCAGTGACACAGGGCGATCGGCTCGCAATCACTGAGGAAAAAGATGGGTTTGAGACGCTACGCCTGCTCGATAAACGCACTGGCAAGCTGCTTTGGGAAAAGGCGTTTGGCGAAACCTACGAGGATCGCTTCGGCGCAGGCCCACGTTGCACCCCGCTCTTCGACGGCGACCGGATCTACGTGCAGACCTGCCGGGGCGAACTCAGTTGCTTAAGTGTCAAGGACGGCTCCACGCTCTGGGGCATCGACTATCAGAAAAAATTCAAGGTCAAGTGGATCAAGAATAAAAGCCAAAATGAAGCTGCGGCAGCGCGCCGGGGCTACAGCGGCACACCGCTGATCGAAGGAGATCATCTCATTTGCCAGGTCGGTGGCACCCCCGGAACCGGCGTGGTTTGCTTCGACAAATTAAGTGGCAAAATCATCTGGAAATCGCAGGACGACCTGGCAAGTTTCGCCAGCCCTTTGATCATGACGCTTGCCGGGAAGAGGCAATTCGTCACGCTCGCTACCGAGAAGCTTCTCAGCGTGGATACTGAGAACGGCGAACTGCTCTGGAGCCAACCCGTTCCCACACTCTACTTTCGCAATGTCGTCACGCCGATCGCCGCCGGCAACAGCGTGATCGCCGCCTCCCATTCCGAGGGCATGCTCTGTATGAGCGGCATCGGCAGTAATGGCAAAGCCAACCGAAAATGGAATGCCCCCAAGCTCAAGATCAACCTCGCCACACCGGTCGTCGTGGACAGCAGCCTGTACAGCTTCGCCGAGAAGGATCGGTTCATCTGTGTTGACACCGCCACGGGAAAACTGAACTGGGAGGAAATCGGCTTCGGTAAGTTTTACGCCTCGACGCTGACCGACGGCAAACGAATGCTCGTGCTCGGCCAAATGGGTGAACTGGTACTACTCAAAATCAACCCGAAGGAATACGAGGAACTGGACCGAATGCAGGTCTGTGGCAAAACCTGGAGTTTCCCCGCCTACGCCGACGGCCAACTCTTTGTCCGAGACCAGAAAAGTCTGCAGTGCATAAAGCTCAACGGCGAATAACCCCATTGGCCAAGCGCTTGGCCGGCATCAGACGGTATCCGGCGTAGGGTGAATCCACGGGGCGCGGTAGGGGCGATTGAGCAGTTTGTTGGCCTCGGGGTCGTCGATAACGGTGTGTGTCTTTGCGTCCCATCGCAACGCACGGCCGCCCAGCTGCTGTGAGAGGTTGGCCAGGATGCAGCTGACGGTGGAGATGTGACCCTGCTCGATGTCGGCAACGGGGCGGCTGCGCTTAGCCACGGCATTGAGAAAATCAATCATGTGCACCCGCACCGCCGGGGCGACGTGACGCTCGAGCGCCTTCTCGGTTTTGTCCTCGGGATATTCCTCGAGTTCCATATTGACGTCGCGATGTACCGGCTTAGCCCCGCCGCCGCGCGGGATGAAGTCGTAGCTGTTCACGCTTAACTTCAGCGTGCCCTTGTCGCCGTAGAGGAACGCCGCCCATGGGTAGTCAGCGTCGGGCGCGTGGCCCCAGGCACGGTGCTGCCAGACGACCTGCAGGTCGTCGAAGTCGAAGCATGCTGTCTGTGTGTCGGTGGTGTTGGCTTTGGCCTGTTTGTCTACGAGAATGCCGCCCTGCGACACGATGCTGCTTGGCCATCCGAGGTCGAGCATCCAGCGGACTGTGTCGAGCATGTGCACGCACATGTCGCCGACGATTCCGTTGCTGTACTCGGTGAACGCCCGCCATGTGCGCGGATGGCAAAGTTCGCTGTACGGTCGCCTTGGCGCCGGGCCGCTCCACATGTCGTAGTCGAGATTCGCCGGCGGCTGACTGTCCGCCGGGTTGCTCCGGTTGCGCATGTGGTAGTAACAACAAACTTCGGCGTGGGCAACGTTGCCGAGCAGGCCCTTTGCGACGATCTGCTCGCGGGCCTCCATGAGGTGCGGCGTGCTGCGGCGCTGCGTGCCTACTTGCACGACGCGATTGTATTTACGGGCAGCGGCGAGCATCGCCTGGCTTTCGACGACGTCGATGCTCGTCGGCTTTTGCACGTACACATCGCAACCGGCCTTGACGGCGGCAATCATCGGCAACGCGTGCCAATGATCCGGTGTGCCGATGAGCACGAGGTCGAGTTTATTTTCCTTGAGCAGCGTTCGATAATCGCCGTAGGTTTTTGGGCGTTTCCCCGATTTTTGCCGCTTGGCCACAATATCGGCTGCGCCGGAAAGCATAGTGCTGTCCACATCGGCCAACGCAACCACCTCGACGGGAGCAACTTGGATAAGCCGGAGTAAATCCACCTTGCCGTACCACCCGGTGCCGATCAGCGCCACGCGCTTGGTCGGGCCGTTGGCGATATCGTCGGCGGTCGCGGCGATGGACGAGTAAGCCAAACCAGCCGCGCTGGTTTCCAAAAAAGTTCGACGATTCATGCGCTTTTTTTAGCCTCTTGCCTTCCCGTGTTCAAGCTTGGCCTAGCGCCGGATTGCCCTTGGCCAAACAGGTCGGTAGGCTTCCTGCCATGCGTCCGTACAGGTTGTTGTTTGTTTGCTTGGGGAATATTTGCCGCTCCCCCGCCGGTGAGGCTGTGATGCGCCACTTGGTCAAAGCCGAGGGCTTAGGCGAGAGGATCGAGTGCGACTCGGCCGGCACGATTGCGTTTCACACCGGCGACCCGCCCGACAAACGAATGCACGCAGCAGCGGCCAATCGCAGCATCAACACCGGCGGCCAGGCCCGGCAGATCTGTAAGAACGACTACCGTTCGTTCGACATGATTTTGACGATGGACGACGAAAACCTTGTAAACGTCCGGAACATGGCACCGGCTGGAGAGTGGCCGGCGGAAGTGCGGCCGTTTTGCGACTTTGTCACCGGGTCAACCGCGACCGAGGTGCCCGACCCTTACTACGGCGGACCGAAGGGATTCGAGACAGTGCTCGACCTGCTCGAGGACGGCTGCGCCAGTTTGCTCGAACACGTTCGGCGACTTGGCGACGATTAACCTCCGATGTGGGACGAGATCGTTGAGCAAATTTCCGCAGCCACCGGAGTCGCGTTTCGCCTGACCGATTCGCGACCGGTCGGCGGCGGGTGCATCAACGAGACATATCGACTCGACGGCAATGGCGGCCCATTTTTCGCCAAGCTCAACCGCGCCGACGAACTGGAAATATTCGAGGCCGAGGCAGACGGCCTGCGCGACATCGCCGCCACCGAAACCATCCGCGTCCCCCGCCCTGTTTGCCTCGGCATCAGCGGGGGACAGGCGTATCTTATCCTCGAGCACATCGAGTTGGGCGGTGGTGGCTCGCAATCGGAGCTTGGCCGGTGCTTGGCCAAGCTGCATGCCGTGCTGCAGCCGAACTTTGGCTGGCGGCGCGATAACACGATCGGCAGCACGCCGCAGCCGAACCCGTCGGGCGACGACTGGGTGGCGTTCCTTCGTGAGCACCGGCTCGGTTTTCAGTGCCGCCTGGCCAAGCGCAACGCCCTGCGACTCGACGGCGCGGACGACTTGCTCAGCCAACTCGATGGTTTTTTCGCCGCCTACGAGCCCAGGCCGTCGCTGCTGCACGGCGATTTGTGGAACGGCAATGTAGCATTCGGGCCGTGTGGCGAGCCGGTGATTTTTGATCCGGCAACGTACTGCGGCGACCGCGAAGCTGAATTTGGATTGACCGAAATGTTTGGTGGTTTCGGGAATGATTTTTGGTCGGCATACGAGACGGAGTGGCCCCTCGATCCAGGTTACCCGACGCGCAAGCTGCTCTATCGGCTTTACCACACGCTTAACCATTACAACATTTTCGGCGGTGGTTACGGATTGGCGGCGGAGGGCATCGTCAGTCGTTTATTGCGTGCGCTGTAAATAAAAAAGCCCCGGCCATGACGGCCGGGGCGTACTGAAAATTGGCTGTGTTACTCGTCGGCCCAGGCGGGTTACGCCTCGGCTTCGCCTTCCTCGTCGGCGACAGCGCTTGGCCCAGCGACGGTGTGCTGTTCGATGGATTCGATCCGGTAGCGCTTGGCTTCGTGATCGACTTCGAACTCAGCTTCCTCGCCCGGTTTCTTGCCAAGGAACGCCTGACCAAGAGGCGTGAGATAACTGAGGATTTGATTGTCGGGATCGCCGTCCCAAGCGCCAAGGACGATGAAGGTCTCCGGCTTTTTTGTGCTGAGGTTCGTAACGCCGACCTTGTTCCCGACGGTGACCTGGTCAGTCGTGGCGTCGGAGAAGTCGGTCCCTCGGGCGCGTGTTAAGTCGAACTCCAACTCGCCCTTGCGGGACATCAGCAGTTTCTGCATTTCCTTGGCTGCCTTGAACTCGTGGTTCTCGCGCAAATCGCCGTAGCTTCGGGCGATAGCGATTTCCTTCGAGTTCGCCGGGATCTTCTCCTTGACCAGTTGCACGTACTCTAGTTTTCGACGCTCGAGGCTGGCCCAGGAGACAATGAGGGCGTTGTCTTCCTTAGATTGTTCGCCGGAAATCATCTCCTGAATAGACGGGAACGCCTTGACGATGCGGCCCAGCAACGAGCGTTTGTCCATGTCGTCAAAGCTGTTGGTCGCCTGTAGGGCACGGACCAAATCCTCGACCACTTCAATATCAGCGGAGCCGATCAGGTCGGTGATCAACTCTTGGTCGCTAAGAATTAAATCTCCAAGCTTGCTGGTTTTCCGATCCTCAAAACGATCCCTCTCGATGGCCGCCATCATGGCGCGAAACACTTCCGGGCCGAGTATGTCGGCGAAACTGTCGGAGCGGTTTTTGCCCAACCATAACATCAGGTCGGTGCTGGCCTCGTGTCGGCTTATGAGCTTGGCCAGGTTGTTCTTGAACTTGTCGAAGTGGCCGGTGTCGATGAGCATTTGCCCCAACTCACCCACCAGCCTCAAGCCTGCCTTGTTCATCAGTTCCAGATAGGTGTCGATCCATGTATCCGGATGAGCCTGCCGGAAAGCTTCAAGCGCGAGTTTCTGCTTGGCAGCGGAAAGACCCTCTATCACTACGGCCAAATTATCGGCTTTTTCAAAAATGGCAACGGCTGTCGACTCGCCTTCCTGCGGTTGCACTCCTGATTCCGAGCAGATTGCATCACGCAACAAAATCGCCTCAAGTGCGAGGGACGGCTTGAATGTCAGATGATTCTTGATCGCGATGTTCAATATTCCCAACAGCTCGGTCAGCACTGATTCCTTGTTTTCGACGTCCGCGATACCCTTGTAAAGCTCGGTGGCAGCAGCCAACTGCGCCTTCAAGCCTTTGGCGTCGCGGATGTTGCTCATCATTTTATTCGCCGGGGAAAGCTCCTCGGCATGGTAAACAATCGGCTCGGTTTTCTTGACCGGCAACTGGAAATGACCGTTGCTCTTCATTTCTTTCTTCGCGTCGGCCCACCATTTTTTCCAGTCCTCTTCGATTACATCCGGCACCAGCGACTCTTGAATCCGCGCCACGGTGGCCTGCCCTCCGAAGCTCTCGAGCACCACTTTAATCAGCTCAAGATGGTTCCGTGCAGCCGTCCGCTGAAGCCCGGCCAAGTCGGTGGCCTTGCGTGCCTGGATATGGCTGGAACTGAGCGGCTTGAGAATGGTTGCCGCAAACCCAAGATCCATCGAGTGGCCCCGCTTGGCCTGGAAGTCGATGGTGATCTTGGCCATCAACGTATCCACCGTGGTGATCTTCCCTGAGCCCCACGAGCGGTGGGTGCAAAAACCGGCTGTGACCAACTCTGTCAGCGCATCCGTTAGCTTGGAATCCAGTTTCCCGTCCAGTACCAGTCGCTTGAGCTCGCTCTGGAGCTGGTCAGGTTGCTCTGCGGTGGTGGTTGCATCTGCTTTTACTTCCTCGGTCATTGTGTCGTTCATCAGGTAAAACTCGGCCTGCGCCGCCAAAGCCGGCATCCTAGCGCCGTGCTGGGAAAGAAACCAAGACAAATTGCTCTCCAATCGTTGCTGCATTCGCAGGAAACTCACAGGGCCGTCGAGCCGATCCTCTCCCGCGAGTTTCGGTCCGCCACCCTCTCCCCCGCCGACACCGGCCTCTGCCGCGTACTCGTCTCCGGCTGCGTGCGCTGGCGTCGATTGCTCGACTGGCTGATCGAGCGCACCACCGAGGGCCGAGAACAAAAGCCAGCCGTGCGGGAGATTCTCCGGCTGGGCCTGTACCAGATTTTCTTTCTCAGCCGCATCCCCGAGCACGCGATCGTCGATGAGAGCGTCCGCTTGGCCAAGGCCGAGAAATGCCTCGGCCAAGCCGGGTTCATCAACGCCTTGATGCGGCGCTTCCTGCGTGATAGGGAACAAATCACCCGCGATATCGCCGACTTGCAGGACGCTCGACCGGCGCTTGCCCAATCCCACCCCGACTGGCTTTACGAGCAGTGGGAACAACGCTGGGGCCGCGAAAAAACCGTCCGCCTCATGAAGTGGAACAACCAGCCAGCCCCGACCTGCGCTCGCGTCAACCGACTGCTCACCGACCCCCAGCGCCTCGCCAAGCGCTGGGAGGACGAAGGTGTCGAGGCGTCGCCGACCGAATTCGACTGGGCCGCAACCGGCGACCTGTTTCACCTGCGCAAACATCCCTCGCTCGAGTCACTCGGCAGCTTCCGCGACGGGCTTTTCTACTTACAGGATCCCAGCACACTGCTCTCCGTCTCCCTGCTCGATCCGCAGCCCGGACAAGCCGTGCTCGACCTCTGCGCCGCGCCCGGCGGTAAGACCTGCCACATCGCCGACCGCATGAAAAACGAAGGTCAACTCAGTGCGCTCGACAACAGCGAGTCACGGCTCAAGTTGCTGCGCGAAAACTGCGATCGTATGCGCGTCACCTGCGCCACGCTTGGCCAAGCGGATGCCACGGCGACTGGTAAGTATGACCGGGTGCTGGTCGATGTCCCCTGCTCGAACACCGGCGTGATGCGTCGCCGGCTCGACCTGCGCTGGCGGCTCAGCCCCGGCGGAGCCAGGCGACTCGCCGACGAACAACTCAAGCTGCTTGCCCAGGCGGCGGCACACACCAAGCCGGACGGCCAACTCGTTTACAGCACATGCAGCATCGAGCCAGAGGAGAACGAGCAACTCGTCGCCCGATTCCTCGAGGCACACCCCGGGTGGCGACTCGCCGCCGAGCGTTCACTGCACCCGGTCGAGGACCACACCGACGGCGCCTACGCCGCCCGCTTCACAAGACAAGCCAAAAAATAACTTTTCTTCGTTGACATCTTGCGTGTGGTAAAACCACCGGAAGAAGAACGTAGTGAACGCGACGGCATCCGCCCACTCGACCCGCCTTTGAGTGTTGGCTGGCAGTCGTAAAAGCCGCCAAGTGGAAGCGGTTTGTGGATATCCGCAGCCCGTTTGCATTGGTGGATCGCGTGACTGCGGGCAGCGGTAGGCCGGTGTTCGTTTTCAACATCGCCGGGAAGCGGTTTTGCTCCATTGCCGCCATTCACTTTATAACCAGCAACACATCTTTACAATGCGGTTTTTGACACACGCGAAATACGACAACGAAAACTGAAAATGGGTTTATGAAAAAAACACGCCCGAAAACGAATTGGAAGTTTGCAGAGTTTCCGAAGGATTACGCTGGGCTTTGCCGAGTGCTTTTGCCTCGCTCATTCGCTCGGTTGCCGAGAGCGACGAGGCTTATGAGTTGGTATCGGTGATGGCGGGGCACCAGTTGACGAAGGATCAAGATGACTACTTGGAGGCGCTTACGAGCTTCATCGAGCAATACGAGAACAAGGCGCATCCCGTACCAAGAAAAAAAACACACCCACGAGATTCCCCGGTATCTCTGCGAGGAAAACGGAATGAGCGGCGCCGGCTTGAGGCGGTTGCTTGAGGCGGACCGAACTCTGGTAGCACGCATCCTCCGTGGAGAACGAAACCTGACTGTATCGCATATTCAAAAAACCTGCAAACGGTTCAAGCTATCGGCTGATCGTTTTTTGATCTGTAAATCAGGAGCTACCCCTCTTGGCCAAGCGGGTTTTTGGCGAAGCAGAATTCCTCCACGACTTGACCGTTGATGAGGTGTTCCTGAATGATGCGCTCGAGGACTTCCGGCGTGCAGGAGTGGTACCAGGCACCCTCGGGATAGACGACCGCGATGGGGCCGCGTGTGCAAACGCGGAGGCAGTTGGCCTTGGTCCGGTAGACTTTTGGCTCTAGACAAACGAGGTCGAGCTCCTTGAGCCGTGTTTTCAAGAACGCCCACGACTCGAGGCCGGCCGCCTTGGAGCAGCAATCCGGTTTGGTTTGGTCAGCACAGAGAAGAATATGGCGCTCAAACTTTTGCAACCCAAGCGCCGCAGATACTTTTTCGAGTTGTTCGTCCGCCACGGATTATTGGATCGGCTTTAGTTCCCGAATCCAGATGTTGCGGTATCGCACCGGGTTGCCGTGATCCTGCAACTTGATGTGACCAGGGCCGTGCACGCGGTACGGCTGGGTTTTCTTGTGCCCAAGAATGCCGGGAATCTCCACGCCGTGCTGCGTGACCACGCCGTTATGCAGCACGGTGATAAGCGCCTTCTTAACCACTTTTCCGTCCGAAAATTCGGGCATCTCGAAAATGATGTCGTAAGCCTGCCACTCACCCGGCCGCCGGCTGACGTTCACGCGCGGCGGGCGGAAGCCGTATAGAGAGCTGGCCTGTCCGTCCGGGTAGGTAAGGTTGTCGTAGTTGTCCTGCACCTGCACCTCGTAAAGCCCGGCGAGATAGACCCCCGAGTTACCCCGGCCCTGGCTGCTGCCCTTCTCCTCCGACGGCGATGCCCACTCGATGTGCAACTGCACGCTACCAAATTTCTGCCGGGTCTGGATCGTGCCAGATTTTTTGCCGCACTCGAAGAAGCCGTCGCGAACTGTCCACTTCGGCGGGTTGCCTTTGCCGTCATCCCATGCATCAAGGTTTGTGCCGTCAAACAGCACGATGGCGTCCGACGGCGGCGTGCCCGGCTCGTCCCGCGGCGCCACTGTGCCGGGGTTGATTTGTCGAGGCTGCGGGCGGAACGGGTCGTGCACCACCCACGGCGTGCCGGGAATCTTGGGCGTGTTGGTGTAGCCGAATCGCACGCCTTTCAGCGACTCGATCTCGGCGACGCGGTAGCCGCTCATCCCGTTAGCGCGGTTCGGGGTGGAAATCCCGCCGGTGTACGACACCACGCCAACAATGTCGGATTTGCCAAGGCGGCTCCACTCGTCGCCGGAGCGGTATTCGTAAATGAGAAATGCCCCGTCGAAGCCAAGCCGCAGTCCAACCTTGCCGGTGACATCGGCCTGACCAACAAGCGATTGTTCGCCATTACGGGATCTCATTGCGTAAATCACGCCTTCCGAGCGGAATACGGAGGCATAACTACCCTCCCCTGCGCTCAGGAAAATGCCACCACCACCCTCAATCGTGACTTCCTGCACCACGGCTTGAGCGAGTTCGCCGAGGTTGCGGCGTTTCACCTCCCAGCCGTCGGTATCGGGAATCTCAGCGAATTCACTCCAGCCCCCCTTGGATAAGCTGGAATCCTCGAAAAGCACCCTGTCCGCCGCTTGGGCTGAAAGCAGTCCAAACGACAGGATCACCGCCGTAAAAAATGTTGTTTTGTTCATGTTGTTAAAAATCGGGTGCGGAGTTGTAGCCCCTTGGCCAAGCGCACTCCAGCCACAAAAAATAAAATAGTTTAAAAATGGCTTGAACAGTCCCAGAAAAATGACTAGGTTTCCTTTCCTTTTTTAAGGTAAGGGGGCCACATTTAGATGCAGAAGAAACCTAAATCAATTAAGACGCGTAAGTCGGTAGCCAAGCGGTTCAAAATCACCGGCACGGGCAAGATCCTCCGTAATCGCCCCGGAAAGCGTCATCTTATGGCCAGTAAAAACGCCAAGCGCCGCCGCAAACTCCGTACCCCGGCACTCGTGGACAAGACCGATTACGCCCGGGTGATGGAGAATCTACCCTTCAGCCACTGAGCTTTCTTTAGCCCAATCAACCCCGTTTTATTTATAAGCAGCCATGAGAGTCACCAACGCATCCGCCTCCCGCAAACGCCGCAAACGTATGATCGAAGCCGCCAAGGGCTTCCGTCTGCGTCGATCCAAGCTTTATCGCTATGCCAAGGATGCCATCGAGCACGGGCGCCAATACGCCTATCGCGATCGCAAAAACAAAAAGCGCACCTTCCGCGCCCTTTGGAATCTACGCATCAACGCCGCTGCCCGCGACGCCGGCATCACTTACAGCCGCTTCATCGAGGGCCTCAAGGCTGCCAAGGTCGAGGTCAATCGCAAGGTGCTCGCCGATCTGGCCGCCACCGACTCGGCCGCGTTCGGCGAACTCGTGAACACCGCCAAGAGTGCGCTCGAGGCCAAAGGCTGAGAGCTTGGCCAAGTTGACTTTTTGAGTGGGCGGTCTTTAATGGCCGCCCTCTTTGTTTCCAAACCAAGGAAACCTGACCATGTCATTCCTGGACGAAATCACCCCGCTAAAGGAAGCCGCACTGCAGGCACTCCAAGCCGCCGACACCTTGTCCAAACTCGACGACGTGCGCGTCCAGTACCTCGGCACGAATGGTCAGTTCACCGGACTGCTCAAGCAGATGGGTGCCTTGGCCAAGGAGGAACGCCCCGCCGCCGGCAAGGCGATCAACTTGGCCAAGGCCGAACTCACCCAGACACTCGACCGACAACGCGAGGAGCTCGAACTCGCCGACGCCGCCCCGCAACGCGCCACCGATTTCACCGCGCCGGGACGCCGACGGCCGCTTGGCAAGCAGCACCCGCTCACCCAAGTCACCGAGGAGATTGTCCGCAGCTTCCGCAAAATCGGCTTCGCCGTGGCCGACGGCCCAGAGATCGAGAGCGAGCGTTACTGCTTCGACGCCCTTAACACTCCCGCCGATCATCCCGCCCGCGACACGCAGGACACCTTCTTTCTGGACACTGCCGACCGGCCGCTGCTCCGTACCCACACGTCGTCCGTGCAGATTCGCGTGATGGAGCAAAGCCCGCCACCGATCCGCATCATCGTGCCTGGCCGCGTGTACCGCCGCGACACCGCCGACGCCACTCACAACCCGACCTTCCACCAGATCGAGGGCCTGTACGTGGACCGGAACGTGACGATGGCCGACCTCAAGGGCACAGTCGAGTTTGTGTTTAAGGAACTGCTCGGCAAGGAAGTTAAACTGCGGTTCCGGCCGCATTACTTTTCCTACACCGAGCCGAGCCTCGAGATCGACTTCAGCAGCCCCCTCGTCCGCAAGATGGGGAAGGAATGGCTCGAGATCGCCGGCTGCGGCATGGTACACCCGACGGTGTTTGAGAACGTCGGGTACGACCCTGAAGAATGGAGCGGCTGGGCGTTCGGCTTCGGCATCGAGCGTATCGCTATGATCCGCTACGGCATCAGCGACATTCGCCTGTTCTACGAAAACGACCTCCGCTTCCTCAACCGGTTTTAGCCCTTGACCAAGCGGGGAGGGTGCCCGCGGTTTGAAAAACCCTCACCGAAGGAGGGTGGATTGGAAGGGAATCATCGCAGATGCGAGTTTTGTGGAGGTGCCACGCCAACTCAAAAACCGGAGCCAAAGTGCACGACCCGCAGGTTTCCAAAGAACTAATGGATGAAATTAATGAAGCTGTTTTGGCCGAAGGCAACGGATAACAAAACCGGCCCAACGCAGACCACACTAATCTCATCCGTCGAAAGACCCGTGAATGCTTTTTTTGAAGAACAAATCAGAGAATGAGGCCTGTGGCTGCACCCCCTCAGTCAAGGGCAAAAAAAGAAACGAATCTGGGCTTTACCCCATGATGAGGCACGGGAGCCTCTGGCCAAGCGAGGGGGAGC